>Ga0209437_100445_pt1 | contig 34443 bp, 31 predicted proteins | sample AraplaL_Cvi_mTSA_FD_184266 | JGI IMG/M metagenome (GOLD analysis project Ga0209437, IMG submission 184266) | Arabidopsis root microbial communities from the University of North Carolina, USA - plate scrape CL_Cvi_mTSA (SPAdes) (version 2) | ecosystem: Host-associated > Plants > Roots > Endosphere...
CGTGCAGTCGGCGCTGGCCGGCATCGTGTTCTGTGTGCAGGCCTTCAAGGCGGTGCCAGGTATCGCCCAGTTGGCCCCGTATGCGGCCTTTGGCGCCTTCTATTTTCTGCTCTCCGCGCTCTGGCTGACGTTCAAACGGGGTCGTGCCAAGCCCGCTTCCTGATGACCTCGCCTGGCTCGCTTTCGCCGCGCATGTCGAGCCTTGAAACATCCTACTGGTAGGTTATTAAGGCGTCGGAGCGACCCTCCACGCCGTCCGCCGAGCGACTGACCGAGCGATATGCTGCACCCTCGTTTCCGAGGAGCGCATCGTGCATCTCATGCCACACCCCCATCGCCTGCCACGGCTGCTGTGCTTCGCCGCCGTGGCGGTCGTGATCCTGTCGGGCATACGTCCGGCGGATTGGCAGGACTGGCTGCTGGAGAATGCTCTGGTGGCTGTCGCCCTTCCGTTGCTCGTGTTCGGATACCGGCGGATGCCGTTCTCCGATGCCAGTTATGTGTCGCTCCTGCTGTTTCTCTGCCTGCACGAAATCGGCGCTCACTACACCTATTCGGAGGTGCCCTACCCACGCTGGCTCGACGCATGCGGGCTGACCTCGCTCGGTGAGATGGCGAGTAGTGGACGCAATCACTTCGACCGCGCCGTCCATTTTGCGTATGGCGTGCTGGTGACACCGGCTGTCGTTGAGTTGTTCGCCTGGCGCGCGCCGCCGCGAGGTATCTGGCGCTGGATCTTGCCTGTGACTTTCGTGATGTCGCATTCGTTGATCTACGAGCTGGTGGAGTGGATGGGGGCCGAGAGTTTCGGCGGCGACCTGGGTCAGGCCTATCTCGGCACGCAGGGAGACGTATGGGATGCCCAGAAGGACATGGCACTGGCCTCCTTGGGGAGCGCATTGGCCGTGCTCGTGCTTGCCACGTGCCGCTGGCGGCCGATGTTTATCGCCAGGGATGCATCTGCGTCGTCAGTTTGATCCAGATCAACGCGATGTGTGCTACGACACCGACCATGAAGGCCTCGCCACGAGCACGCCGATGACACCTGACGCGCCACGCTTCCGCCTGTATGGCGACGCCCCTTCGCCGGTTACCGGCGCGTGATGGGTGCGCCGACCGATATCGTTGCACTGGCCACGGGGCTCGGCGTCGCGTTGGGCATCGGCTTGCTCATCGGCCTGGAGCGCGAGCGTTCGAAGCGCGCGAAGCATCCCGGCGGCGCAACGGGTCAGGCGGGCGTGCGGACCTTCGCCTTGCTTGCACTGGGTGGTGCGCTCGCTGCGCTGCTTGGCAACGCCGCCGTCTACGTGGCCGGTTTCTTCGTGGCCTGCCTTGGTGTGGCGAGCTACCGTGCCACGGCACGCAGCGACCCCAGCCTCACGACCGAGGTGGCAATGCTGGTCACGCTGCTGCTGGGCATGTTGGCCTTGTCGTCGCCCGCCGTGGCGGGCGGCGCCGGTGTGGTCGTGGCAACGGTGCTGGCGAACCGGCGGCGTCTGCATCGGCTTTCGCGGCAGTGGTTGTCCGAACGGGAACTACACGATCTTTTGACCCTTGCTGCCGCGGCGTTCGTGGTCATGCCCCTGCTTCCCGATCACGCGATCGATCCGTGGGGCGCGCTCAACCCGCGTCGCGTGTGGATGCTGGTCGTAGCCGTCATGGCCATCGGTTCGCTCGGTTATCTCTCGCTCCGCGCGTTCGGATTGCGTTTCGGCTTGCCCATCGCCGGGCTCGCAGGCGGCTTCGCGTCCAGCACCGCCACGGTGGCAGCGATGGGCGAGCGCGCGCGAAGCGCACCGGCGCTGGTCGGCGCGTCGGCCAGTGCGGCGCTGCTTTCCAACGTCGGCACGGTCGTCCAGTTGGCCGTGGTGACCGGCGCGCTGTCGCCCGCCTTGCTCTCGTATCTGGCGATACCGCTGGTCGCGAGCGGCAGTGTCGCCGTCGTGGTAGCGATCGGCATGGGCTGGCGCGCGTTTTCCGTGTCAGACGATCGGGTGACGATCGGTACCGGCCGACCGTTCGAGGTGATGACGGCCCTGCGTTTCGGCGCGCTACTCGCGGGCATCATGCTGCTGGCGGCCATTCTTCGGGCACGCTGGGGACCGGAGAGCCTTCCGTGGGTGATGGCGATTTCCGGCGTTGCGGACGTCCACGCCGCGGCGGCCTCCGTCGCGCAGGCCGTGACGACAGGCGGCGTCGACATGGCGACGGCTGCGATCGGCGTCTTCGCCGCGCTGGTCACCAACTCGTGCCTGAAATGTGCCGCCGCCCTCGTCAAAGGCGGCCGTAGCTATGCGTTGCGCGTGATCCCGGGCATTGCAGCCATCGTGATCGCATTCGCGCTGGCGCTTGGCTGGGCATGATCCGCGTCGTCACACCCGTCAGGGCACCAATACCGCCGCCCCGGTGAGTCGCCCGGCGCGGAGGTCGTCCAGCGCCTGGTTGGCGGCATCCAGTGGATAGCGATGCGTGGTCGTGGTGACTCGTGCGCAGGCGGGGTCGGCAAAGAAACTGCGTGCGTCGTCGCGCGTCAGGTTGGCGATGGAGACGATCTCCCGCTCCTCCCAAAGCCATGCGTAGGGAAAGCCGGGTATGTCGGACATGTGGATGCCAGCGCACACGACGCGTCCGCCTTTCTTCACCTGGCGCAGCGCCTGCGGAACCAGCGCCCCGTCCGGGGCGAAGACAATGGCGGCATCCAGCGGCGCCGGCGCATCGTCGAGTGAGGAGCCGGCCCAACGCGCGCCAAGCGATCGGGCGAAGGCCTGCGCTGCCACGTCGCCGGGCCGCGTAAACGCCGATACCTCCCTGCCCTGTGCGATCGCGATCTGCGCCACGATGTGTGCCGATGCGCCGAATCCGTATAGGCCAACGTGACGGCCGTTGCCTGCGTGACGCAATGAGCGCCAGCCGATCAGCCCCGCGCAGAGCAACGGTGCGAGTGCTACCGCATCGGCCTCGTTCGGCAGCGGCACGCAATAGGCAGCGCGAGCCGTCACGTGGGTGGCGAACCCGCCCGCACGGGTGTATCCGGTGAACTCGGGCGTGTCGCAGAGATTCTCCCGTCCATCGAGACAAAACTCGCAGGCTTGGCAGGTGCCTCCCAACCAAGGCACGCCAACGCGCTCGCCCGGCACGGGCCAGGTCACGCCGGCACCCACGGCCTCGACGCGGCCCACGATTTCGTGGCCAGGCACAACGGGCGTTTCCACATGAGGAAGCTCGCCATCGACCACGTGCAGGTCGGTACGGCAGACACCGCATGCCTCGATGCGGATACGAACCTCGCCGGCTCCCGGCGGCGCGAGCGTCAGGGGCTCGAAACGAAGAGCGGCACCCGTCTCGTGCAGGACCATCGCATGGGGCGCAACAGGATCGGTCAACAGCGTGTTCATGGGTTCGTCCGGGTTCGTCGACTGCACCGCCACTGCGGCGTTTTCGCGCACTACACCGTGTCATTCGGGCCTGATGCGGCTTCGCTCGGCCACATTTGCTATCGTGACAGCAATGCGCTCATGCCGAGGCTACGTTGCGCGGCGGTTCCCCGCCACTGACACAGATATTCCAAGGGTGATGGAATGCTTTCGACCCAGCGCCAAGGCGATCGTCTGTTGATCGTCGACGACGAAGCCGACGTCCGGAGCTTGCTCTCGCGCTACTTCGCCGCGCAAGGCTTCGACACCGTGCTCGCTTCCGATGGCGAGGAAATGCGCCATCGCCTGGCCGAGGGGCACATCGATCTCGTGCTGCTGGACCTCGGCCTGCCCGGCGAGGACGGCCTGGCGATCACCCACTACCTGCGTGAAACCTGGCGCGGTCCGGTCGTGATCGTCACCGGTCGCGGCGATGCGGGCGACCGCGTGGTGGGCCTGGAACTCGGTGCCGACGATTACGTCACCAAGCCGTTCGACCTCCGCGAACTGCTCGCACGCGTGCGCAGCGTGCTTCGCCGGGCGCGAGGCACGGCCGCGCCCCCAGCATCGACGCCGATGAAACCGGAGAGCCACATCCTGAGCTTCGAGGGCTTTGCGCTGGATACGCGAGCACGCGTGCTCAACGACCCCCACGGGCAACCGGTTGACCTCACCTCGGGCGAGTACGCCCTGCTCCGGGTGCTGGTCGATCACGCCAACGAGGTCCTGTCGCGGGACCAGCTCATGTCGCATCTGTACGGTCGCGAGGCCGGTCCGTTCGACCGGGCGATCGATGTCCAGATCGGCCGGCTGCGACGCAAGATAGAGCCCGACGCGCTGCACCCGCGCGTCATCAAGTCGGTGCGCGGCGCCGGCTACATCTTCACCCCGAAGGTAGTCGCGCCATGAACGACCACGAGACCTCGCTGCACGCCGGGCTGTTCCACGCGCTGTTCCGTACGGCACCCGACGCGATGATCGTGGTGGATCGCGGCGGCGCGATCGTGCTGGCGAACCCCCAGGCGGACCGACTCTTCGGCTATCCGGAAGGCGCCTTGCACGGCCGCCTCATCGAGGAGTTGCTGCCGAAGGCTGTGCGTGAGGTCCATGTCGCGCATCGCACCTCGTACATGGACCATCCGCGTGTCCGGCCGATGGGGGCCGGCTACGAACTCACCGGCGTACGTGCGGACGGTACGGTGTTCCCGGTGGAGATCGGCCTGAGCCCGGTGTCGACCGGCGAGGTACCGTTGTTCGCAGCGTCGATCCGCGATATTTCCGAGACGCAGCGTGCACGTCAGGCGCTTGCGCGCGCTCATTACGACGCCAGCCTGGCCGACATCAGCCGGCGCATTCTGCTCGCCGCGAGTCACGAAGCGGCCATGCGCGACATTCCCGCGCTGGTCGCCGAGACCTTGCGCGTTCCCGTAACGGCCGTGCTTCTGCCCGACGCGTATGGACGGGGTTTCCACATTCCTGCCGCCATCGGCGTGGACGAATCGCTGCGTCTCGCCCTGGCGTCCGGCGACTGGTTGCCGGATCTGTTGCCGTCGCCGCAGGCGCTGGCTGACGAGGAGGCGACTACGCGGGGAACCTTCCCGATGTTGCTTGCGGACGCCGACGGCATGACCTACCCCGCCGATGCGGTGGTCGCTGCGCTGCCGGATCGTGACGCCGCGGCGGGATACATCGTGGTCTTGCTGAAACGGAACGACGGTTTCGACCGGGACCGCCAGCACTTCCTGCGCTCGGTGGCGAACATGCTGGCGGCGGCGATCCAGCGAGGACGCAGCGAGGAACAGCTCGCGCACTCGCAACGGCTCGATGCGCTGGGCCAGCTCACCGGCGGCATCGCCCACGACTTCAACAACCTGCTGACCATCGTCTCGGGCAACCTCCAGTTGCTGGAACTGGAATTGCCCGAAGATCCGTCGGTGCGGGAGACGATCACCAGTGCGTCGCGCGCGGTGGACCGCGGCTCGGCGCTCACCCGCAAGCTGCTGGCGTTCTCGCGCCGCCAGCGCCTGCATCCCCAGGCCATGCGCTGCGAGGTGCTGCTGGCCGACCTCAACGACATGCTTGGCCGGACGCTGGGCGAACGCATCACTGTCGCCGCCGAGTGTGCAGACGGCCTGCCTCCGGTCTTCGCCGACCCGGGCGAGTTGGAGGCCGCCATCGTCAATCTCGCGTTGAACGCGCGCGACGCGATGCCACGCGGCGGCAGGCTGACCATCGCTGCGCGAATACACGAGGAAACCACCGGCACCGACGATCTGTCGCGAGGGATCTACGTGGTCTTTTCCGTGGTGGATACCGGAGAAGGCATGCATCCGGACGTCTTGGCACGCGCGCTCGAACCCTTCTTCACGACCAAGGGTTCCGGTAAGGGAAGCGGCCTCGGCCTCAGCATGGTCTACGGCTTCGTCAAGCAGTCCAACGGTCGCCTCGCCATCCAGAGCACACCGGGCGTGGGGACGCGTGCAGAGCTGTATCTGCCGGCCGCGCAACACAACGACGCGCCATCGTCGCCCTATCCGGAGGCATTGCGAGGGCGCGAGACCGTACTGGTGGTCGAGGACGAAACGGAAGTCCGGCGTATTGCGGTGGCCTTCCTGAAAGGCCTCGGATATCAGGTCGTCGAGGCGGAAGACGTGGCGACGGCCAGGGTCGTTTTCGCGCGCCATCCCGAGATCGACGCGGTTTTCAGCGACGTCGCGCTGGGCGACGGCGAAACAGGCTTCGATCTGGCGGAAGAGCTGCTTGCGCTGCGACCCTCGCTGAAGGTGCTGCTCACGTCCGGCTACGAGTACGGTGCCCACGAGGACGACCTTCGCCGGGTCGGCGCGCAGGAACTGCTGCGCAAGCCCTACCGACGCGAACAACTGGGCGACGCGATGCGTCGCATGCTGGATGGTGCGGCTTAGGGCCTGTTTACCTCAGGCCGCTTGCGCGCAGGCCATGGCGCGCAGACCTTCCACATCGAGCAGATGCACTTCGCGGCGCTTCACTTCGATGTAGTGCATGTCGACGAGGCGACTCAGCACGCGGCTAACCGTTTCATGCTTCAGCGCGAGGAAGCTCGCCATGTCGAGTCGGCTCATGCGCAGGATGAAATGCTTGGCGCTGTAACCCAGGCGCGCATGACGTGCCGCGAGGTCGATGAGCAGTGCGGCAACCCGCGGTTCTGCGGCAAGTGTGCCCAGCAGCAGCATCCATGAGCGATCGCAGCGGATCTCGGCAGCCAGCGCGGCGTGGATCTGTTCCTGCAGGCCAGGCATGGTCGCGGCGGCCTTCATCACTGCCGGATACGGCAGCTCCCAGGTTTCGCTGTCTTCCAGTGCCACCGCGTCGCAGGCATAGGTGCCGAGACCGATCGACTCGACGCCAAGCAGTTCGCCCTTCATCTTGAACGCGGTGACCTTTTCCCGTCCGTCGTCCGCCAGGTCGCAGATCTTGTACGAACCGACATGGACCAGATGGATCGCCCGGAAGGCCTGGCCGGCGCGGTAGAGGTGCTGACCGGCAGCATGCTTGTGTCGGACGATCGGCAGGATGTCCTTCAAGGCTTCGATGTCCACCTTCGGCAGCGCAACGGTAGGCGGCGTCATGGCCGGGTGCGAGCAAGCGTTGGTGAACATATTCCCCTCTCCGATCAGATCGAACGCGATGGGGAGAGCTTACGCAGCGAACGGCCCGGGACGGCAACACGACGGTGACGCTTTGTAACGGTGTGTAACAGGGCGGGCCTCCGCTTGATCCTCGTCAAGCCGGCACCGCCGCGAACAGGGCTGTATGAGGTCGTTTCAAACTCCACGGAAGCGCCTTGTTCCATCACCTGCTCATCGTCATCGACGACCGCGCCAAGGCGTTCCGCGCCGTGCTGGTGGGCCTGCGTCTGGCCCGCTGCCTTGCGGCTTGCGTCACGGTCGTCTTCGTCGTGCCTGCGCTGCCCGGTACGCGCGAAGCCAGGGCCGGCTCCTCACGCGACACGGTGACGCGCGGGCGGGCCGTCTTCGAGCGGGTCAGGCGGGTGGCGTCCGCGCTCGGCGTCACCTGCACCTGCCGGTTCGCGTTCGGCAGGGACCTCGACGCCACCACGGCCGAGGTCATCGAGCGCAATGCCTGCGATCTGGTGATCGTCTCGACGGACGGGCTCCGGCCGGTACGCACGAAGGCGGCATGGCGATAGGAACCAGCCACACTGCCACACCGCTTCGTTGGCTTTTCGCCACCAGGGTGGCTCCCACCTGTCTCCACCATCGGAATCTGTTGGTGGGAGCCATCCTGATGGCGATGGCAGCCTGCCACACCGCGACACCGCTTCGTTGGCTTTCCGCCACTAGGGTGGCTGCTACCCGTATCAGTGCGAGAAAAATACCGGCACAGGCGAGGAGAGGAACAGTTCCCGTGTGACGCCGCCGAAGGCCCATTCGCGCATCCGCCCGTGACCATAGCCGCCAGCGACGATCAACTGGGCGTCGGCGTCGCACGCACGTTGCATGATGAGATCGGCAACGGCCGCGTCGTCCGCCTGCCGAGACACCGCGTGGGCTGCGACACCGTGCCGGACGAGGTGACGCGTGAATGCCTCGACACCCGCGTCGTCCGCCGGTGCGGCGCTATCGGTACGGATGGCGAGCACGTCGACCGAGGTGCATCCGCGCAGCAACCCCAGGGCATCGTGCGCGGCACGCGTTGCCTCGGGTGTATCTGCCCACGCCACCACGGCGCGATGAGGTGGCAGCGATGCCGGCGCGTTCGACGGAACGACCAGCACAGGCACACCGGCGTCGAACAGCAGGCTGGCAAAGTAGGTATGCACCGTGGCAGTGTCGATCGGCTCGCGATACGGCATCGCCAGCACGATAAGGTCGGAGCAACGTGCGGCCAACGTCGCCAGGTGGGCCGGCTCGACGTATTGCGTCTCCAGGGACTTCACCTCGCCCGGAACCTGCTGTGCCGCCAGATACTCGCGCCAGCGTTCAGCAGCCCGACGTCCCGCCTCGCGGATTTCGTCATAGGCCTGGGAGAAGCCCGCGTCAGGCACCAGCGACCACGCATCGACGAACGGTGTCGGCATCATCAGCAGTTGCAGGAGACGGACCTGACCACCGCTGGCCCGTGCCAGATCGAGGGCAGCGTCCACGGCACAGACATCGCCGGCGGCGCCCGTCAATGCCACGGCGATCTCTCGATAGGTGTCCTGGTGCGCCACAGAGCCGGCGGGCGCGTCGATGTGGGTCGCGGACATGGCGATGCCTCCTCTCTGGGAGTTTCATTATACGAGGCGAATCACCCTCGCCTTTTGACCTGGATCAAGACGCCGCCCCAACGCGGCGGCAGCATGGAACCAACGCCGCGGCGCGGTCGCCATGGGTATGACGACATGATGGGGATCCACGCAACATCGCCCCACCCCGACGACACCGTGGGTCTCAGCGACGCGGAGGCTCGCGAGCGGCTGCGGCGCGATGGGCCCAATGTCCTGATCGCAAGCGAGGGCTTCCGAAGCCTGCGCGTACTTCGCGAGCTGCTCCGCGAACCGATGCTGCTGATGCTTATCGCGGCGGCGGCCATCTACGGAGCGATCGGCAGTGCCGCCGAGGCCTTCTTTCTCGCCGCGTCCGTACTCATCGTGGTCGGCATCACCTTCGCCCAGGAATTCCGCGCCGAGGGCGCGCTCGCCGCGCTTCGCGAACTCGCGGCCCCGACCGCTCACGTCATCCGTGAAGGTGTGGAACGGGAGATTCCCGCCAGTGCGGTCGTGCTCGGCGACGTCGTACTTCTTCGCGAAGGAGACAAGGTGCCCGCCGATGGCACGCTTGTCGCCGGTACGATTCTCCTGGACGAGTCGCTGCTGACCGGCGAGTCCGTCGCGGTGCAACGCTCGGCAGGCGATGCACAGGACCACGCGGTTCACGCGGCGACGCTGGTCGTCGGCGGGAACGGGCGCATGCAGGTCACCGCCATCGGAGCCCGTACCGCCGTCGGACAGATCGGCGGCGCCCTGGCAGGTGCGCTGGCGTCGCCTTCCGCCTTGCAAAAAGCTGCGGCGCGCATCGTGCGGCTGTTCGCCGTGCTTGCGCTTGCCCTCGCGCTGGCGGTGGCGTGGGGCAGTTGGTGGTGGGCCGGATCGTCGCCATTGAACGCCGCGCTCGCCGGCATTGCGCTTGCCATGGCCGTGCTGCCGGAAGAGGTGCCGGTGATACTGGCCGTGTTCTACGCGCTCGGCGCAAGACGCATCGCCCAGCACGGCGTGCTCACGCGCCGTCTGGCGGCCGTCGAGGCCATGGGCACGATTTCGCTGCTTGCCGTCGACAAGACCGGCACGCTGACCCAGAACCAGATGGAAGTGGCTTCGGTCACCGATGCCGCGGGCGTGCCGCGCGATCTGGCGGGTCCTCTCGACGATGCCGATGTCGCCTTGCTCGGCGCCGCGTCGGACGCCTGCCAGGCGCACTCCCTGGACCCCACCGACCGCGCCATCGTCGCCTACGCGACGCATCGTCTCGGCCATACCGAACCAGCCGAGCCCCTTGCCGCATGTGTGTGGGAAACGCCGGTGAGCGAGGGGCGGCCATTCGTGTCGCGACTGCTGACGAAAGGCAGCGCTGACTGGGTCCTGGCCACCAAGGGCGCACCGGAGGCGATTCTCGCGCTATGCGACGTGGATGACGACACCCGTTCGCGCCTTCGCGCCCGTGCCGTGGCGTTTGCACAACAAGGCATGCGCGTGCTGGCGGTAGCGGTCGCTCACGGAACGGGCATGCCGCCGACACGAGATGGCGCGGGCGTGCACCAGCGGTTCCTGGGCTTGGTCGCGCTCGCCGACCCGCTCAGGGAAGAGGTTCCCGCGGCCATCGGTATATGCCGCGAAGCGGGAATTCGTGTCGTGATGTTGACCGGCGACCATCCCGCCACCGCTTCCTCGATTGGCGCGCAGGCCGGCCTGCGCGTGGAGAACGTCCTGACCGGTGCGGAGCTCGACGGCATGAGCGAGCCGGAACTCGCCCGCCGCCTGGTCGACGTGGACGTCTACGCGCGAGTGCAGCCCACCCAGAAACTCCGTCTGGTGAAGGCGTTCCGCCGGGCCGGCTACGTGGTGGGCATGACCGGCGACGGTGTCAACGACGCCCCTGCCCTGCGCTCTGCAGACGTCGGCGTGGCGATGGGCGCCCGCGGAAGCGAGGTCGCACGGGACTCGGCGGACCTCGTGCTCCTCGACGATCGCTTTTCCTCGCTGGTGACAGGCATCCGCCTGGGCAGGCGCGTCTACGACAACGTCAAGCGCTCCATGCGCTTCGTGTCGGCCGTCCACGTCCCGATCGTCTGCCTCGCGATCGTACCGGTCATCCTGCGCTGGCCGCCCGTATTGCTGCCTGTCCAGATCGCGTTGCTGGAAATGATCATCGACCCGGCCTGTTCGATCGTGTTCGAAGCCATGCCTGAGCGACCCGACGTGATGCGTCACGCACCCAGGCGCCCGAACGAATCCCCGTTCGCGGGCCGCAATATCGGCATCGGCATCGCGCAGGGCGCGGGTGCTGGCGCGATCCTGACGCTCGCGCACCTGCTCTCCTTGCATCTGGGCTCGAGCTACGAGGCGGCGTCCCTCGCGACCTTCCTGGGTCTGCTCGGTGCAGCGCTGATGCTCGCATTCGCGGGACGCGGTTCTCCGCGGGTGCAGGCCACACCCTGGCTCATGGGACTGGGCGCGCTGGTTCTGGCTGTCGGATTGGCGACGAGTTATCTGCCCTGGTTGCGCGGCATCCTGCATTTCGCTCCGCCGACTGCGATGACTTTGGCGACGCTTGCAGGTTCGCTCTTGACGCTGTGGGCATGGCTCGCTGGCGTCGCTTTGCTGGAACGCCGACTCCGCTTCGCGCGCCACCCAGCCTCCGTTGATGCTCTGCGCGCGTCACCTCATCACGCACCCACCAGGGAGATACCCCCATGAAGATCCTGTTACCCGTCGATGGCAGTGCGCAAAGCAACCGGGCCGCACGCTTCGTGATCCGGCAGTGGCTGCAGCGCGGCGACCTGCCGGACCTGACCGTCGTGCACGTGGATCTACCCTTGAGCGCGCACATCAGCGGTTACCTCGGAGCGGAATCGGTGGCCCAGTTCCATGCACGCAACAGCGAGCTGGCGCTGCGGCCGGTCCGGCGCCTGCTCGCCAAGGCCGGGCATACCCACGAAGAGGTGACGTGCGTCGGCGACCCGGCGGAGGAGATCGTGCGTATCGCCACCAAGGGACGCCATGAGCTGATTGCCATGGGTTCGCACGGTCGCGGCGCGGTCGGCAGCATGTTCCTCGGCTCGGTGGTGCTGAAGGTGCTGTCGCGCTCTAAGGTGCCGGTGGTCGTTGTGCGCTGAGCTGCGCTTGACCCAGGTCAATGCGCCCAGACCGTCAACTGCGACGATGGCCACCGTCAAGGGAGGTCACCCATGTTCAAGCACATCCTCGTGGCTACGGACGGTTCGCCCGTCGCCGCCGTCGCCACCCACACCGCCGTCGAACTGGCGAAGGCGTGTGGTGCGGCGCTGACCGCCGTACATGTCATCGAACCGTTCCACGCCACGGCCTACGGCAAGTTCATGCTGCCGTCGAGCGAAGCGGTCTACCTCCATCACGCCCGCCTGGAGGCTGTCCGTTACCTTCGCGATGTCGAAGAAGCCGCCACCGTGGCGGGTGTGACCTGCACGACCTCGTATGAAGCCGGCGCCCCGGTCCACCAGGTGATCGAGGAGGCGGCACAAGAGCGCCACTGCGACCTGATCGTCGTGGGCTCGCATGGCCGCCGCGGCCTGCAACGGCTGTTGCTGGGCAGCGTGGCGCAGAAGCTGCTTCTGACGGCGACGTTGCCCGTACTCGTCTGCCGCGCGCCACACGGCACGTCCTGATCCCGGAGTCCGTCATGCCCAAGCCCCCCTTTACCTCGACGAGCGGCGACACCGGCGCCATGCAGACATGCCTGCCGACGGCTGGCGATGTGCTTGCCATCGTGGCCTCACCGCACGATGTCGCCTCGTACGTCGCCTGCCGTCTCGCGGCACGTGCCCATGGTTCGGTCACCGGCTGTGCGATGTCGACCGCTTTCCTCGGCGGTCATGGCTTCAGCCACGAAGCCACCGTGCTGTCGCTATTGGATGCCCCACCGTCGACCGTGCATGCGCACGACATGGAACCCGGCGGCAACGGCGACGCGTTCGTGCATCTCGCCCGCCATGAGGGTGTGCACTCGGCGTCGTGGGCCGTCATCGAGACGGACGTCGCTGCGCGTCTGTCCGCATTGGCATCGTGGCATGACCTGATCGTGGTCCAGCGTCCGGGCGATACCGGCGCCGATCCGATCGACGGGCTCAACCAGTTGCTGTTGCGCACAGGCCTGCCATGCCTCGTCCTGCCGGTTGTCTGCACGCCCAGCAGCGTATTCGATCGCGTCGTACTGGCGTGGGACGGCAGCCGTGCCGCCACCAAGGCTCTTCGCGCCGCGCTGCCACTGCTCATGGCCGCAAAGGACGTGTTGCTGCTCGACGGCGCTACGGAGCCGGCATCCAGCAGCGTACCGCAGTTCGATCCCATAACTTTTCTGGCGAGACATGGGGTGGAAGCGACACGCACGCTGCTCGACGTCGCCCCGTCGGCGGCTGGCCCGGCCTTGCTGGAACGAAGCCGGCGTTTCGAAGCCGACCTGCTTGTGATGGGCGCCTATGGGCATGCGCCTCTGCGCGAGCGCATTTTCGGCGGCGCCACCCGCCACGTCTTCGGCCACGGCGACATCGCCACCTTCCTTCACCATTGATGCAGAAGCCCTGCTGCCCCGCTCACGCGAGGCGGCAAGGCACATCGAACTCGGGACAGACGACGGCCATGCCTCGCGTCCGCAGCGTGTCGCGCATCGCCGCCATACCTCTGTCCGGCTCACCATGGACGAGGAAGACCCGTTGCCGCGGCTCATCGCCCAGCCACTGAATGAGTTCGGGAGCATCGGCGTGCGCCGAGAAGCCGTTGATCGTCCAGATGCGCGCACGCACGGAAATGTCCTGCCGGCCGATGCGGATGACCTTGCGACCGTCGATGATCTCGCGGGCAGGAGTGCCTTCTGCGGCGTACCCCACGAAGATCACGGACGACCGCGCGCGACCGAGATTGTGCCGGAGGTGATGGCGTACGCGTCCGCCCGTGCACATGCCTGAGCCGGCAAGGATGATCGCGCCGCCTTCGATGGCGTTGATAGCCATCGATTCATCTACGCCCCGCGTGTAATGCAGGCGTGGCATGCCAAAGGGATCGTCCTTTCGCAGTGCCTCGAGGAAATCGTCGCCGAAACATTCGGGATGGCGGCGGAACACCGCGGTGGCGGAGATCGCCATGGGTGAATCGAGAAACACCGAGACGCTCGCCGGTATCGCGCCCTGGCGAATGCCCTGGTGCAGGCAGTACAGGATTTCCTGCGCACGTTCGAGCGCGAAAGTCGGAATCACGACGTTCCCATGCGCGGCCAGTGTCTGCCCCACGGCCGAGAGGAATTCCTCCCGCGTCGCTTCGAACGATCGGTGCGGCCGGTCGCCGTAGGTCGTTTCCATGACCACGAAGTCCGCCGGTGGCGCTTGACGCGGCGGGCGCAGCACACCGGAGCCGTGGTGTCCGAGATCGCCGGAAAAAACCATGCGCCGTTGCGAAACGCCATCGTTCAAGGTCAGCAGGATGGAGGCCGAACCGAGAATATGGCCGGCATCGAGAAATGTCGCCTGGATGCCTGGCGCCACGTCCACCGTGACGTCGTAATCCACCACGCGTCGGTCCAAGGCTTCCAACGCATGGAAGGCATCGTCGAGATCGGAAACGACCACGACGGGGCGGCCGTGCTCGCGAGCCCGCTTCGCTTCCTCTTCCTGTAGCGAAGCCGCGTCGAGCAATACAATGCGCGCGAGATCGCGCGTCGCCGCGGTGGCGAGGATCGGCCCGGCAAAGCCGTCGCGCACAAGTTTGGGCAGGCGTCCGCAATGGTCCAGGTGTGCGTGCGTCAGCAGCACGGCGTCAATGGTCCGGGGATCGAAGGCGAAATCGTGCGCATTGGCGTCTGCGGCATCGCGTCCCCCCTGGAACAGGCCGCAGTCCACGAGGATGCGGCTTTCACCGCATTCGATGAGGTGACAGGAACCCGTGACGCCCCGCGCTGCACCGTGACACGTGTAGACGATCATACGACCGCTCCTTCTTTGTGATCGAGCCGGACGAGATCCGACTGTACGGCGGCATATCCCGCGGCACTTTCGATCGATCCCATGGACGGACCGTGCAGTTCGAGCAGGGGCTGCCCCGGCTCGACGCGATCGCCCGGGCGGACGCGAAGCCGGACGCCCGCTTCAGGAAATTCCGGCGCGCCGGCCAGCCTTGCCAGGCGCGCGAGCATGCGGCAATCGAAACCGCGTACCAGTGCATTCGAGGTCGCGTGCACCACCTGCACGCAGCGTGCGCGCGGTGGCTCCCGCATACCGCCCTGCGCGAGACATATCCCCTCGAAGCGAGCCCTCGCCATGCCGCTGGTCAGGGCATGATTCGCCGCTTCACGCGCGGCAATCTCACTGGTGTATCGGCCCGATAGCATCAGCACCGCAGCAGCGACCTGTACCGAACGTTCGCGCAGATCGGTCGGTGCCTCGGCGTCGCCGTGCAGCACGGCGAGCACGTCGCGCGCCTCGAGCGCCGGGCCAATGCCACAACCGACCGGATGCGTGCCGTCGGTGACTAGCGTGCGCACCGCGAGTCCCACGTCATCTGCGACCTGGGCAAACAGGTCCACCAGCACCTCGGCTTCTTCGCGCGTTCGCACTTTTGCCGTCGGACCGACGGGAATATCGATGAGGACACTCGATGCGCCGCACGCCACTTTCTTCGCCAGCACCGAAGCCACGATGTGCGCAGGCGCATTGACGTCCAGCTCTCGCTGTGCGCGAATCAGGCGATCGTCGGCAGGGGCGAACCCTAGGCCGCCGCTCCACACCACGCAACCGTTCTCCTGCTCCACCACGCGACGCATGCGCGCCGCGTCCATGACTACGGGCGCCATGGTTTCCATCACGTCCGCGGTGCCCGCCGCGGAGGTGATCGCGCGCGACGAGGCCTTTGGCATCGTGATGCCAAGCGACGCGGCGATGGCTACGACGATCGGCGTGGTCCGATTGCCCGGCAGACCGCCGATGCAGTGCTTGTCGATCGCGTGACGTCCCGGCCATGCCAGTCGAAAGCCACTTTCGATCAGCGCATGTGTCAACGCAGCGACTTCGCGGGAGGCAAGATTGCCGTGCGCGGAAGCAGCGACGAAGGCGGCCGTCTCGATCGGCGAGTAACGCCGCGCGGCGATGTCGCGCACCACTTCCCGCATGGCCTCTGGCGGCAGTGCGTGACCGTGCATCGTGGCCCTTACCCATGCCATCGATGCCGGCGGCGGCGTACGCTTCACCATCGCCCACTCACCTGCCCGTGGCGCCAGTGCATGCCATAGCGACTCCGACACACCGATGCCGGCGGCGCCGCCGCAACGCCCGACGTATACCGTGGCATACGCCTCTCGCGGGCACGCGGTGCCCTGCCCCACGCAGATACGCACGCGCGTTCTAGCGGGCAAGCCCGGCGATCCGTCGCCATCGGGCAAGAAGACGATGAATTCGTCGCCACTGTCGATACCTTCACGCTGCAAGGGGCCCGCGACTTCGCCTTTCGTGCCATCCATGGTCGCGTCCCGTCAAAGGGATAGCGTATGGATGACGAGCGTCGGGTCGTCCGGGTCGAGTGCCCGCGCAAAACCCAGTTCGCGCGCCAGCTCCTCCATGCCGCGATCCTCCGCGAGGTCGATCGAGAACATGTGCTTGAAGCCGTTGCGACGGGCGACGACGATCAGGTGGCGCATCAACGTGGCGGCGAGACCTTGATGGCGCCAGTCGTCGGCTACGGTGACGGCGCACTCGCAGCGCCAGGGTTCATTCGTCGCGCTATAGCGGCTGACACCCACTTCGCGCAATTCACCATCGTCGTGGGCTAGTGCGATGAAGGCCAGCGAATGGACACCATCGACGTCCATCAGGTCGTCGATCACGCTTTCGGACGCCTCGCGTATCTCACCCAGAAAGCGGCAGCGTCGCGATTCGGCCGACAGGCGGCGGATGAATGCCTGTTCGCGAAGCCGGTCCTCGGCTTTCAAGGGTCGAATCAGTACGCGCCTGCCGTCGGCCAGGGTCTCGATCCAATGCTCACCGGTCACGGCGGGAAAGGCAGCGGTGTCCGGCGAAGGGCTGGCGGCATGGCTCGACATGGCGTTCTCCAATAGGGATGACGTGAACATGGTGATGTCGTTTCGCAGGGCGTCGTTTGACCTGGGTCAACGGATGCGACGTCAGTGCGAGAAAAGGACGGGAATCGGCGAATCGAGGAACAGCCCGCGCGTGGTTCCGCCGATGACCCATTCACGCATGCGGCTGTGACCGTAACCACCCGCCACGATGAGCTGGGCGCGAGCCCGACTCGCGCGATCGAGGATGATCCGACTGATCGGACGTCCGCGGGACTTATCGACGATCACGCGCGGTGTCACGCCGTGCCGACCCAGATGCGCGGATAGCGCTGCGCCGAAGGTGGCCGCGTTCTCGATGGCATTCTCCACGGGATCGACCATGACGATGTCGACGGTTTCCGCCGTCTGCAGCAGCGGCATGGCGTCGTGCACGGCGCGTGTGGCTTCGCTCGTGTCCGCCCATGCGATCACCACGTGTCGCGGCGGCAGGGTCGATGCCTCGGTCGCGCTCGGCACCATCAGTACCGGTCGCCCCGATTCCAGCAGAAGCGAGCTGAAATAGCCGTGCGCGCGCGACGCATCCGCGGGCGCATCGGCTGGCCGCGCGATGACGCTCAGATCGGCATGGCGCGCTGCCGCCGCCGCAACGCCCGTCGGCGCGTCGTAGAAGGACTCCACCACGCGCACGTGTCCCGCCACGCCCAGGGAGTCCAGGCGTCGCTGGAGTTCGACGCTCTGTCGCGCCGCCTGCTCGCGTAGCTCCACATACCATTCCATGCAGGCCGGGTCGGCTACGAACGACCAGGCGTCGGCCACGGGTAGGGGCAATGGCAGTACCTGGACCACATCGAGCTCCGCACCGTATCGGCGCGCAAGCGATGCAGCCACCGTCAACGAGGTCAGATCGGCCGGCAACCGGCTGACGACAACGGCGATATCGCGGAGAGCCTGGTGGCTCCCGGCCGGAGAGGTATGGGAAGGCGCAGTGGCGAGGCTGGACATGGCGAACTCCATCGGGTGAACGCGAGGTGCCACTGCGTTCTAACGCGGAGATCCCACGGGGTTCTTGATGCACGTCAACTGCCGCCCGAACGACTGCAGGCACGCTATCGCCTGTGCCGGCGGACCGGTCTGTACTTCGTCAGGAGCCACCATGTTCGAGAACGTATTGCTGGTCACCGATGGCTCGCCGGGCGCCGCGCGCTGCGCGGAACAGTGCGCGCAGTTGGCGGCGACACTGCGTTGCCACCTGCAGATACTCCACGTCACCGCGCCTTTACCCGCGGTGCAGCTCGCTGCCGACCTGATCGAAGGTGGCGAGGTTGAACGACGGGCGAGCGAGCGAGCGGCGGAGTGCCTCGACAGCGCCGCTCGGATCGCTGCCGGGCACGGCGTACGCGTCAGCACCCACCATGTCGTCGACGCGCGTTCCGCGATCGCGATAGTGGAAGAAGCGCGCCGCCATGGTTGTCATCTGATCGTGATGCACGGTCACGCGGGCGAGGCACGTTCCTTGCGCAACGTGGCCCGGGACGTGATCCTCGAAGGCGACACACCGGTGATGGTGTTCCCGTAAGCGCTCACCCCGCCCGTTTGGAAGCGGTACGCAGCACCAGCCACCCTGCCAGGCCGGCCAGCACGGAGCCGGCCAGGATGCCGAGTTTAGCCTCGTCCTGGAGTTCGGGGTGCGTGGGAAACGCGAGCATGCCGATGAACAGGCTCATCGTGAAGCCGATACCGCACAGCAAGGCGGTACCCAGCAATTGCACGGTGGAGGCCTCTCGGGGCATTTCTGCCCAGCCCAGGCGGACGGCGAGCCACGAGGTGCCGAACACGCCCACGAGCTTGCCCACGGCCAGACCGAGACCGACACCCAGGGTCGTGCTCGCGAGCCATGCATCTACCCCGAGACCGGCAAAGGAAATGCCCGCATTGGCGAAGCCGAAAAGCGGCAGCACCGTGATCGGCACCAGACGATGGAGAGCATGCTCCAACCGGAGCAAGGGCGAATGCGTGCAGTCGCCGTCGGACGGAAGGCGCCCCTCGCCATCGCGAAGCGGAATGCACAGAGCGGTGGCGACGCCTGCCAGCGTGGCATGCACCCCCGACGCGTGGACGCATATCCAGAGCACTACGCCCAACGTCAGATACGGCCAAAGGCTGCGAACGCCGAGACGGTTCGCGACGGCCATCGCAGCGACGACGGCTGCAGAGAGACCGAGATACAGGAGATCGAGCCCAGGCGTGTAGAACACCGCGATGATGATGACGGCACCAAGGTCGTCGATGATCGCCAACGCGGCAAGAAAGGCCTTGAGCGATGCCGGCACGCGGCTTCCCAGCAGTGCCGCGACGCCGAGCGCAAAGGCGATGTCGGTCGCCGATGGGATGGCCCAGCCGTTGGCGGCGTCGCCGCTGTTCCAGTTGATCGCGAGGTAGATCAGCGCCGGTACTGCCATGCCACCGAAGGCGGCGAGCCCAGGCAGGATGCGCAAGCGGTTGGACGCCAGCTCGCCATCGATGAATTCGCGCTTGATTTCGAGCCCGACGAGCAGGAAGAAAATGGCCATGAGGCCATCGTTGATCCAGTGCAGCACGCTGAGCGGACCCAGCTCGACGTGCAACGCATCGAAATAGGCAGGCCCGAGCGGGGAGTTCGCGACCACCATGGCGAGGGCCGCCGTGCCCATGAGCACAAGCCCACCCGTGGCGGAACCGGACATGAAATCGATGAGGCGCTGCAAGGGGCGCCAGACGAGGGTCTTGATCAAAACGGAATATCCAAAAACGCGCGGAAGAACGCATGGTTCCATCCCCGCGTCGGCAGGTAAAGGAAAACCCGCCCCCGGGAGCGGGAACGCGCGTCGATCCGGCCCCTTCGAGAGCTCGCGCGACCGCGAGGAACGAACCGTCTTTTGAGCCCTGGGTGAGGACATTCGGAGCGACGGCCACCCGGTCCGGCGGGGGCGGCCAAGTACGTCGTCACGCGCCCTTCACGCGCTGAAAAACGAGCTATTGCCGGGCGTTGGGGAGGTTGCTAGCGTGCGCTGGTGAATCGCCCTCCACCGCCAGCGACCGTCACGGCCCGTGACGCGCCCTACCGCTCCGCGCGGTTGATCCGCGTGGTCGGCGGCCTTCTTGCGTTGATGTTCGGCCTGGGTATGGCTTTCGTCATCGTGAGCGATCACGAACGGCGCGTGCAAGTGGCGAAGAGCCAGGATCAGGCGGTCGCCGATGGCGGCCAGCGCATCATCACCTCGCTGTTGTGGGACATCCAGCGTGCCATGGTGGACCTGGCCGAGGAGAGCGCGCCCCTCGCGGTGAATTACTCCGACGACGAACTGCTGGACATCTCGCACGACCTCGATCGCGTCGCCCATCATTACGGCGAGCTAGCCAACCTGGTGCTAATGGATCCCGACGGCAAAGCGCTCACGCCTGGCGTGGACGACCCAACGCTCGCCACGTGGGTCGCCTCCTCGCCCATCGGGCGCGGTGCGTTGCGGATCGGCCCGCTGCAACCCTGGCACGGCGGCTGGGTGGTCCCGCTTGCGGTTCCCGTCGTGAACGGTCGCTGGCTCGTCGCGCGACTCAAGCAAAGCCGCCTGCAGGCCATTGCCGACGACCTCGGCAAGAGCCGCCACGGCGTCGCGGCGATCACCGACCGATTCGGAACCATCCTGGCCCGCAGCGGAGATGGGCGCAGCGTGATCGGCGAGCCCGTCACTACCTTGTTCGAGCCCGGTTCGAACCGCGAGGAGCGGCAGATAAGCCACATCGATGGGGTGGATCGCGTGGTTGCGGTAGCCCCTCCGAGTGACTATCCGTTCTGGGTCGGCGTAGGCGTTCCCACCGCCGACGTGCTCGCGCCCTGGTATCGCTTCACGTTCTACAGCGTGCTTCTTTACCTTGTGTACTGGGCCGGCATGATCTTCCTGTATCGCCGCCTGCACGCGAGCGAGTCCGCACAGGTCGCCTATCTCGCCGAGATCACGGCTACGTCGGATCGGCTGGCCGACGCCGAGGCACGCTTCCGCCTGGCCTTCGACCGGAATCCCCTGCCCTCGTGGGTCTTCGACACCGGCACCCTCGCCTTTCTCGAAGTGAACGAGGCGGCCGTGCGCAATTACGGCTACTCGCGCGAGGAGTTCCTCGCCATGCGCATCACGGACATCCGCCCACCCGCCGACCAGGGAGCGCTCAGGGAAACCATCGAGGCGCTGCGTCAGGGTGGCGACGGCGAACCTGATCGCCTTTGGATGCATCGACGCAAGGATGGCAGCACGTTGGACGTGCGCATCCATGCGGCAGACATCGACCTCTCCGGCCGCACCGCGCGGCTGGTCCTGGCTGAAGACGTCACCGAACGCATCCGCTTCGAACGTGCCCTCACCTATCGCGCGACCCATGACGTGACGACAGGACTACCCAATACCGAGGCCTTGGTCGACTACCTCGATCATGGTCTGGGCAAGGACGCATGGTACGAACTGTTCTACGTTCACCTGCGCGGCATGGATCGGGTCAGCGACACCTTCGGGCTCGAGGTCGGACGGAACGTGCTGCGCAAGGTGGCCGCGCGCTTCGGCGAGCTCGCCGCGGCATACGGCATGGTCGCCCACCGTCCAGGCGATCGTTTTCTTCTCGCCATCGACGACCCAGGCCGCCGTGCCGCCGCGATGGCGGCGCTACTGGCAGCGGTGAACGAACCCGTGATGCTGGACGATACGTCGCACACGCTCGACCCTCAGTTGGGCGTCGCATCGCATCCAACCGATGGCGCCAAGGCGCATCAGGTAATCGCGAACGCCGCGCTTGCGGCGCACGTGCGGACCGACGTCGAACCCGACGGTCCGAAGGTGTTCGAACCGGCCATGGCGCGGCATTCCGTGGAACGCCTCACGCTCGCCTCGCGCATGCGCCAGGCGATCGAGGGCGGCGAGTTGGATATGCACTTTCAACCGATCGTGGACGCTCGCACGGGCGCGGTGTGCAAGCTCGAAGCCCTCGCACGTTGGCCTCAGGCCGACGGAAGTTTCATCCCGCCCGATGTCTTCATTCCCCTCTGCGAGGAAACGGGTCTTATCGTGCCGTTGGGCCAGTGGGTGATCGAGACGGCCGCACGGGCACGGGTGGCGCTGGTCAGCCATGGGTTCGAGCTGCCGATCGCCATCAATATCTCCGCCCTGCAGTTCCAGCGCGCCGATGTGGCCGCTCAATTGCAGGCGACCGCGCGCGCCTATGGCCTGGCGCCGGACGCGCTTCAGGTCGAGCTGACCGAAAGCAGCCTCATGGATCGCCAGCATGCGGTGCCTACGCTGAAGAAGCTCGGCATCGAGGGCATTCATGTATCGCTCGACGACTTTGGCACGGGGTTCTCCAACATGGCCTACCTGCGCGATCTGCCGATTGATGCGCTGAAAATCGACCGCTCGTTCATTGTCGACATCGATGCGGACGAGCGCGCTGCGTCGATCTGCCGATCCATGATTGCGCTGGCCCGCACGCTCGGCATGACCGTCGTGGCCGAAGGGGTGGAACGCGAGCGTCAATATGCGTGGTTGCGCGAGAACGGGTGCGACCAGCTTCAGGGCTATTACTTCGCCGTACCGATGCCCATGGCGGTGCTTGCGGCACACCTCCGCGACAGGGCTGCGCCGTTCCAAACCGCTCCTACGGTGTGAGCCAAGCACAAGGCCTCGCACAGGCATGGGCTGTGCGAGGCCGGAAGGTACGCGACGCGTACCGATCAGTTCGCCGTTTTCAGCGGCACCATGTCGAAATGGTCGTCCTGATACTGGAACAGCAGACAATCCTCGCTGCTGCTGCAACCGCTGTAATGGGCAAGTTTCGCCGGCAGCCGGTAGAAGGAGCCCGCCGGATACTCAGTACGCTTGCCGTCGATGATGGCGTAGAACGTTCCCTTCAGCACTACGGTGGGAAGGGCCTGCGTGTGGTGATGGAACGGGTTGGCCTTGCCGCCGGGGAAGTGAACGAACGCTTCGTAGGTTCCCTTGCCGGTGAGGTCGCCGCTGACATTGGCGTATTTGATACCGCCGGTATCGGGGATCTCGACCCAGTGGAGGTCGTTCGCGGGAAACGAGATCGTCTCAGCGGACGTCGAGGTGGCGTCGGGCTGCGCGGAAAGCGCGGTTGACGCAAAGGCAATGACCCAGAACGCGCAGGCGCGCGCGGTGGAAAAAACCATGCGATGTCTCCTTACAGATGGAAATCCAAGAGTGTTCCGACGCCCGCATGCGGCGTCGGACACTGAGTATAGGTAGCGCGCGCCGACTTTTGAAGGCGCGCAGTCAAGAAACTGCGCGCTTCTCGCTCACGATCTCGGCACAGCGCCGCGCTTGTTCAACGCGCGGGCCTGATGCAATCGGTTCTCGATGGTCGGAAGCAGCTTCTGCGCCACGGGTTTTACCTGTGGATCGCGCCCCTTTTCGATTGCGGTCGACAGCGCGGCACGAAGCTTTTCCAGCAGAGCGACAAATTGTACGGGTACGGCTTCATCGAACGACTTGCCCTGCATACGCTCCAGTGCGCCAAGAATCTTGCTGTCTTCGGGCGCGGGCTGCTCCGCCCATTGATAGCCCTTTTCGCCACTGGCAGCCGGCTTCAACGCGTCACTGAGGGCAATGAAATCCTTCACCATGGCGGCCCCGAAGGATTTCACCGCAGGATCGCTCGCTCGGGCGGCCGTCAGCGTGGCGAGTCGACTTCCCATCTGATAAGCGTCGCTGGCACCGCGTACGAAGCCTTCGTCCGTCGGCGTTATCTGCGCTTTCCGATCGCCCGCGGGCTGCGGCTGGTCGACCCCGCCGCGTTGCTGCGCCCACGTTGCGCCACCGCCCACCGCCAGTACCCCCATGAAGGCGATACCGAGAGCCTTACCGGCTTTACTCATCGTCGTGCTCCTTCGGCGCAAGCTCGTCTTTCGGGATTCCCCCTGCATTGTTCGTGCCCTGGCCCTTGGGCGGGGTCACCTTAGGCGTACCGTATTCATCGCGCCGACCGGGATCGGGCGCGCGCTTGGTATTCATACCGTCGTCCCATTGCTGGCTGCGCGCTTTCGAACCCGCACGCGGGGTATCTCCAATCCGCTGGGGACGCCCACCGTTGACGCTCTGGCCCTGAGCCGTGCCGGCGTGTGCAGGGGTGGCGTCCTGGGGCATTGCAGGCGCCAAGGCGCTCACGCCCAGCGCGAAAACCATCGTCATCATCATGTCGGGTCACCTCGCCCCACAGATTGCCTCCGCGGATGTGACCGGAACGTCGCGATCGAGAAAGTCCGCATCGGCCGCCGTACGCTAGGCCCGCGTCGCTCCCTTCGTCACCGAGTCGAGGTGTTCGACACGCACGATGTCGCCCAGCCACACCACGCCGCTCCAGCCGGGTCGCTGTGCATCTTCCAGCTTGACGGTGCCGTTGATGCCTTCGATGTCGTCGGCATTCTTGAACACCTGGACCGTCGGAGTCACGGCAACCACGCCCTCTGCCGGCGGCCCCTCGACCACGTGAATGCGCACGCGGGCATTGATGGCCAGCTCTTCGACCCAACGCTCCATCTGCGCGATGTCCGCTGGTTCGGTAAATACGGTTCGTGCGATACGCCCCATGGCGAGATTCCTCTTCCGATGACATTGCGGGTTTGGGAGCCGCCATGGCGGCTCCCACGGCAGCGGGATCAGGCCGCCGATTGCTTCTGTGCGGCCCGCTGATTGCCCGCCTGCTCAGCAAGCATCGTCAGTTTCTCGTCAGTGGACTTTTCCTCCTTCAGCGTGGCCTGAAGTAGCGTGACCGCGTCTTTGTAACCGAGCTGCTTCGCGATAGCAGATAGCGTGCCGTACGACGCAATCTCGTAATGCTCCACCTTCTGGGCGCCGCCGATCAGGGCCGCGTCACGCAGCGGACCGGCGTCGATCGCATCGATGACTTCCTTGCTCTCTTCGACGAGGCCTTCCATCGCGGCGCACTTCATCCGCTTCAGGCGGATGCCCAGGGTCTCCACAATCTGGTCGATACGCTCGACTTGCCCCTGGGTCTCTTCCAAATGCATTTCGAAAGCTTCTTTGAGTTCAGGTAACTCCGCTGCGCGGGCGAGGCGCGGCAGTGCGCGGGTAAGCTGCTTTTCGGCGCTGTAGATGTCCGAGAGCTCGTGGATGAAAAGATCTTCGATCGTCTTTACTGCCATGGTGGGTTCTCCGTGGTGGACTCTGAAGACGTAACGCTACGCCCGAGCTTGTCGTGCATGCAGATGGATGGCGTGAACGACGGTCCACATCTTCGAAGAAATCATTAGGCGGCTGTGGTCACGCCTCCATGCCGTCCGGCTCGAACGCGTCGACGGTCTCCCAGGTGCCGTCGTCGTTCTCGATCTTCAATCGCACGCTGCGCCCTGTGCGGCGTCCGATGCTCTCGGCAAGACGGAGTCCATGGCGGAAACATTCGTCCTGGGTCGCAAAGGCGCCCATGCGATGCGTGTCGTGGAAGACCTCCCAGGGGAAGGCGTCGTTCCGCTGGGCGAGGGGGAGATAAAGCATGATGGGCGAAGCAATGTCTTGAGTCATGCGCCTGCCCATTCAAGGCGCGTGCCAACGACGCAAACCGTTCTCTGATGCGGCCTCTGCGCGCTCGCAGGACGCGACCGACCTCGCCGGGAGGAAAGAATTACCGTCATGTAGGTATGTTTTGCGACACGTCCTTAGCGGCCCCACCACGTCTGCACGTCACGCAGCACACGGCCAGTCGTCGCTCGTCGCCTCGTTCAGTCGGGTGACGACGCCCTCTACACAGCGCGACATGCTGCGCAGTGCTCACATGCCAATTCTGGCAACTCCAAACGAGGACACTGCCGTGCCCCCCCTCATCCTCACGCGGCTGGTGTTGCTGTCGTGGCGATCCTGTCCGTGCTTTCGGTAATCAGGATCGCCGTAGGACGATAACGCGATCAGGGCGAGCGGCGCAGCAACCAGGCGGCAACAAGCGTGGCGCCGACGATCGCCGCCGCCGAGCGAGCCCCGCGCGAGCGGCGCCCGTCGGATAACACGCCTTCCACCACGTCCACGCGATCCGCGAACAGCAGCATCAGCCAGTGGCGCAGATCGTTCTCACTGTGGCGGAAGGCACGTCGACGAATCCACCCGCTCACCCCTCGCGGCGGCACGCTCGTGCCGAACACCGGCGGCATCTTGAGGTGTTCGGTGGACTTCAATATCTCAACGCTGGACTGCTGGGCGGGCGGCGGATCGCTCCAGTGCACGCCTTCCAATCGCGGCGGGCGTCGCTCCATGGGCACTGCGGGACGCTGAGAGCGGTCGAGGTCTGCGCCCCAACCCGGAATGTGTTCGTGATTCATGCGCTGGACCTCAAGGCGTAGTGATAGGGGCGGCGGTAGTCGAGGCAGCCACATCGGCACCGGGCGGAATCAGTACCGTCTTGATGCACTGATCCTTCTTGCCGGAGAACATCTCGTACGCGTCGCTCACTTCCTCCAGTGGCACGCGATGCGTGATGATCTCGCGCGGATTGAGGCGACCCGCCTGAATATGCTCGATGAGCCGAGGGAGATGCCGCTTCACGCTGGCTTGGTTCATGCGCAATGTCAGCCCCTTGTTGATCGCGTTGCCGATGGGCACGGCATTGAAGGTGGGTCCGTAGACGCCCACGATGGATACGTTGCCGCCCTTGCGTACCGAATTGATCGCCCAGTGCAGAACCGTGGCGGCACCCGCCTGGAGCTTCATGGTGACACCCGTCACTCGCTGCATCACGCTGCCGGAGGCCTCGCAGCCCACGGCATCGATGCAGACATCCGCGCCGAGGCCATCCGTCATCTTCTTGATGTGAATCGCCATATCGCCCACCGAGCGGAAATCCACCGTCTCGCAGTGCGCAAAGCGCCGGGCGAAATCGAGCCGATAGTCCACGTGGTCGACCACGATCACCCTACCCGCACCCATCAACCACGCGCTGCGCGCGGCGAGCAGACCGATAGGACCGGCGCCAAAGACCACCACCGTATCGTTCTCGCGGATATCGCCCATCTCCGCCGCCTGGTAACCTGTGGGCACGACGTCGGTCAGCAGCACCGCATCCTCGATGTGGATGTCCGGCGGAATCACCGTCGGACCGATGTCCGCGAAGGGCACGCGCACGTACTCGGCCTGCCCACCGTCGTATCCGCCGGTCGTATGCGAGTAACCGTAGATGCCGCCGACCGCCGTGGCTTCGGGATTCACGTTGTGGCAGTTGCTGTACAACTCGCGCTGGCAGAAATAGCAAGTGCCGCAGAAGATGTTGAACGGCACGAGCACGCGGTCGCCCACTTTCAGGTTCCGCACACCGCTCCCCACATCCACCACTTCGCCGACGAATTCGTGGCCGAAGATCGATCCGACCCGCGTGTCGGGAACGAGCCCGTGATAGAGGTGCAGGTCCGAGCCGCATATGCAACTGCGCAGGACACGCACGATGGCGTCGAACGGGTGCTCGATCACCGGGTCGGGAACATGCCTTGCGCTGACCCGGTAGGGGCGCCGATAGGTGGTAGCTAGCATCGAGATCTCCTTCGCGTCGGGACAGGTCGATCGTTCGCTGCCGCACGTCGCGATCGCGGCAAGACCGCGTGTCCGTGCAGGCACATCGGTACGCATGCGCGCGATATCGCTGCGTTCACTCACGTGCACACGCTTTCATCGGCAGGCAACACGTCGTTGAGGGCCGCACGCCCAGGTTGCTCACAGCGCTGCGTCCCGCGCCCCCGTCCCAGCCAGGAGACTGCCCATGAACATTCGCAGCACCGACCTTGTTCTCATCACCGGCGCGAGCAGCGGCATTGGCCTGCACCTCGCCCATCGCTTCGCCGCGCATGGGCATCCGGTCTGCCTTGTCGCGCCTGATGCTTCCGAGTTGGAGCGCATCGCCATCGATATCGAACAGCGTCACGGCGTGGATACCCTCGTGGTCGCCGTCGACCTGGAAGACAAGGACGCCATGACCGTCATCGACGAGGCCATACTGAGCGCCGGTTGGAAGGTGGACATCCTGGTCAACAACGCGGGCCACGGCTTCAAGGGCAACTACGCGGAGGTGCCCATTGCCACCCATCTGTCGATCGTGCGGCTCAACGTGGAGGCGGTGCTACGCCTGACCTCGCTGTTTCTTCCGCGGATGGTCGCGCAACGTCATGGGCGCCTGCTCAACACCGCCTCGATCGCAGGTTTCGAGCCAGGCCCGACGATGTCGGTCTACCACGCGAGCAAGGCCTTCGTGCTCTCGTGGAGTGAGGCCATCGCCACGGAGCTGGAGGACTCCGGCGTATCGGTGACCGCGCTGTGCCCGGGTCCGACGGACACTGATTTCTTTCCGAAGGGCGATCTCGAAGAGAGCTTCGCCTTTCAGAAAGCCAATCTGATGGACCCGGAAGAAGTGGCCCAGGTCGGCTACGAGGCGGTCATGAGCGGCGAACGCGTCGCCGTAGTCGGTGCGGTGAACAAGGCCATGGTGTTCTCGCGCCGCTTCATGTCGGAACAGCTGCAAGCGCGTATGAATGAAAAGATGTACGAAGACGTCGACGATCCACGACGGGCGCGGGGCGACAAAGAGTCGCCGCCGCGTCCCTGATGCGCTTGGTCAGCGCTTGGCTTCCACGTCCGGTGTGGCGTCCCGGACGAGGAACTCTTCGGTCAACTCCGGCAGGTGTTCGAGAATCCACGCGGCCATAGCCTGTTCCTGGGGCAGGATCTGCTCGCAGGTGCGCTGGGTCTCGACATCGCCTACTGTCTTCGCTGCGGCGATGAGTGACGTATAGGTCGCGATCTCCAGGTTCTCGAATACGTAGCTGGCGATGGCACCCTTCACGATCTCGTCCGAGTTCGCCATGCCGCCCGCCGCCTGGCCAAATGCCATCATGCGGCCCAACGTGTCCTTCATGACGGAGGTCGATCCGCCCAGGCGCTCGATGCATGCCTTCAACAACGCCTGCTGGCCAAGCGTTTCATCGAGATGCTGCTCGATCCGCGCCTTCACGATGGGATAGTGCTCGATACGGGACGCCTGCGCACGAAGCATCTGCTCCGCTTGCTGTTCCATGGCATGTGCATCACGAAGCCAGTCCAGAAGGTTCTCGCGCAATTCGGCCATGCTCGTGTTCCTATGTCATGTTGGGGAGCGGTCATCGTCATGGAGCACACGTGCAGTGCGAAGCGAAAGCATGTGACGACGCGATGCATGACGCACCGCAGTTCAGCAGTGTGTATGGGTCCTCACTGATGTTGCCCCCCACCTGCACCTGGCTTTGGAAAAGATGACGTCTCAGCCAGCCGCCAGGAGCAAGCCAGTGTTCAACCACCACAACAAGCGATTGCAATACACCGTGCGCGTGGGCGAGTCCAATCCGGGCCTAGCCAACCTCATGCTCGAGCAGTTCGGCGGACCGCAAGGTGAGCTAGCCGCTGCCATGCGCTATTTCACTCAGGCCCTCGCCGAGGAAGATCCGGGCCGGAAGGACATGCTGCTGGACATCGCCACCGAGGAACTCAGCCACCTGGAAGTCATCGGTTCCATCATCGCCATGCTGAACCGTGGCGCGAAGGGATTGCTGGCCGAGACCACCGATCAGCAGGCGGAGATGTACCGTGCGCTGCAAGGCGCGGGCAACGACAGCCACGTTACGCAGATTCTCTACGGCGGCGGCCCTGCCCTCGTCAATTCGGCAGGCCAGTTGTGGAACGCCGGCTACATCGACACGATCGGCGAACCGACCGCGGATCTTCGTTCGAACATCGCCGCCGAAGCGCGTGCCAAGATCGTGTACGAGCGCCTCATCAACGTCACCGACGATCCGGGTGTGCGCGATGCGCTGACGTTCCTGATGACGCGCGAGATCGCTCACCAGAAGTCGTTCGAGAAGGCGCTCTACTCGATGGACAAGAGCTTCCCGCCGGGCAAGCTGCCGGGCGATCCTCGCTTCACGGATACCTATGTGAATACGTCGCGTGGCGAAGGCGATAGCACAGGGCCGTGGGCCGAGGGCAAGGGCTTCAGTGAGGTCATGGTGCCCAACGAGAAGAACATCCCCGTGGACGGAGGCGACGGTCATGCAGACGTCGCGCTGACCGCCAAGGAAAAGGCAGCGGTGCAGGCGTTCGCACTACGCGGCCAATCCGACCCCGAACGCGACCCGGTCACTGGCGCGGACCTTGGGACGCTTCAGCAGGAATCGAAAAGCTGACGATGCAAGGGACGCGGCACACTGCCGCGTCCCGGCCGTGCCGAGCCATGACCTTGCGTTGACCCTGCCCTCACGGCGGGCGACGCAGCCTCCGAAGTCCCCGGAGTCTTTCGTCATGCCCACGATGCCTGCCAGCACGTTGCTCGTCCTCGACGATGATCGCCCCTTTGCAGAGAAGGCCGTTCGATTTGCCCGCGAGGTGGGTTTCGAAGCACACCCGGTCACGACCCTTGGCGAGGCCGTGGAAGCCGCGGCCACACGTCGTTTCGATTGCGCCCTCGTAGACATCGGGTTACCCGATGGTTGCGGCCTGGAGTTGCTGTCGGAGCCTCGCTTTGCCAGCACGCGGAAGATCGTGATGAGTGGCGACGCCGCGCTCGCGCACTGGGCGGGCAAATGCGTCCCCGGCACACTCGGCGTACTGACTAAGCCTTTCCGTTTTGCGACGTTTCAGGCGCTGCTGGCCGATACGCCGCAAAGCGCCAGCGGAGCCCACAAGGGGCGCTTGCTCGGCGAGTCTGACGCGATGCGCGCGGTGCTGGGAGAACTGCACACCGTGGCACCCAGCAAGATTCCCGTGCTCATTTACGGCGAAAGCGGCACGGGAAAGGAGCTGGCCGCACGTCTCGTCCACACGCGCAGCGGACGGGATGGGCCCTTCCACGCCATTAATTGCGCGACGCTATCGCCCGACCTGCTCGCGAGCCAGTTGTTCGGTCACCAGCGCGGCAGCTTCACCGGCGCGGTGGAGCATCAGGCAGGCCTCATCGCCGAGGCGGATCGCGGCACGCTGTTCCTCGATGAATTGGCCGAAGCGCCCCTCGGCGTTCAGGCCGCGCTGCTCCGATTCCTTGAAAGCGGGGAGATCACGCCACTGGGCAGCCGCATGCCACGCCGCGTGGACGTGCGCATCGTAGCGGCCACCAATCGCGTTCCTCGTGAGGCGATAGCCGAAGGACGGCTGCGCGCCGACCTATATTTCCGCGTCGCCGGCTATGAGGTACGCATGCCGTCATTGCGTGAGCGTCCCGGCGATCTCATACCGATTGCGCAGTCCATCCTGGACGGGCTCAATGCGGAGTACGGAACGCTGCGTCGTTTTGCGGCGGACGCCTTCGATGCCCTCCGCGGCCATGCATGGACCGGCAATGTACGCGAACTGAGGCAGGTCGTGCAGCGAGCCTACCTGCAAGGTGGCGAACGGCTCGTATTGCAGCGCCCGACGGATGCGCAGGCTGCTCTTCCGCCGCCAAGGCCGGTAACGCTCGCGGACGTCGAACGAACGGCGATCCTCGAAGCGCTGGCCGCCTGTGGCGGCGACCGCACGATGGCCGCGAGGCAACTCGGGATAAGCACCAAGACTATCTACAACAAGCTCGTCCGCTACCGCCAGGCTGCGTTTTCGCCACTCGCCACCGATGCCTGATGCGGGTTCCCTTGGCGAATCGCCCACGTCGGCCATGACTGGGTGACAATCGCGCATTCGTCCCCGAAGGTCTTCCGATGTCCCTGCCGATGCCCCCACCCGATCCGGAAACCAATCCCACCGTCAAGGTGAGCGACCTCACCTTCCCGGTCGTCGGCATCGGCACATCCGCGGGCGGCCTGGCGGCGCTGGCCCGCTTCTTCGAAGGCATGCCTGCGGCACCCGGCATGGCTTTCGTCGTGGTGATGCACCTCTCGCCCAAACACGACAGTGTGGCTGACCGCATCCTCCAGCGGTCTACGTCCATGCGAGTGACCCAAGTGACTCAGCCCGTTCCCTTGCGCATGAACGAGGTCTACGTCATTTCGCCACGCAAGGCACTGTCAATGAATGACGGTTACCTGCGGGTAACGGACATGGAGAAGATCCGCGGCAAGCACGTCGCCATCGATTTCTTCTTCCGCACACTGGCCGAGGTACATCGCGAACGCGCACTCGCGGTCATTCTTACGGGTACGGGCGCCGACGGTTCCGTGGGGATCGCGCGCATCAGGGAGCGCGGCGGGATCACACTTGCCCAGCACCCCCTCGACGCAGAGTACGACCAGATGCCGCGTGCCGCGATCGCCACGGGCGCCGTGGACATCGTGCTGCCGGTAGCCGAATTGCCCGAGCGCATTCTCTCCCTGACGCGCGAGGCCGCGCACATCCGCGTGCCGGAGGACGCATCGGAGGCGGGCAACGAACCCGGCGAGCCCCAGGCCCAGGGGAAACTCCTGGATCAGGACGCCTTCCGCGACATCATGCTGATACTCCGGGCCAAGACCGGCCACGACTTCAGCGCCTACAAGCGCGCCACGGTCCTGCGACGCATCGAGCGTCGCATGCAGGTCAACGGATTGCACACGCTCGAAGACTATCGCCACTTTCTGCATGACCATCCGAACGAGCGCCCCGCGCTGCTCAAGGACATGCTGATCAGCGTCACCAACTTCTTCCGCGACCGTGAAGCCTTCGAGGCACTCGAGCGCGAGGTCATTCCTCAATTGGTGGCCGACCTGGGCGAACGGGGCCGTCTTCGCGCGTGGAGTGCCGGCTGCGCCACGGGCGAGGAACCCTATTCCCTTGCCATGCTGCTTACGGAGGCCGCCCCGGCAGACGCATCCGTGCAGGTGTTCGCTACCGACATCGACGACGATGCGATTGCGCAAGCCCGGCAGGGCAACTATCCGGCAGCCGTCGTGACCGACATCGCACCCAGCCGGGTCAACCGGTTTCTGACGCGCAACGACAACTTCTATCGCGTACCGAAGCATCTTCGGGAGAAGGTGCTGTTCGCACGGCACAACGTGCTGCAGGATCCCCCCTTCTCGAAGCTCGACCTCATCAGTTGCCGCAATCTTCTGATCTACCTCACGCGAGACGTTCAGGTACAGATCCTCGAAATGTTCCACTTCGCGCTTCGTCCCGGGGGTTACCTTTTCCTCGGGAGTTCGGAATCGGCCGACGCCGCATCGAAGCTTTTCATCCCGGTGGACAAGAAGAACCGCATCTACCGGGCGGCGCCGGGCGGGCATGTGGCGCATTATCTGAAGGGCCCCACTCGCGAAATGCCGGCCCAGGTCGCCACCGAGGCTGCTACGGCTGCCGCCGCGTCGCACGAACGCCGGCTCCGCTCGCTCAGCGAAGTGCATCGCAAGGCGCTGGAGGACAACGCGCCCCCGAGCGTGCTCGTCGATCGCGAGGGGCACATCGCGCACATGTCGGAGGACGCGGCGCCGTACCTGCGGATGATCGGCGGTGCGCCCTCCTATCAACTCACGGCGCTGATCGTGCCCGAGCTTCGGCTGGAGTTGCGCACCTCGCTTTTCCAGGCCGCACAGGAGAACAAGCCCGCACGCTCACGCGCCGTCGTACTGGACCGGGACGGGGTACCGGTAGCCGTGTCGATCGAAGTACGGCCTGTTCGCAGTCCCGATAGCGAGGCTGGGTATCAGCTCGTGCTGTTCCACGAGACAACGATCAAGGACAGCGCGACCCACGGCGAGATTCAGGCCGAGCAGACACCCATGCTGCTGCAGTTGGAAGAGGAACTGAAGCGTGCCAAGGAACGACTGCAGGCCACGGTGGAGGAATCGGAAAGCTCCAGCGAAGAATTGAAGGCCTCGAACGAGGAATTGCAGTCGATCAACGAGGAACTGCGTTCGGCCACGGAAGAACTCGAAACGAGCAAGGAAGAACTGCAGTCGATCAATGAAGAGTTGATTACGGTCAATCACGAGCTGAAGCTCAAGGTCGAGGAAACCGCCAAGGTCAACGACGACCTGCACAATCTGGTCGCCTCGACCGACATTGCCACGGTCTTCGTCGATCGGGACATGTGCATCAAGCGTTTCACACCCCGCGCCGCGGACGTCTTCCGGCTCATTGCCGCCGACCTCGGCCGGCCTCTTCTGGACCTCAACCACAGCCTGGACTATCCGGCGTTGGCCGACGACGCGGCCGAGGCCTTTCAGTCGCTGCGCACGGTGGAACGCGAAGTCGGCAGCCAGGACGGCCGCTGGTACATCGCGCGCATTCTTCCCTACCGCACGGCCGAAGACCGCATCGAAGGCGCCGTGCTCACGTTCATCGACATCACGCGTCGGCGCACCGCCGAGGAAGCCGCGCGCCACAGCGACGAGCGCATGCGACTCGTCGCGGACAGCGCTACCGATTTCGCGATCCTGACGACCGATACGAATGGCATCATCACGTCCTGGAGCAAGGGCGCGCAGCGGATCTTCGGCTATTCGGCGGACGACGCCATCGGCCACCACGGCGATCTCATCTTTACCCCTGAGGATCGCGCACGCGGAGCGTTCCGCCGCGAGATGGAGCAGGCCCGCCATGAAGGACGCGCGCATGTCGACCGCTGGCACGTGCGCAACGACGGGCAGCGAATCTTCTGCAGCGGCATCACTACGCCGCTCTACCGCGGGGGCTTCCATGGCTTTGCCAAGATCGCCCGCGACGTCACCACCGACAAGGAACGCGAGCGCCTGCGCGAGGAACTGCTGACGGCCG
>Ga0209437_100446_pt1 | contig 34320 bp, 20 predicted proteins | sample AraplaL_Cvi_mTSA_FD_184266 | JGI IMG/M metagenome (GOLD analysis project Ga0209437, IMG submission 184266) | Arabidopsis root microbial communities from the University of North Carolina, USA - plate scrape CL_Cvi_mTSA (SPAdes) (version 2) | ecosystem: Host-associated > Plants > Roots > Endosphere...
CCACAAGTAATGGGTATACCGAGAATGCGGAGGATGTATGGGGTAACACTGTACCGTATCTGCAAAGTGTGGACAGTCCATGGGACAAAAACCTGGCGCCAGGCTACAAGCAGACCGTTACCATGAAGCGTAACGAAATTCTGCAAAAGCTGAACCTGGATGCCATTCCGGTTACCACCCAGAAGAGTGGATCGTGGATGGAAGTATTGTCTACAACCAAAGGTCATCGGATTAAGGAAATGCAGATCGCAGGTGAAACATTCAGCGGCCCCGAGGTGCGCAAGCTGCTTGGATTAAGATCCAGCCAGTTCAGTTGGAAGACCACAGGTGACGAGGTCCAGATTACAACGTACGGATACGGGCATGGTGTTGGCATGAGCCAGTGGGGAGCAAACGGCATGGCGCAGGAGGGACACACGGCCACCCAGATTCTCAAACACTACTATACTGGCATCTCATTCGGACAGGCATCCAAGATGCTGGCCTCGAAGTAGGCGAGATGAATGCGGATGGATAGATAAATGCTTTGACGCATGAGGCAGTCAGGAAAGCCTTAGTCGGCCGGTATCCAGTCACATCCTATATCATTTCGCTTTCTGCTAGTAAACTCACTTCTGAGAAGGATTGGTCATTAAGCCAATTCGCGCTTTTTACCAACCGCCCTTTCCGGAGGTTTTAAGACTTGGCTATATATGCGGGGAGTGCTAGCGTATGCAGAGCGCAGGGGGCAGAAAAGACCTGTAGAAGCAAAGCGTCCGCCTTTACTACCGGATTTCACCTTCGAAGAAGGTGATAGAAGAAATCTGGTAGTAACCAGCGGTCGAAAGGTTTTCTGGCCCCGGAGCGGTGCACGCACTAATCACTCACCACCTCACATATATAGCACTCTCTGAAACCTCCGTGAAAATAATTAGAGTCGCGCGTGTATAAAAGAGTTGCACCCGGTAACACTTGTTACTGAGGTGATCAAGATGAATGAACAAAACAAAAAAACAGTCCAAGAAGAAACTCCTAAAACAACTCAAGGAGTACCGGCTAGCCAGCCCTCTTCATGGAAAAGAGCAATGTCCAAACGCTGGGTCTTCCCGGCAGCCTACATCGCAGCAGCAGGCATTATACTAACCTTAGTGTGGGTCTATCAGGGAACAGGCGACAAAGCTATGAACCCGGACTCTGCTAGCGGGGTAGTAGAAACAGGTGCATCGGCGGGTACAGAAGGAACAACAGCAGGCGGAGAAGAAGAAAGTGTGGAAGTTGTTGCAAAGTCGGAGAATTTTGTATGGCCGGTAGCGGTACCGTCCGAAATTTCGGTAGTGAAACCTTTCTATGATAGCGAAGCTTCAACCGAGGAACATGAAGCGGCAATGGTGCAGTACAATGATACATTCATCCCGAACACGGGTGTGGATCTGGCACGTGGGGATAACAAAACGTTTGAAGTCAAAGCAGCACTTGCCGGTAAAGTTACCCGGGTTGAGCAAAATCCGCTCACAGGTCAAGTTGTGGAAATCACACACAGCGATAACCTGAAGACGGTATACCAAAGCTTGGCAGACGTCAAAGTGAAACAAGACGATGAAGTGAAACAGGGAGATGCGATTGCATCTGCTGGTGTCAATGAATTGGGTAAAACGCTTGGCAACCACCTTCACTTTGAAGTGTACGAAGACGGACAGCCGGTTAACCCGCAAGGATATCTTCCGGAAAAATAAATGATTTTTACCGCAGCGACATGATGGGCAGAGGGGTTGAACCTCTGCTCTTTTTGTGCTTTTCAGAAAATAATGGGACCTTCGAAGCTTGTCACACCTCTAAACCGCGAATATATAGGCATGCTCCTCATATAATGTACCAAACTATCCACACAGTAGGGAGGCGGGAGCGTGCACGATTACATCAAGGAACGGACCATCAAAATTGGTCGCTGCATTGTTGAGACGAGGAATACGGTCCGTACCATAGCCAAAGAATTCGGCGTGTCAAAGAGTACTGTGCATAAGGATCTGACGGAGCGTCTGCCGGAAATCAACCCTGATCTTGCTGACCAGGTGAAACACATTTTGGAGTATCACAAGTCAATCCGCCATTTGCGGGGCGGTGAAGCGACCAAAATTAAATACAAAAAAACGAGTGGCAAGAAACGTGAGGTGTTGGCTTCCGCCAAATCGTAAGCATCTTCACAAAGACGTAGGCCAAAAAGCTCACACATGCATTGAATCCCTCCCCTGAAGTATGATATGTTAAAAGCTGGTACAGGATCGAATTATGACATCTTATCAGCCCGATTTTTACATATATATGTTGCACTTTGTCGAACGAGCGGTGACGTGATAAGGGACTCTTTTTCACAGGATACGCTGACCAAATAATATCACTTTGGGGGCTCTTTTATGTTTAGCAAGGATATCGGTATTGATCTTGGCACGGCCAACGTGCTTATTCACGTGAAAGGAAGTGGGGTTGTCCTCGATGAACCTTCCGTCGTGACCATTGAAAGAGATACGAAACGTGTCCTTGCTGTTGGGGAAGAAGCGCGTCGTATGGTGGGGCGTACTCCAGGTAACATTGTTGCCATTAGACCGCTGCGTGACGGCGTTATTGCGGACTTCGAGATTACGGAAGCGATGCTCAGACATTTCATTAATCGTGTGGGTGCAAGAAGCTGGTACAGCCACCCTCGAATTTTGATCTGTGCACCAACGAACATTACATCCGTGGAACAGAAGGCCATCCGTGAGGCTGCAGAACGCAGCGGTGCCAAAGAAGTGTTTCTGGAAGAAGAGCCGAAAGCGGCAGCGATCGGTGCGGGAATGGATATTTTTCAGCCGAGCGGCAATATGGTCGTGGATATCGGCGGCGGTACGACTGACGTTGCAGTCCTGTCTATGGGCGACGTGGTCACCGCCTCTTCTATTAAGGTCGCAGGGGACAAGTTCGACGAAGCCATTATCAAGTTTATCAAAGCCAAGTACAAGCTTATGATCGGTGAGCGGACCGCGGAAGATATCAAAATTGCGATTGGTTCCGTACATCCGGGTGGACGTCAAACCGAGATGGACATTCGCGGACGCGATATGGTATCCGGTCTGCCTGTTACCGTAACGGTATCGGGAAATGAAGTACAGGAAGCACTCTGGGATTCTGTGCAATCCATCATCGTAGCAGCGAAGTCGGTATTGGAACGTACACCGCCTGAATTGTCAGCGGACATTATCGACCGTGGTGTTGTATTAACGGGTGGAGGTGCGTTGCTGAACGGACTGGACGAGCTTTTGTCCAATGAATTGCATGTACCTGTATGGGTTGCGGAAGATCCAATGCACTGTGTCGTGAAGGGGACAGGCATAATGCTTAATAATTTGGATCAGGTGGTTAAGAAAAAGTTCTAATCTGCCGATATAAATAGCAAAGGTTCGCCATGCTCGGAAAGCAGAACGGACAAGCAGCCAACCTGCGATGCAGTGCAAGCGCTTGAGGAGAGGGGTTAATACATGTTAAGAGGTCTGTACACCGCTACTGCGGGAATGATTACGCAACAACGCCGTCATGACACAGCAACACAGAATATCGTAAATATGAACACCACGGGATATAAACAGGTCAACAGCGTAAGCCGTTCCTTCCCGGAAATGCTCATTACCTTGGTAGGCGGAGATGCGAATCTCCCAACAAAGCGGCTGGGCAAGCTGAACACGGGGGTGTTCGCGGAAGAGAGTTTGTCCATGAATTTGCAGGGGACCATTATGGAGACTGGGCAGAAAAATGATTTTTCCATTTCATCCAATATGACGATCAATGATCCGCAGACTGGACAACCTGTCCCTTTTGACGCATCAGGCAAATTTGTACGGGCCGATGGCACGGTAACTTATCAGCCTCAGGCGTATTTTACAGTTCAGGATGCAGAAGGTAACACCGGATATACACGCGATGGTCACTTCGAGATTACAGGAACGGGACAATTGCTGAGCTCAACAGGTTCACAAGTGTTGGATAATAATGGACAACCTGTAGTGTTGACAGGTTCCGTAGAGCAATTTAAAGTGGATGAGCAAGGCCGTTTGGTGGATGCAGCAACCGGTGCACCGACAGGGGTTACTCTCGGGATTAGTGTCATTGACCAGCCGAATCAACTGGTTCGTCAAGGTGATGGCAATTTCAGTCTCAATGATGAAAATGGGGCAACTGCCCGGATGATGGCTGCTGGTGATAATGTGCAGATCCGTCAGGGTTACCTGGAAGGCTCCAATGTTGATGCTTCACAGGCAACGGTCGATATGAACGCCGCATTCCGGGCGTATGAAGCGAATCAGAAGGTCGTACAATTCTACGACCGGAGTTTGGATAAAGCCGTCAATGAAGTCGGGCGTGTATAACGCCGACGTTTAAATATAACCGCGCAGCGGAGAGCCAAGCGCCCTTTGCGAAGCAAAGCAGAGAGGCTCACTCGAAGCGAAGAGCCTAGACGCAGTCGAGCTTATGCGAGGATTGCGTGGCAGTACCTGAGCGAAGCGACGGTCTCGACAGCCCTTTGCGGAGCAAAGCAGGGAAGAGACCAAGCGGAGCTACCACGCCGCATAAAGAGCGTGCCGGGCTATGATTCAGCCATGTGAAACTATGGCGAGAATCATAACCCGGCAGTCGCGGCGCACACACCGCCGCCACTTAGCAAGATCGTACCCCACTTACCTAATCCGCCTGTTTCGGGAGTCCAGAGGGCAGCGCCATCTGGGTCCTCCCTACTAGGGAGGGTTTGGGAGGGTGGACAGGACACAAGGGAGGGTAAACCACCGATGAATAATTCCATGATTAGTGCCAAGGTTTCCATGACTGCCATACAGCAACGACTGGATGTCATTGCCGATAATATTGCCAACGTAAATACGGCAGGCTATAAGAGCAAGCAAGCAGCCTTCGAGGATGTGCTGACCCGGGTGCAACAACAACCGGACAAGTACAAACTGGATGGACGCTCCACACCGATGGGATATAACCTCGGTTTTGGTGCTCGTTTGGCGGATGTGACGAAGGATATGTCTCAAGGCCCCTTGAACGAGACCGGCCTTCCGACCGATCTGGCTATTGAGGGGAATGCCATGTTTGCAGTTGAAGCGAACGGGGAGAAAATGTGGACACGTCAGGGTGCATTTCATTTTGTACCGGATACAAGACCAAAAGCTAATCCAAATGCACCAGATATGATGGTGATGGTTAATGGTGAAGGCCACTTTGCCCTGGATCGTCAAGGTAATCGTATTACGGCACCGAATAATAGCAAAGTTGCTTTTGATGAAAATGGCAACCTGTTAATCCGACGCGGTAATGAGGCAAACGCAACCATTGGGGCACAACTGCAAGTGGTAGACATTGAACGCCCTGAAGGTCTGGTGCAATATGCGGATAACCTCTTTGGCCTGGATGCGGGATTAACCGAGGATGATGTATTTGGCGCGAATGCAGCTACACGTCAAGCAGCTGCCTTGATCCGTCCAGGATATCTGGAGCAATCCAATGTGGATATGACACAGGAGATGTCTTTGCTTATGCAAGGACAGCGTACATATCAACTGGCGGCCAAGGCGCTAACTTCAAGTGATTCCATGTTGGGTCTTGCCAACAATATGAGAGCGTAAAAGGTGAATGTGATGACAGAAACACAGCAGCAGAACAGTAAGCCGGAGAAGAAGGAAGTCAAGAAGAAGAAGAGTGGATGGAGCATCGCTAGATGGTTCCTGGTCCCGGCCCTGCTTGTTCTTGCCCTTGCTGGCGGCATGGTAGCTGGATATGTGGTACTGGGCAAACAGGATATCGGTTCCGTATGGCAATGGAGTACATGGGAACATGTATATAATCTGGTGTTCGCGCCATAATGTAACGAGTTAAGCGAAAACTCCTGCGCAGGCAGGAGTTTTCTTTTTGACGTTGAAAACAGTATAATGATGGATGACGTTTGACGTCAAAAGAGGCCTCCCCTGCGAAAGACATTCGTCATCGCGAAGAGAGACCCCTTATCTTAACCTTCACTACTGCAGTCATGAAGGATATAACTAGTGTTAACCGAAAATATGCTTTCCATACAAAATTTAAATTAAAACATTTTATATGAGGTTCGATTTGATCATAAAGGTTTTCCGTGTCCGCACTAACGTCAGTGGAGGGAACGGAATCGTTCGAAAGAAGCGAAGCGCTCGCCTTTGTTTCCTAATGTTATCCATCTGAGATATAGTTCAGAAACATTAGGAAACAACAGCGATCGAAAGAACGATCCGTAACCGTAACGGTCACCTATGCGCACATGAGAACTTTATGATGAAGAATGCTCATATAAACATCCCGAGAGGAGATTACACTGTGCTCGATATCAAACAGATTCAAGAAATCATCCCGCACCGTCCCCCGTTTTTGCTGGTGGACAGAATTTTGGAGATGGAAGATGGCAAACGTGCTGTTGGTTTGAAAAATGTAACGATTAATGAACCATTCTTTATCGGTCATTTCCCTGAGTATCCGGTAATGCCGGGTGTTTTGATCACCGAAGCATTGGCTCAGGTTGGTGCAGCGGCTATGTTGAACCTGGAAGCTAATAAAGGCAAAATCGGCTTTTTGGCGGGACTGGACAACTTCCGATTCCGTGGACAAGTTGTGCCCGGAGATACGTTGATCCTGGAAGTGGAGATTACACGTCTGAAGGGTTCCATTGGTAAAGGTAAAGCAACTGCCCGAGTGGACGATAAAGTAGTCGCTGAAGGCGAGATTATGTTTGCACTGTCTGACCCAAGCTGATTACATACGTGAGCATGGACATCATGTCGGTACGCAGACGGACCGGATGATGCAATGCTGAAGTAACTCAGCACACCTGAATTTATATAGACGGAAGGGGTTTATCGGAATGGAACAGTTAAGCACAGCAGCAGCAGAGACGTTGCAGCAATGGTTGGAGGATGCTTCGATTGATGAAGCAACGAAACAGGAGCTTCGTGACTTGCAGGATCAGCCGAAAGAGCTGGAGGAACGTTTTTACAGAAACCTGGAGTTTGGTACAGGAGGATTGCGCGGGGTCATTGGTGCAGGAAGCAACCGGATGAACCGTTACACCGTAGGTCGGGCAACGCAAGGATTTGCGCGTTATTTGCTTGAGCAGCATGGTGACCAGGAAGGTAAACCTTCTGTTGTCATAGCTCATGATTCCCGTCATTTCTCACCTGAATTCACACTGGATGCTGCGCTTGTACTAGCTGGAAACGGCATTGTAGCCAAGCTGTTCCCATCCCTGCGTTCAACTCCTGAGTTGTCATTCGCGGTGCGTCATCAGAAGGCAACTGGAGGGATCGTTGTAACAGCGAGCCATAACCCACCGGAATATAACGGCTACAAAGTATACAATCATGAGGGCGGTCAATTGGTACCAGCTGAAGCGGAAAAAGTCATTCAGTACATCCAGGAAGTGCCTTCCCTTGCTGATGTGAAGAAACTGACGCAAGAAGAAGCAGAAGCGCAAGGGCTCCTGATCTGGTTGGGTGAAGACCAAGACCAAGCGTTTGTGGATACCGTAGCAAGTCGCAGTCTGAGTCGCGAACTGATCCAATCCGGCATTGGTCGTGATTTCAAAATCGTATACACACCGCTGCACGGAACAGGTAACATCCCTGTACGTCGCGTACTGGAGCAGATCGGATTCGAGCAAGTGCACATTGTGGCTGAACAAGAACAGCCGGATGCTGAGTTCTCTACTGTGAAATCCCCTAACCCGGAAGAACGCGAAGCATTTACGCTTGCAATGAAGCTGGGAGAATCCGTGGGTGCTGACATTCTGATCGGTACAGATCCGGATGCAGACCGTATGGGTGCTGTCGTGAAAGACAACGATGGCAAATATTTCGTCTTGTCCGGTAACCAATCTGGTGCCATTATGGTACATTACCTGCTCAGTCGCCTGCAAGAGACAGGAACACTGCCTAGCAATGGCGCAGTTGTCAAAACGATCGTAACCAGTGAGATGGGTGCTGTCATTGCTGAACATTACGGTGCAGAAGTGATGAACACACTGACAGGCTTCAAATATATTGGTGAAAAAATGAACCAGTTCGAATCAACAGGCAGTCATACCTTCTTGTTCGGATATGAAGAGAGTTATGGCTACCTTTCAGGCAACTATGCCCGTGACAAGGATGCTGTCCTTGCCTCGTTGCTGATTGCTGAAGCTGCAGCGTATTATAAGAGCCAAGGCAAGACGTTGTATGATGTCTTGCAAGAGCTGTACAACCAATTCGGATACTTCTTGGAGAAGCTGGAATCCCGTACGCTGAAAGGTAAAGACGGCGTAGCTCAGATTCAGGCCAAAATGACGGACTGGCGTTCCAATCCGCCACAAGAAGTAGCGGGAATTGCTGTACAAGATGTATTGGACTACTCCCTTGGTCTGGACGGTCTTCCGAAGGAGAACGTACTGAAGTTCATTTTGGCAGACGGTTCATGGTTTTGCTTGCGCCCTTCAGGAACTGAACCGAAGATCAAAGTATACTTCGCTGTTCGTGGAGAGAATTTGGAAGATGCGGAAAGCCGGATCGAGCGTCTGGTGACTACAGTGATGTCGCGTGTAGACGCACAATAATACGAATGCAACAATGAGCAAGAACATGAGAAGGCCTCTCCGCACCGTAAGGTTGGTTGGCGGAGGGGTTTTTCTTTGAAATAAAAGTGTAGATAGACTGGCATATATCAGGGCTTGTTGACACAAGCTGTTTGTAACCTATTGTATGAATGTTAAATGAACGAATTACTTGAGCTGAACGTGCATTTGGTTCCAACACTTGAGGAGGTACATGTAGTGCGTCAAAAATGGCTTTATTGGAATAACGCTTCTCGGAAGTGGTTGTGGCTCGTCGTTATTATCGGTCTGGTTGCGTCCATCCCTGTAATCAGTGATCGGGTGCAGACAGAATCTTCTGCCAAAAAGGTAGAACTTGTTTTCAACTATCGAGGATTGCTGGATATCTCCGCGTATCAGGCACATCCGCAAGATTTCATGAATGAACAATTGACTCGTCTAAAAGACGCAGGCGTTACAACGATGGCTGTGTTTGAAAGTACATTGGACGAGCTGAGAAAGACACGCCGACTGATGGTATACAACGGCCAGGATCTCGCGAACCTGACCAAAGATGTGATCCCTTCTAACGCAAATTATACGTATGTGTTATTTACATCGGAGGAAAACGCACAGACGTATACCCCTATTATTGAACAAACGTTCGCTGATCGGCAGATTCCGGTGCAACCATGGGAATATGAAGGTCGTAGCGGCTTAATATTGCAGACTCCTCCGGAGAATGCCAACATGCAGCCTTTGCAGCCCGATCCGGTTGCCGTGAAGATGCTGCGTGATAAAGGTTTTTACATTTTGCCGCGGATCTCGGACAGTGTGCCCTACAGCCAGGAATCGATGGAGCGCTTGCTTACCTTCTTCGAAGAGAATGGCGTAAAGCGCATCTTGTTTGATGGTGATGCTGTGAAAGGGTACAATGATAATGCAGAGATGAAAAGTCTCGACCAGTTCGCACAGTTGCTGAACAAGCACAATATTGGTCTTGCAGCCATTGAGAACTTGAAGAAACCGCAGTCTGGGTTCCAGACCCTTGCTTATAAAACGGATTACAACGTTACGCGTCTGTACTCGCTTAGTGATGGCGATGCCAATCTGGACGTAGACACGATCGCTGACCGTTTTGTACTGGCAACCAAAGACCGCAACATTCGTATGCTCTATATGAATGCATCGCCAAGTCGGAATACAGCCAAGGCCATGATTACAGATCCAATTGAGAATCTGATCAACAGCCTGGGTGAGCCGGGTCATGCGATAGAGCGTATGGCGAAGCATGGCTTCGAACTTGGACAAGCTGAAGCATTTACAGTGAAGGATTCTTCAATTCAGCGTTATGCCAAGCTGGTTGCTCTTGTTGGTGCAATTGCCATGATTGCACTTATGGTTTCTTATTTTATCCCACTACTAACCTTGATCGCATTTGTGGTTGCTTTGGTGGGCAGTGCAGGATTGTTCCTCTTGAAACCAACGCTGCTGGAGCAAGGAATTGCCTTGCTTGTGGCCATAGCCGCACCGACCATAGCGATGGTGCTGGCCGTTCGAACAGTGAACTATCAGCAACTGCGTCAACCCGATGCATCTGCGGGTCGTCGTTTGAAGCAGACGATAGTTCTATATGTAAGAACGTCAATTATTTCGTTCCTGGCCGTACCTTTTGTTATCGCGTTGCTTAACAGCATTACGTACAGTCTGGTGATTAACCAGTTCCGTGGCGTGAGTCTGTTGCACTTTGCACCTATGGCACTGGTAGCGATCTACATTGTGTTTTACCGTGGTTCGGGTTCGTTCTCCATTAAACAGATTAAAAATATTCTTCGTACGCCGATTACTGTTGTAATGGTTATATTGGGACTTGTTGCTGCTGTTGTTGGATATTACTATTTGAGTCGTACAGGCAATTCGGGTTCGGTTACACCATTCGAGATGTTCCTTCGTGTTGTATTGGAAGATACGTTCGGTGTACGTCCGAGATTCAAAGAATTTATGCTGGGACACCCGCTGTTTATCGTTGGCGTGTTCGCCGCTTTAAAATATCGTAAAGTCATCTTTGTGCTCATTATTGCAGCGATTGGACAATTGTCCATGGTGGATACGTTCGCGCATATCCATACGCCGGCTGTATTGTCACTCATTCGTGGAGTGATGGGATTGGGACTTGGCTTAATCTTCGGTATCATTGCTGTGGGTGTGTGGCAAGTAGCGGAAGGATGTTGGAAAAAATGGTCACCACTTCTCAAAAGTTAGTCATCTCGGGGTATTACGGATTCCGCAATAGCGGAGACGAAGCGGTGCTAAAGTCGATTCTGACAGCGCTGGAAGAGGAAAGCCAAAGGTCGAACATCACCGTTGAACCTATTGTTCTCTCGGGTGATCCCGAGTCGACAACCGCCATGTACGGTGTGCGCTCCGTGCATCGTATGAAATTGAAGGAAGTCCGTGAAGCACTCAAGGAGAGCGACGGGTTAATCAGTGGCGGAGGAAGTCTATTGCAGGATGCAACTGGACTGAAATCCATTCCTTATTATTTGGGCGTAATCAAGCTGGCTCAGATGTTGAAAAAACCAACGTTTATCTATGCACAGGGAATTGGCCCTGTGAATCGTAAATTTTTCAATCCGATGATCAAATCAGTCTTTAAGAGCTGCACGTATGTATCCGTTCGGGATGAACAATCTGCAGATTACCTGCGAGGGCTCGGGCTACAGTGGAATCAGATCCATGTTGTACCCGACCCAGTAATGGGCTTGCCATTACCTGAGACAAAAGTTAAGAGTGGGACAGGTGCAGTTTCAGCAAATGATACTCCTCAAGCGAATCGAGTGGAAACTGCATCTGGAGGACATACCGAGCTTCCTGTGATCGGCATATCCGTTCGGTTCTGGGAGTCGGATCGTAAAGAGCTAACGGCTATTGCCGCAGGATTGAAAAAGTTGTGTTCCAAACGAGCTGTGCACTTGCGTTTTCTGCCATTTCATTTGCCGATTGATGAACAAGCATCACGATTCCTTATGGAATTGCTCGGTGATGTGACCAGCAAAGGCAGTGAGGTTAGCATCGCACAGGATCTGACCGACCCTCAGCTTATGTTGGAGGAAGTCAGCAAGTGTGATCTTGTCATCGGTATGCGTCTGCACAGTCTTATATATGCAGCTTCGCAGTATGTGCCACCGGTGGGCATCTCGTATGATCCGAAAATCGATCAATTCTTGCTTCGACTGGATAGTGAACCCGCAGGGGATACGAGCTCACTCGATGGCGACAAACTCGCCAAGACTGTCGTCGGATTGCTGGATCAAAGATCACAGTGGCTGAAGGAACATGAAGAAGGCATCACCGAATTGAAGCAGGAAGCCAGAGTGCCTGCACAGCAGATTATTAACTATTTAGGCCGCAAAGGATGAGATAAAGATGAGTCAGACCGGATCAATACCTACCGTTTCGATCTACGGCATTCCTTTTTCCAAACTGACGATGAAAGAAACGGTAAAGGTTCTCCAGGAAGCTGTGCTGTCCAAGCAACCACATCAAGTCATTACAGCCAACCCGATTATGGTTATGGCTGCACTGGAAAATCCCGCAATCATGGAAGTCATGCAATCTGCGGAATTAATTGTTCCTGATGGAACAGGGGTTGTATGGGCGGCAAACTATTGTGGAGATCCAGTAGCGGAGCGAGTGCCGGGATTTGAGCTTTTACATGAATTGCTGCGTGTTGGAGAAAACTATCGATGGGGCGTATATTTACTCGGTTCCACCCCTGAGGTGATTCAAGAAACGGCAGTTCGGTTACAACAGCAATATCCGGCGATTCGTATTGTGGGTTATCGCGACGGTTATTTTGGTCCGGCTGAGGATGAACAGGTTATTGCTTCTATTCGGGAAGTTTCACCTGATCTGTTGTTTGTAGCACGTGGGGCTGATACACAGGAACCTTGGATTCACAAACACAAAGATGCACTGCAGGTTCCCGTAACCATGGGCGTTGGCGGCAGCTTTGATGTGATTTCGGGCAAAACCAAACGTGCGCCTATGCTGTTCCAAAAGTTAAGACTGGAGTGGTTCTATCGCTTATTGCGTGAACCAAGCCGGGCTGGCCGGATGCTTGCGCTTCCGAAATTCGCTGTTAAGGTGATGCGTGACAAAGAAAACGTGACGAAAGTCCGTTAAAAACAGGTAATTAAGAGATAATTGCTTGTTTATGCTAGAAATTGAGGATAGCTTTTCGGGTGGGATCGGCGTATAATTCATTCCGGATTACATGTGTGCCACTCCATGAAAACAGAAGCTGTGTCACTACACGAAAACAGAACCGTTACACTTGTCACTACGATTGCAAGGCAACCTGTCGATCGCCGTTATCCCCACATTTCCTTTATCCTTTTTCAAAGGATGAAATCCGGTGATAAATGCGAACGTTACACTTCTCTAGGTTTTCCTTGCACTCTCCGTTATCGTGTAACATGATTTTTCATCAAAAGTGACTAACCATATTTCTTATATATAAAAAGAGATCAGGGGATTTATAATTTCGTACAGGTATTATAATTGGGGGTCGAATGTTCAAATGGTAGCGATCTTTATCATTGGATTTATCGTGTCAATGGGACTGGCTCTTGCCCTGACACCGCTTGTCAAAAAGTTCGCAGTCCGCATTGGCGCAATGGATACGCCGAATGCACGTAAAGTACACACACGGATCATGCCACGTCTTGGCGGTCTGGGGATATTTCTGGCCTTTATTATTACAGTTGCTGCATTGCTTCCGTTTGTATCGGCATGGTTCACGACTCGGGATATGAGTTTTGTCAGTGCGTTTCTGATTGGTGGAACCATTATCGTGCTGATCGGAGCACTGGATGATCGGTTTGAACTGTCAGCCAAAGTGAAGCTGCTTGGTCAGATCGTAGCTGCATCTGTCGTTGTATTCGGATTTAATATCCGTGTAGATTTCGTTAACATTCCTTTTCAGGATTCCTATTCTTCACTCGAAGCTTGGGTATCCATTCCGCTGACGATCTTATGGATCGTTGGTGTAACCAATGCGATTAACCTGATTGATGGTCTGGACGGTCTGGCAGCCGGTGTATCTGGTATTGCCATTGGTACCATTGCTGTGATGTCCTTCCTGATGGGTAACATGATGATCGCCTTGATGTGTCTTGTATTGCTGGGTAGTATCATTGGATTCCTGTTCTTCAACTTTCACCCGGCGAAGATCTTCATGGGGGATACCGGATCACTATTCCTTGGTTTCTCTCTGGCGATGTTATCCATGCTGGGATTCAAACAAATTGCTATCGTGTCCTTTATTACACCGCTGATCATTATCGGTGTGCCGCTCTCGGATACCTTCTTCGCGATTATCCGTCGCGCGGTACAACGGAAACCGATTTTCGCACCGGATAAAGGCCACCTGCATCACTGCTTGCGTGAACTTGGATTCAGTCACCGTCAGACGGTACTGATCATTTATGGAATTGCCGCATTCTTCGGAGTTCTGGCGATTATTCAATCGTCCGCTGCCATGTTCGAAGCGAACTGGGTAACATTCGTGGTCATCTGTATCATGATGTTCTTCCTCCAGGTAGGAGCAGAAGTCATCGGACTTGTTAGCAAAACGAGAAGACCGGTTATCAACTTCCTAATGCGCATGCGCGTCAAGCTGAATCCGGAGACTCGTTCGAAATCATAAATAGATAAATGTAATGGTTATAGCTATTCTTGAATATTATTCCAGACCCAACCTTATCCCTCGTGGATAAGGTTTTTTGTTTATTTTGAGATTTTTACTAAATAATTGGAACCTTTTGCCGATATATAAAGGTAACTGACTTAAAAAGAGGAGAGATGATACGTAATGCAACAAAAGAAACGGCCGTTGGTCTGGATCATGTTGGTCACCATGGTGTTCTCATTGTTCCCACAAGGTCTGTTCGGTGGGTCCGTTGCTTCGGCTGCCAACGCACAGACTACTTATTTCACACCAGATAATACCACTATTAGCAATACAGCCGATCTTAATTTGGATGACTCAGATAATGCAAGATTCCTATCCCGGGCTTTGGCTTACCAAACGACTTCAGGGACGCTTACAATAACAGGTGCTTACGCTTTCGTATCCAAAGATACGATGCGGGTAAAGGTCGAACAGCTTAACTCCGTTCCTGTGACAGCGGGAAGCACCAAGATGAAGTGGGAAGCAGATGCTACTCGTGCGAATACGACTGCAGTTACTGCAAGCACAAGTGGTAACAATAAATTCTCTGCTAACAATCTGACACTGTTCCCGGGCTTCAACCGAATTACCTTTTACGGTAATCAGGGTGCAGTGGAACGCTCAGACACGTTCTATGTTCTCTATGATCAGGTTCCTTTTATTCAGGACTTCAAGATTTTTACCGATCCGAGTACTGGGTCCAACACGTCTTATGGTCTGAATGAAGGATCGCAGACTGTTGTAAATACACAGCTCGTATCGGTACAAGGTAAAGTTCAGAATTCATCCAAAGTTACGGTTTCCCTTAATGGCGGGGAAGAACTGGATACCCCTTTGCTACCAAACGGGACGTTTTTCACACCACAGCTTAAGTTGAATGCAGGATTGAATAATTTGAAGTTCACCATAGCGAATGGTTCCGATTCTGTGATTACAGAGCGTTCCGTTTATTATTATGATAAAAATCAGCCGTTCTCAGTGCTCAATGTAATTTTGAGTGATACTGACAGTAAATCAGTACTGGATGTTACACCTACGTTCTCTACGGTTGCTAGCGGAGCTAAGCTTGATGTGCAATTAATATTGCCCTACACTGCCAGCAACAGTGCATTCGAGGATGTGGGAACATTTTCGGCTAATGGAACACCAATGATACTTACGGGTGTTAAGGAGGTCATCATTCCGGGTCCAGATGGAACTACACCCGAGTATCGTTTGGTAACATTCGAGACAGACAATGAATATGCATTGCAACCCGGTACAACCGATCCAACAAAACCTGCCAAGAATCAGACTGTCGATGTTGCAGTCGTTTATGGCAATTTCAGTGCCGGTTACAAAGGTAAATTTACTTACGCGCCTGACGTGAAGGCAATTACGAATATGTACTACCTTCCAGATTATGCTGGAGGAGCGGTAACGAACAAAGTCGCATTAAATAATGCACAGATTGATAAAGATAGCTTTTATATCCTAGTTGAATCGAGTCAAGACATTGGTACTGAAATACCAATTGGTCAATACATGCCTACAGGTACCAATAAGGTTAATATTTCGGCAACGGATAAGGCTGCTACTGGCATTACAAGCAAACAAGCAGTATATTTGGTGAAAAACCTGGCCAATGGTACTCAGAAAATTCGTTTTTATTACACAACGCCTGATCCATATTACGACGTTACTGTATCTTACGCTTCTAAAAGCTATATCTATGTAGCCAACTTGTACGATGGACAGACCTATAACTTTAACTCAAGAATAACGAATACTTTAAAGGTAGATGGCGAGTTTATCGGATTTAGCACATTGAGCTCAAACCAATTTGTTCCTCAGTTGCTAGTGAATGGGGTCGATCAAAGCAAGGTTACTGGTTTCCCAGGAACAAATGGCAAGTTCTCATTCTCATTAGACATTAAGAAAGAGGGACCACTAGTATACGGGGAGAACACGATCACGATTATTGGTACTGATCAGGATGGTGCGGGTAGAGCCAAAATTATTGAGAAAAAATTGAGAATTTACATCTCGGATAGTAACGTTTCCAATATTGATAAATTCATGCCAACCCTTGTTCCTACTGACACTCGTCAGGAATTTTACGATGCAGATGTGAGCAAATACACAACAGAGGAAATGGACAAAATTTTCAAAGTTACACCAGATTTTGTGATTCGGGATGGCAAATATGTAACAAGTGAAGAACGATATGACCTTGTATTCAAAGGTGGCGGTGCACAGATTGCCAACTTATATTCTGGGTCAAAGCTGATATTTAGTTATAATCCGATCCCAGGTACGGACTTACAGGATATTAACAAGCAGACTTCCGACGGCCACACATTTGATTTTGCGGGAAATCAAGATGAATTTATGATTCGTATTCGTAACTATGTCTTTGATGCACCTGGCAGCCACGTCTATACGTTAGAGTTAATTAACGGAACAGGTGCAAGAACGACACAAAGACTCGAGATTGTAAGAGAGCCTTCTTCCTATCGAATTCTGTCTCCTGTAGCGACTGTAGGAGAACAGATCGTAGTTACCAAAAACTATGTGCACTTTGATATTGAGGCTGAAGGAGCAACTCAGGTTTTGATCAATAAAGAACCTGCCGTTAAACGTCCGGACATGAATGATCGCTTTGTTCTGGATTATGTAGGACTGAAACAGGATAAGAGCAATGCTATCAAAATTCAGATTGTTAGGGATGGCGGTGCCATCAACGACACTGTTAACGTGTTCTACACAGGTACAGTAGCGACAGATGCACAGTACATGGCACCTAAGATTGTCAATAAATATTCGGTGTTTAACAAGAAACTTGAATTGGCTTTCCCTAAAGGAACCATATTACAATCTGCTGCCAAATCGAGTAGTGGGGTAATCAAGTTTTATCCAGATAACAAAATTCTGTTTGGTATTGCCGATCCGAAGGATGGCGTGCTTGAGCGGAAAAATGACTACGGCTTTAATATCGGACAGGCTGATCCTCGCAGTACGGGAGGACTGACACCGATTACGGTACCAACCATTTTAACAGAGCTGTTTAACTCGAATCTGACTACAAGTAACTTTGTGCCAATCTCGGATACGTACTGGATTAACGGTGGGATTGGTGAACTTGGAGATAAAGGGACAAGTGGATATAAGCCGGGAACGAATGGTGTGACACCATACTCTCTGGAAGGGAGCTTTACGCAATATCCAACAGAGCGTGTCCTGGTTCCTTCTAACCGGGGAACGTTAACACTTGCGTATGATCCGACCATTGTTGATGAAGTGGGTTCAACGATTACGGTATTCCGTTACACAGACAAAACCAACATTGGTGAATGGGTACCGATTGGCGGAGTCGTAGACACCAAGAAACATACGATTACGGTTTCCTTTGATGAGTTTGGCTACTACAAGGTTATGAAGCAAAGTAAAAGTTATCAGGATATCACGAATCATCCGTGGGCAAGAAATCTGCTGAATGCATTGTATTCCAAAGGGATCATGAATAACCTGCGTTTCAACGCGTTTGGTTCAGATGACCAGACGACACGCGGAGAATTCGCTACCTTGCTGGTTAAAGGTCTGGACATCCCATTGAACTATACAAATATACAAACCTTTACTGACGTGTCTCCTACGACCAAGAGTGATACGTGGGACTATGCCTCCATTGAAACAGCGGCGAGAGCAGGTATTGTAACAGGTTTGAGCGACGGGTATTTTGGGGTTGAGGACTCGATTACACGTGAACAGGCAGCGGTGATGATTGCACGGGCAATGAGCAGCAAGCTTGCAGCCAACGATAGCAAATTGTCCTCAGCTTTAGCGAAGTCGTTCCAGGACTCCACTTCCATTGAGTACTATGCTCGTCCGTCAGTACAGGCGGTAACCAAAGCGAAAATCATGGAAGGTAGCCCTGTACAGGTCACAGGATCTACCAAAACGTTGTACCAGTTTAACCCTAAAGGGAATTTGACACGTGCTGAAGCAGCCAAGATTGCTGTAGAATTGCTTAAGAAGAGCACGAAGTTATTCCCTAAAACATTGAGCTAATCTAGCATAGTTGAGATAATCTTAGGAAGGACCCGTCCCTTTTACTAAAGGGGTGGGTTCTTTTTATGACTGTAGAACAGTTTATATAGAATTCATTTATAATAGAAGAAAACTGTCTTTTACCAATAACTATTTTTGTAATTTGTTAGAGATTAAGATACAATAACGGTAAATACACAATGATCTAGAGGGTGAAGTTAGCTAATGAAACCGATTTATTCGAGAGCTCAATTGGGTTACATGAAGGCAAAGACACAGTTCGAGAAGCAGGCAGTCATTCTGGAGAAAAAGTTGGAAGATACACGTAAGACAGAAGAGATCTCTCAGGAAGTCATGGAAGGACTCGTACAGTCCACTGGCTTCCATGATGCGTATAACAATCTGGTTCTGGCTGAAAATGAATTGATTGAATGGTCTCATACTACGATGAAGCACGAGAAGACATATCGGGAGAACAGACAACCAATTGACGATATGTATCTGAGATTGAATAGTGATCCCAATATGCGTGCTCAAATTATTGAACTGGCAATGAAAATTCGCTAATCTAAGTGAATAAGTTTCAAAAAAAGGGGCCTGAAAGGGCTCCTTTTTATTATTGTAAAATTTGTCGTTTCATCGTGGAGAATAATGGGTATGTATAAACGTCCAAATCATTTTAGATACATGGAAATTTTAGAGGAGTCATGATAAATACAGCAATTACAACGTTTTGAACCTGCCAAATACCCGCAATGTTTCAATACATAAATAAGTTCAAAACTTTTTTGAGGAATCCGCAACTTTTTCAAATCTACTGCGTTTAAGATGTAGAGTCGAAAACATTGGGGAACTTACCAAGATTGACCTCGTGAAGAATCTTGTCTATTTATTAGAAAAAATTGCTTTACGACACGAGAGACCCATTGTATAATACGTAGGTAGGATTAGGAAACTACTCTATTTACGTGTGATTCTATTATCTTGTTTACAAGTTTCTGTGATATGCTCACAGACATCATTTATATTAACTTGCTCAAAACTCTGGAAAGGGGGTGCAACAATATATGAGGAATACGAGCGACCCTATTAAAGAAAATTCTAATGTTATGAACGCCCAAGGAGGAGACAAAAAGGTTATGAAGAAAATTTTATCCGTAGCATTGTCTACAGCAATGGCATTCTCAATGTTTGCATCTGTAGCATTCGGTGACACAGCAGTTTCACCACAACAACAGTTTGATGCATTGAAAGCAAAAGGTATCTTCTCTGGTTATCCAGATGGCACAGCAGGTCTTGATAAAGACATGACTCGTGCTGAGTTCGCAAAAGTTATCACTAAATTGCTCGGTTTGAAAGAGATCACTGGAACTCTTTCTTACACTGACAAAAACTACACAGCTAAAAACTGGGCTGTACCTTACATCGAAGCTGTAACAGCTGCGGGTATCATGGAAGGTAAAAACGTAGAGAAAAAAATCTTTGACTTCAATGGTAAAGTGACAGTAGCTGAAATGGCTACAATCTTGACTCGTGCACTTGATCTTGAAATCCCAACTGAAACTAATAACAGTGCAGCAGCATGGGCTAAAGGTTATGCTCAAGCAGCGATCAATGCAGGTCTGATCGACGCTAACGCTAACTTCGCTGGTAATGCTTCCCGCGAGTTGTTGGTAGGTGCAGCATTCGCAATCGATCAAGCTCAAAGCTTGAAAGTATCTTCTTACACAGTAACTGAAGGTGGAAAAGTTGTTGAGTTTAAAATCAGCGACGGCGAAACTGTAAAAGTAACTTTGGATAAAGCTCTTGAAGCTAACAAAGAAACTGAAGTGAAATTCACTTACAAAGATAAAGAGTTCACTGAGAAAGTTACTTATGTAGTAACTACAGCTACTAAAGTTGAAGCAGCTACTGCATCCAACTTGAAACAAGTAGTAGTAACATTCGACGGATCTGTTGAAGAAGCTTCTGCAGAGACTGTAAGCAACTACACAATCAGCGGTTTGTCAATTGAGAGTGCTACTCTTGGTGCTGACAAAAAATCAGTAACTTTGTTGCTGACTAGCAGCAGTAACCTTGTTAACCAAAGACAGTCTTCTGTTGTAGTTAACAATGTTAAAAATGCTGATGGATCTAAAACTATTAGTGGAACAGTTTCTTTCACTCCACTTGATGTAGCAGTTCCAACTGTTGAATCCGTTCAAGCACTGGGAACTAAAGCTGTTAAAATTAAATTCAGCGAGCCGGTTAAACAAGAAGGTATCATTTCCAGCAACTTCCGTATTGATGACAAAGCAATTGCTGCTACAGTTCAATACACATACCCTGATACTGTAATCTTGGCTACTGAATTGACTGAAGGTGCTCACACACTTCGTGTAAGTAATGTAACTGATTTCTCAGGATTGACAATTGTACCTAACACTACTGAATTTACTGCAACAGTTGATACTGCAGCTCCTGTAGTTCAATCAGTAACTTCTAACGATCTGAAACAAGTAACGATTACTTTCGATGAGCCAGTGAAATCCGTTTCTAGTGCTTACGCTAACGTTTCTTCTTTCACATCTGCAACTCCAATTGTTAAAGATAACAAAGTGATCTTGAACTTTACTAATCCGCTTAATGCAACTGAAAACACAATCTACTTGACTGGTGTTACAGATTACAGTGGTAACTCTGCTAATCTGAATACAAAAGTAACTCCTACATTGGATGTTGTACGTCCAGTAGTAGTTGATACTAAATTCACTCAAGAAAATGGTAACTACATTGCAACTGTAGTGTTCAGTAAAGCTTTGAATCAAGCTTCTGCTCAAGATCGTACTAACTACGTTCTGAGAAACTCTGCTGGTTCTATCCCTACTAACACAACAGCAGTGAACAGTGATGGTAACCCTATCCGTCAACCAGTTCTTAAGCCTGATGGGAAAACAGTTGAAATCAACCTGGGTTCTTCTTTGAAAGATGATACTTATGGTTTGACTATCTCTGGTGTGAAAGATACTGCTACAATCGGCAACGTATTGCTGCCTTACACTGTTTCCTTGCCAGTTAACCAAGCAACTTCTACTGCAATCACAAACGCATGGACAAAAGTTGAAAATGGACATAACTATGTATATATCCAATTCAACCGTGCATTGGCAACAGATGGTGCTGGTAATGCCTTGAACGCAACTAAGTACTTCACAGCTGCTAACAAGCAAATCGCTAAAACTGACAATGATGTTCAGTTGATTACTGCTAGCACTGTACGTCTGGAAGCAACTAACTTGACTACAGATGAGTACGAAGATGCAACTGGAGTTAGAGTGAACTATGTAGCTGATGCTACTGGTACTTTCCTGGGTTCAGGTAATAGTTATTCTGTAACATCAGATCTGACAGACGCTAACCAAGCTGTTAAATCTACTGGTGCTATCAATGCAACCGGAACTAAAAAAGTCGTTGTAAACTTTACAGGGCCGATCTCTAATGTTGTTGCTAGTGAGTTCAGTGTTAAAAACTCTGTGACTCAAGCTACTTATGCAACTGCAACGAGTTTTGAATTGTCCAACAACAACAAAACACTTACTTTGACGTTGGCAACAGCTCTTCCAACTGACCTGACTAATGCTATCCTTGTGCACACTGGTTCTAACACTACTGATGCATTCGGTAACAAAGTACAAATTGATTCTGCTGCTAATACAGTAGTTAACAAAATTGCTCCTGCTCTTACTGAAGCTACTCCAGTAACTGTAGTTCAACAATCAGCTAAAGTCTTTGAAGTAACTGTTAATTTTGACAAGAACATTAATGTAACTTCTAATACTGTAGTTGCAAACTTGTTGACTGCAATCGTTGGTAATGAAGCAGGCACAATTACTGATGTTGCTAAAGTTGATGCTGTAACTACACCAGGAAGTGAAGCTCCTGCTAAACTTACATTCACTGTTACAACTGAAAAAGCTGTAACTGAAGGAGTATTCAATGTTTCCTTCGATGGAAGTAAAAACGCTGGTGCATTGACTGGTGCTAACGGTGAATCTGTTGCAAGCTTTAACAAACAAGGTACATTCACTCTGAACTAATAAAAAGTTTAATTCAAGTGATTAAAAGACATCTGCCTTATAAGGCAGATGTCTTTTTTTATTATATTTTACTTTTGAATAAGCGATTTATTTGCTTTTATAAGTTGACTTTCTTTCAACCTTAACAAATCACAACAACATCGTAACTTTCTTGTCTTCCCAAACGTTTATACTATAAAGCAACAAGCAACTTATGGGAGGTTTGGAAGTGAATCAAAAGAAAATGTTTGTGAGCTTGCTCGCAAGTGCAATGTTGATCAGTTCAACGGCTGGTATTGCCATGGCAGCGAGTACAACCAACAAAACGTCTGCCACCAGTTCAAATAGCAGTACATCTAAGAAAACAACAATTACGAAACAGGTTGTACATACACTCGGTAACCTATCGGCTGTTAAAGTAACTGCACGAAGTTCCGTAAGATTAACAGATGTCAATATCTTGGCTCAGGACGATGGTAACGTGGTTACGTATACATTGTCTTACAAGAACAATGACAGCGTCCCAATGATGATGCTCGATTACTGGAGCAAGGTAAAGACAAAGGGTGGAACATCGTTCTCACCTAAATTGATCGCCAAAGATCAGGAAAAGAAGACAGTCGCGCCTGGATCAACAGTTGACCTGACCTATGTTATGAAAGTGGGTCGCGAGGTGAAACTGAGTGATCTGAACTTCCTCATCGTGAAATGGGATTTCAGTCAAGCTAACTATGAACGTACGCTGGGTAAGTTTAACGTGCCCGCTTCCTATAGCATCACCACACCTGTAGGCAAACCGAAGACAGTTCGTCTGAGCGATTCTGCTGTGAAGGTCAAAGTATCTGGTATTAAAGTGTTTCCAGGTGAAGATAAGAAACAGTATGTGAAAATTGGCGTGAATTTAAACAATATCAGTTATAAATTACTCGAAAATCCGAATATTAAATGGATTTTGCGTACGCCAAGTGGTACGAACTATCCGCTAACCCCGGATAAAGATAGCACGAGTGTCAGTATTCAAGCCCAAGCTAATAAGGCTCTTAGTCTGATGGCATCTCTTCCTACGTCAGTAAAGCTTCAAAAGTCTGAGTTGTTGCTTGTAGAGGAACAGGGTGAAGAAAAGAGTGTTTTGCCTGTTGCTGCACTGCAACTGCCAGAGGCTAGCAAGACGAATGTAGAGGTTGCTGCCAATCAGCCCAATATCATTTCTATTGAAGGACAACGACTGTCCACACTGCTTGAATCTGCCAAAGTTCGAATTGATGATGGTGAGTATAGTCTTAACCTTCAAATGAAACTCAAGAATGAAGGCAAGAAAGCCATTAAGGTGCCAACATATACCTTCGAGGTAAGGAATAACGACGGAACAGCCTATCCGATCGAAACGAAAGCACTGGATACATTAAAGTTAAATCCAGGTGATATCAAGACAATTAAGCTCAGTGTAACCCTTCAGGGTGATGGAGATACGAGCAAAATTAAGCTGTACGTGATGAGTCCGGTAGATAAAGCTGAAAGCACAGAGTCAGCAACGGCTTCTCCGATCAATGGGTTTGTTTTTTCCTATCCTGTAGGTGTCTATGCGATTCCAGAATCGGTATCCAGTGGGGATGGCTTAACGACTGAGACCGTGATTAAGAATAATAAAGGTACGTTTGGTGTGTCTTTTGGATCTTTACAGCGTCTGCCGTGGTTGGACAGTGATATTGTTGCTGCCAAAGTAACCATTCGTAATGCAGGTACAAAAACGGTACAGCTTCCTGAGTTGGAAGCGTCGTTTATGATTGATTCTGCTGAGATTGAAGGAGACAAGAAGCTAATCTACACACAAAGTGGCAAGCTCCTTGGAGCCGGTATGACAACCGAGGCTTATCTGTTGACCAAGATTCCTTCTGAATTACGTATATCTCGTCTTGAACTTAGTCTGAATGAGAAAGTTAGTGAAGAAGAAACGAATGAATGGATCACGTTAAATACATCTGGATTAATTCCACCGTTATCATATGTCGGAAACGGCAAGACATATACATCTGGCACAGCTGATAAAGAGACCGAAATGGGTGTGCGGAGAACGATTCGTTATCCGGGAACGTCATCAGACATCGTATATACCGAATTTGAGATGACGAACAAATCACTTCGTCAGAGTGGGCTTGGCAAACTGGTAGGTTACTTCAAAACAGCGGATGGCCAGTATTACCGTGCTACAGCGAAGCAAGCAGATAGTAAACCGGGTCCAGGCCAGAAATCGATTGTGACGTTCTGGGCCAAGCTACCGAAGTCTGTGACGTTTTCTGACCTGCGTTTAGTTGTAGGAGAAGGTATTGCCGATAACAAGTTTGTTACAGGTGAAGGCGAGGCTACCGCTTATGTGAATGCTTTGGCATTTGAAGTACCGCCAACTTCGATAAGCGTACAGGGTTCACTCACCAATATTGATCTCTATCCTTACTCTTGGACTGCTAACAGCGTTCGTGCATATCTGGCGGGTAGCTCTTCCGTACAGATTGATATGAATTATAGCCTGAGTCGCAATGAGGAAATTGAGATGGGAGAGAACGAACATAAATTGATCTTAGCTATAACGGATCAAACTGGTAAAACGTTTGAGAAAGAAGTAACGCTTGGAACCGATCTTAAAGTCGGTAGCAATCAAACTTTGAACTGGAGTATTGAAGATAGTATTTATGAGAAATTACGGGGCGGTTCTTATCGCTTAACTGTGTATGACCAATTCCAAGGACAACGTATTCGTCTTGCAGAGCAAAGTTATGGATTCGACATTACTAAGCTGCCAAAAGAAGAATTTGAATTGCCAACGTTTCCTTCGAATGGGCTATAATCATAAATAAGCATTACCATAAATGTTTTATTAACCTCGTTTCTACCCCAACGGAAACGAGGTTTTGCTTGTCGCATCTCTACTTTTTCTCTATAGTTAAAGTTAATAGATTACCAGAGGAGGAAAATGATTCACATGAAACCTTATATGAAAGTATCCCTTGCTGCGCTCGCCATTGGTGTTGGCGTATGGGTTGGGTCGGTATATAGCAATACGGCCATCGGTGCAGGTACAAGCCAGCCAGGAACAGCAGATGATCCGGTTGTAACGAAGAGTTATGTAGACCAACAGATTCAAAAGGCACTAGGGGGTGGCGTTAGCACGGGTTCTGCCAACTCATCCGGTAGTAACTCAGGCTCTACGGGAACAGGGAACACGGGTAGCACAGGTGTAGATACTTCACTTCCTCCACTAGTCTCAGGCGCTTCTGATGCCGTTGAGATCGTAACCGTGAAGCCGGGTCAACAGCTGATCGGAAAGTCTGGCGCGGAGTTCATTGTACGTAGCGGTAAAGCTGTGATCGTCAGTGAAGGTACGAATGGTGTAGCGGATCTGACGGACGGGATTGACCTGACGAATGGACAGGCAGCGCCGACCAATCACCTGCTCTCTTTTCCAAGGGATGGACGGGGAATCACGGTATTGGAAGGCAACAAATACAGCCTAACTGTAATGGTTCGTGGTGGATATACTTTGAAATAGGTTTTGCTACTGTTAAAGGAATTATTCATTAGTCATACATTTCATTTGCGCAGATTAACCAGTTCTAACAAACATTAATACGGCTAGCCAGCCTTGTTCCTGCTCACTCTATAACTGTTGACAACCAATTAACGGAGGTGCAGGAACATGGCTAGAAGCAATCGCAAAGTGGTACCCGAAAGTCGTCAAATGCTGGATCAGATGAAGTATGAGATTGCTGCAGAGTTTGGTCTCAATGTGGGGTATGGTGGCAGAGGTCTGGCTGGTGCGGATACAGAATTTGGATCTGAACTGGGTGAAGTGAGTGATCACTCTTATGGGCAATACAAAGGGTGGGGACATCTGACTTCCCGCGAGAATGGATCGGTTGGTGGAGAGATCACCAAAAGGCTAATTCGTCAGGCAGAGCAGCACTTATAGGGCTTTTTCCTTACCCCAATTCGTTTGACACGTCTTGACAAATACGTTAAGATGGCATTTGAGGTATGCAACCTTTTCCACTAGGGAAAGGTTGATTTTCGTTTGAGGCAATTACCTGAAAAATCCTTATCTTCGGTACTGCGGACTCTGCGTCCTTATTCCATTATGGAAAGCTTCGAGGGTACAGTGAACGAATCGCTGTCATGTTTTGTTCGGGCAATCGCCATACTACTAGTTATGGGAGGTTGAAACTTCATGTCTGTTAAAGGCCGGCATCTATTTACATCGGAGTCTGTAACTGAAGGACATCCGGATAAAATCTGCGATCAGATCTCAGACGCCGTATTGGACGCGTTTCTTGCAAACGACCCCAATGCTCGTGTAGCTTGCGAAGTTTCCGTAGCCACAGGCTTAGTGCTTGTCATCGGTGAAATCAGTTCAGCTTCTGAATACGTGGACATTCCGTCCATCGTTCGTAATACAATTAAGGATATTGGCTACACACGTGCCAAGTTCGGTTTTGATTATAACACTTGTGCAGTTCTGACTTCTCTGAATGAGCAGTCTGCTGACATTGCCCAAGGCGTTAACGCAGCGCTTGAGAATCGTGACCCGGAACAAGTCGCTCGTGAAACAGAAAACATTGGTGCAGGTGACCAAGGTCTGATGTTCGGTTTTGCAACGAACGAGACACCTGAACTCATGCCTTTGCCAATCGCATTATCCCACCGTATCGCACGCCGTCTGGCGGAAGTGCGTAAGAATGGTACGTTGGAATATCTTCGTCCGGATGGTAAAACCCAAGTAACGATTGAATACGACGGTGACAAGCCGGTACGTGTGGATACCATCGTTGTGTCTACTCAGCACGCTGAAGAGACTACACTGGAACAGATCCAAAAAGATATCAAAGAACATGTCATCTTGCCTGTCGTTCCAGCGGAATTGCTGGATGAGCAGACTAAATATTTCATCAACCCAACAGGACGTTTCGTTATTGGCGGACCTCAGGGAGATGCAGGCCTTACTGGACGTAAAATCATCGTAGATACTTACGGCGGTTATGCACGTCACGGCGGTGGTGCGTTCTCTGGTAAAGATCCGACTAAAGTAGACCGCTCCGCAGCCTATGCGGCTCGTTATGTAGCGAAAAACCTTGTAGCTGCAGGTCTTGCAGACAAAGTGGAAATCCAACTCGCGTATGCGATTGGTGTAGCCAACCCGGTATCGATCAACGTGGATACATACGGAACTGGCAAAGTCAGCGAAGAGAAATTGGTTGAGCTTGTGCGCAACAACTTCGATCTTCGTCCGGCTGGCATCATTCGTATGCTGGATCTGCGTCGCCCAATCTACAAACAAACCGCTGCTTACGGTCACTTCGGTCGTACAGACCTGGATGTACCTTGGGAGCAAGTGGACAAAGTAGGCCTTTTGAAAGCTCAAGCAGGTCTGTAATTAGCTAACGTTATATGAATCATCAAATGAGGCCCTTGGTTCCCATATGGAATCAGGGGCTTTTTGCATGTTTTTACAAAATAAAGTACCATACATTTCCATTTTATTAATTGAAAATCTCTCTCTGACCGACATAAATATAGAGGTCTGTATATCAGACAATTAGGAAAATGAGATGAGGGGGAAGGTTGGGTGTTTGTGAAAAAAATGGCCCGTAAGGGATTAGTTAGTCTTATGGTTGTGATGTTAGTTGCACAAGGCTGGCTGACTGGCTGGGTAGGTATGGAGTCTGCGTATGCAGCAGACGAATTGGCCGGAAAAGGAATTAGCGCGACGATCCCTTTGTTAAATGCTACTCAGGTGGACGGTTCTGTACCACTCAAGATTGAATTCAATAACCCGGTTAAGAAGGTTGAGGGTACTACAGATAAAATCACCATTCGTCGAATCTCTGATAGCTCCATCGTTACGGAGATTGACGTGAACAGTCCGGCGGTAAGCGTCAGACCAGACGATATCGATGTTAATGCAAACCTAGGGAAATTGGTAGAAATTAAACCAGCTTCAGCTTTGCCAGGTGGTAGCTTCTATGTTTCTATTGGCAGTCAATCTTTTGCCTATGACAATAATCAACCCTTTGCAGGTTTAAATAGGGAGTGGGTATTCCATGTTGCTGCAGCTAGCCCAGCCAGACAGTTAACCCGGTCACCGCAAACGGCAGCTACCGGTGTAGTACCATCTGCTAATATCCAGCTTACCTACGATCAAACAATGTCCAGAGGTACTGGCAAGCTGCAGATCTATCAGGGAAGTACCTTATATGAGGAGATTGATGCAACTTCATCACAGATCAGTTTTAATACATCTCAAACAACGGTTACGATTGATCCGGCTAGGAATTGGCCAAATAACAGCACGATATACATAGCTGTACCATCAGGTTTCTTACGTGATGCAAATGGGAATGACACGTCCGCAATACAACGAATCGACTGGGGATTCACCGTGCTCTCCGACCCTACAGCATTAACTGTGGCCTCCATGTCTCCAACGAACGGGGCAACAGGGGTGGCGCTGTCAGGTGAGTTGACCCTAACGTTCAACAAAGAACTGGACACAAATTATTCAGGACAAGCCACACTTAAAAATATTAATGGTGGAACGGTTAATGCTACAACAATCATAAACAGTTCAAATAACCGTCAGTTACGAATCATTCCACAAACGAGTTTGACGAGTAACACAACGTATACTATTGATATTCCTGCTAATGTCTTTCGAGATAAATCCGGAAATCTGTTCACTGGGTTAAATGGAGCTACGGCATGGACATTCAGAACGTTGTCTGTTGATACAACCGCCCCTGTACTTAAGACAGTAAAAATGTACAGTAATACGATCATCCGATTGACGTACGACGAGTTACTTTCGACCCTTGATCCGTTACCATCAAGTTTCGCAGTTACAGTTAATGGTGAAAATCGGAATGTAAGCTCATCCTACGTGTCGGGGGATAGTGTGTATGTTGTACTTGATACAGGAGTAGCGGTAGGGCAGGTAGTGAGAATTGCTTATACTCCAGCAACTGGGATACGCAAAATTCAGGATTTATCACTCAATGCAGCGCCGGCATTCTCTGCCAGAGATGTGGAGAATGGACTGGATTCCATCATGTCCAAGCCTCGTGAAGGTATAGCGTATACGAATACAATTAATCTCTATTATCCTGAGACTGTGTATATTAACTCCAGCGATGCATATAAACAATTCAGTGTTACTGCAGATGGATCAACTGTGGGTGTCAGCAGTATGTCGACCAATAACAGTTCACTTGTTACATTGAATCTCAGTCGGTCAATATCTAATGGTGAAGTTGTCCGTGTATCCTATCAGCCGGGTGAACAGCCTGTTAAAGATAGTCGTGGTCAGGTACTTGCGGGTTTCAGTGGGTTCTATGTGCGTAATAGCAATGATACGAAGCCACCTGAATTCCAGAAGGCTGAGATTAATGGTGACAAGTTGTGGGTGTATTATAATGAGCCATTAAGTCGCTTGAACAAACCTTTGAACAATCAGTATTCCGTATTGGTAGATGGCAAAGCCGTATTTGTTAACAATGTAGACATCGAGGACGACCTTGTGACACTGAAGCTTGCCTCACCCGTAACAAGTACACAGATCGTAACCCTTTCTTATGTTCCAGGAGCTTATCGTCTGACAGACTTAGCTGGTAATCAAGCAGCTCTGCTGGATCTTGTGCCTGTGACACATACTTATGGGAACGGAACGATCTTGTCAGGTAATTTACAAGGGGACACAATACGGATTAATTTCCGAAATGCGTTAAAAACAGAGCCTTTATTAACACCTACTCAGTTCAAAGTACTGATTGGTAGTAGGACCATTCCGGTGAATTCTGCCTCGGTGACAGGATCAGTGGTTACCTTGAAACTGTCCGAATCGGTACCGGCTGGACAGACGGGTACGGTTACCTACACACCTGGAACAGTGTCGCTTAGAGATGCGCTGAATTCTGAGGTAGGGGCTTTCGGTCCGTTAACACTTCAGGAGAGCACAATTACTAATCCCACAGATACTACAGCAGTAGGGCGTCCAGCGTGGCTGACCGAGTGGAGTGCGGCTGATTCTGGATTTGGTCAAGGACTTCTGGTCATGAGTACGGATGTAGCTTCTGCCAAGAGTACTCCCTCACATAATAATCGTACAACGCAGCAATATACGATCGATGAGACCAAGCTTGGACAAGCTTTCGAATATGCTTCTGCAAATTATAAATTAAACCAACCTATATTGTTCGAGGTGCCAGCAAGTAATGAGACAGCATACGTTGGAATTCCATTCCATAAGCTATCCCAAATCGCTTCAAGGTACCGCACGGGTACGATTGGAGTTAAATATAAAGACAGTATATGGAGTGTGCCTTTATCTGAACTGAACTTGGTAAGTATGGGACAAAGTGCAGGAATTACTACAGCTCCGGGTACGGCAACACTGTATGTACAGATGGAGACTGTGCCAAGACTTTCTGCAGGCGCCATGGAATATGTTTTATCGAGATCCAACGCTCAGAGTCTGGGAGACGCCATGGAGGTATTCACCACATTATTCAATGGCAACACAGGCAAAAGTGTGGAACAGAATATCAAAAGCCAGTACTGGATTAAGCTTCCTGGCAACACATCCACTACTCTAACGGGATTGACTGCGATTGATCCCAACACACAGGCATTATCCTATGTACCGACCGGATTTAGAACAACGTCAACTGGAATTACAGCAAGAGGATTACTTAATGGGAATCAGATTGTAGCACCGATAACACATCTGGTTAGCTTCCCGAACACGGCAGATTGGGCACGTAATGCTGTAACCGAATTGGCCTCCAAATGGATTATTACCTCAGATAATCTTGGAACATACAATACAAATACGAAGATAACAAGAGCAGAGTTTGCAGAATGGGTGGCCAAAGGTTTGGGGCTCAAAGCCAACGCGACAGCGGCACAAAAATTCAAAGATCTTGGCAAGAAAAGTTCAACTAATGCATTAATTGGTGCAGCGGTTGAAGCCAAAATCATTGTGGGCACTAGCGATGGGAAATTTCAGCCCGACCGCTTAGTCACTCGGGAGCAGATGGCAATCATGTTAGTTAGAGCAATGAATTATGCAGGGCAATCACCATCTCTTCAATTATCTGCAAAGAACACGCTGTCCAGATTTAAGGATGCCGATAAAATAAAATCTGAGGATGCTGTTGCGAAGGCGGTTCTGACAGGAATTATCCAAGGGGTGTCACCAACGGAATTTAAGCCTTTGGACAGAGCAACAAGAGCGCAGGCTGCGGTAATGCTCAAACGTATGCTGAATCAGATTGGTTACCTGTAATAACAAATCCCACGAAATAACTAATGCTATTTAAGAAGCATATCAGCCAGATTAAACTTGCTGATATGCTTCTTTTTCGTTGAGCTGGACGAGAATAGCTAAAATCGGCAGTAAGGATGTGGCCAGTTATCTATTTTCAAAATCTATGCGTGCTAATATAGGGGACAAACGTAACTTTTTCCACAAAAAGCAGTCTATTAATAGAAGAGTATACTAGGGATCTCGCTATCTGCTGCCTACTTGGCAGTGTTCGTGATGTCTAAGATTGATATACAAGATGGGAGAGACGTTTCAGACATGCTGGGGAAACATGGGAAACAGCTGGAAGACGTTAAGGGCAGTAAGGTGAAGAAATGGGCAATTGTGACGCTGGCAGGTGTGATCTGGATTGCACCGGTGATGAGTGCAGGTGGGCAGATGTGGTCAGGCACTTCATGGCAATCGGTGGCCGCAGCGGCATCTACGAATACAAGCAAGTTGAGTGAAGAAATTCTGACTTCGGGTGCGAAGCTCATGAAATACAGATATACGACAACACGTTCCGGTTCCAATGTCAACGTACTGGCGGATGTGATTCAGGTGGATCTGCAGAACCCGTATGTGAAGCTAGATGTGATGACAGGCAAGGGCGGTAATCTGAACAGCAAACAGAGCACAGGTGCCATGGCCAAGGAAAATGGTGCAGTGGCTGCTGTGAATGGCGATTACTTCAATGTATCCGGGGAACTCGCGCCGATTGGTGGACAGGTCTCTGATGGCGTACTGGTCTCCACACCTTCTGAGTTGTCAGGTATGTATGCTCTCACAGTGACCAAGGACGGCAAACCGATGATTGACGAGTATTCATTTGACGGGACTGTGAAGGCCCAGGATGGTTCAACCTTTGTTTTGCGTGGGATAAATAAAGAGGATTATACGGTAGAGTCGGGATCAGTGAAATATAGTCATGCCAACTCGATGTATATTTATACACCGGCATGGACCTCCACCAAACGTCCGAATGACCCTTCCACAACGCCAACAGAGGTTCTTGTGCAGAACGGAGTAATTACCCAAATCTCGGATAAAAAAGCACTAGACATGACGGTGCCGCAGGATGGGTACATTTTGCGTGCGCACGGAACAGCAGCGACATGGATCATGAGCCATCTATCCGTTGGGCAAACCTTGGATGCGGATTACAAGCTGAAAGCCAAAACAACCGGGCAATCGGTTGATCCAAGTAATCTGGAGATGATGATTGGCGGTCATACCATTTTGGTGAACGGTGGTAAGGCAGCTTCCTTCTCCCGGGATATCGCATCTTCCGGCATTGGTGGAATTCGTGCAAGAACGGCAGTAGGCTACTCTCAGGATGGTCGGTATGTCTACATCATTGCAGCCGAGAAAAACAGTAACAGCAGCGGGATGTCGCTGACGGAACTGCAATCCTTTATGACCAGTGTGGGTGTCTGGAAAGGCATGAACCTGGACGGAGGCGGCTCCACAACGATGGTAACACGTCCGCTAGGGGAGCAGACCGCCGGTCTGACGTTCAACACAGAGTATGGCACCGAGCAACGTCAGGTTGTAAACACGCTGGGTGTGTTCTCTACGGCTCCTGCAGGTAAACTGAAGGGCTTTGCCGTGAGTGGCAGCCAAACGTTGCTGGTGGGGCAAGAGGGCAAGTACACAGCTAAAGGATATGACACCTACTACAACCCGATCGCAACAGGTGATATCAGCATGACCTGGAAGTCCAGCAATAACGGCATCGTGAGTGTCAGCAACGGCACGATCAAAGGCGTAAAACCAGGCACAGCAACGCTGACGGCAACGAGCAATGGAGCCTCATCTTCCATTAAAGTATCGGTACTGGGTGGAAGTGAATTGGCTTCTCTGACAGCAGGATCAGGTCTCGGTTCGCTCAAAGCAGGCACAACGATGTCCATTCCGGTGACGGCAACAACGAAGAGCGGACAAAGTGTGACGGTTCCAGCGGACTCGCTGACATGGGAATTTGTCGGGTTCAAAGGTAAAGTTACGGCGGACCAATTAACCGTATCTTCCGTCAATTCTGGTGCACAAGTGGGATATGCGATTGGTCGTTATGATGGCTACAGCACAGTCGTAGTACTCTCGGCTTCTGCAAGCGAAACAATCTGGGAGAACTTCGAAAATGCGAGTTATCCGATCAACTTCACGACAAACGCAGCGGGTGTGACCGGATCTGCAACTGTTACAGCAGGAACGGGTGAGAAAGCCGGCTCCAATGTGCTGCAACTCGGTTATGATATGACTGCTGGAACAGGCAAAATGTATGCTTATGCACAACTGAATGGTTCTACTGGCAGAGAGGTATCTGCTGCAGCGACATCGATGTCGATGGATGTTATGGGAGATAAGAGCCTGAACTGGCTGCGTGCTGAATTCACGGATGCCAATGGCAAAACGGTATATGCCGATCTCGCCAAGGCGATTGACTGGAACGGATGGAAGAAGCTGAGCGTGGACCTGAACGGACTGAATATCGCCTACCCGGCGAAGTTGAAGCGGGTCTATGTGGTGAATGTAGAAGAGGGTCAGGATGAGCGTGCGAAATCAG
>Ga0209437_100448_pt1 | contig 34068 bp, 34 predicted proteins | sample AraplaL_Cvi_mTSA_FD_184266 | JGI IMG/M metagenome (GOLD analysis project Ga0209437, IMG submission 184266) | Arabidopsis root microbial communities from the University of North Carolina, USA - plate scrape CL_Cvi_mTSA (SPAdes) (version 2) | ecosystem: Host-associated > Plants > Roots > Endosphere...
TTCCCACGCGTTACTCACCCGTCTGCCGCTCCCCTTGCGGGGCGCTCGACTTGCATGTGTTAAGCCTGCCGCCAGCGTTCGTTCTGAGCCAGGATCAAACTCTCATGTTGAGAATTCAATCTCGACTTAAATCACGTTCTTACTGAATCGACGAGAACTCACACTCGCCTCAAACCAAACTACACGCTTCACAGCGCGCCGCATGGCCAGCTTCGCATCCCGTCATCCATAAGGATGGCGAAAGGTATCGAAGCCAAAAAGACGAAGTGTATTCTCTTGTTCAAAACGTAACCGTCGAAGTCTCTTTCCAGAACCGAAATCTCTTCCGGTCCCGCAAGCTCCGCCGCCCACGTTTCTCTTTCTTCTCATCTTCAATTGTCAAATAACAGACCAGTCAAACCAGTCAAAAATAGAATTTCCATCAATCCCAGGCCTAGCCCAGAACCACCAATCAGCATCGCAGCCAATCCAGGAAACACTAGAGCGAAGGACTTCGTCGCCAGCAGCGCCGCCGCCCTCGTCAGTGATCGGGCTTATAGACCCTACCTCCGAACCAAGTCAACACTCATACTGTAAAAATTCTGACATTTTTGTAAGGGATTGATTTTAAACGGGGTTTTGTCTTAGTGGACGGAAGGGAGGGGAAAGTTTTCCTCAGCAGCCTTAAAAATCTTGTCCAGATGGTCAAATTTTGCTCGGAGCAGCTAAATACGAGCGCCTTCCCTCTATATGCATCCTCCCGTCCAGCAAAACCCGTCTCGTCGAGCAACCGGACGGTGCCTCGGGCTTCCGTGTAACCTATTGGCCCCAAGCCTTAGAAAGGCCGAGATTTTCCATGAGGTTTCTGCTATGGTTTGAGGCAGATAAAAAGGGAAGGGAGGAAACAATGCATACAACAAGACCGGAAAGCATCATCGAAGTCAGCTTCGACAGCGCCAGTGGCCGCCGCGCGCTCGGTATTATGAGCATGCGCCAGGCATTGGATCTGCCCGACCTGCCGAGCTTTACCTATACGCATCCCGATCCGCAGAAAGCAGCCGCCGGCATCGTCTTAAACCGGCAAGAGCTGCAGAGATTCCTGACCTGTCATTGAGCAGGCCGCTCCGCGCAAGGAGACGATCGCGTACCAGTGCGATCGGCTGACAGGCGTGCCTATTTCACGCTGCCTTTCTTTCCATCATCATCGGCGGCAACAGGACGACGGCATTCAATCCGCCTCCTTCGCGATCTTCCAGACAGAGCGTGCCGCCATGCGCATCGAGGATCTGGCGGACGATCGCCAAACCAAGCCCGCTGCCTCCGAGATCACGGTTGCGCGATTCCTCCAGCCGCACGAAGGGTTCGAGAACCTCCTTGCGCCGCTCTGCGGGAATACCCGGTCCGCGATCGCCAACGATGATGGCATCCTGATCACCGCGGCGCCCGACGACAATATCGGCCCGGCCGCCATAGCGCAGCGCATTGTCCATGAGATTATCAAGCACTCGAACGAGAGCAGTCTCCGTCATCGCGACGGCAATCGGCTGCCCGATCGGCATGAAACCCACCAGGCCCTGGCCGTCCTGCCGCTCGGCGAGGTGACCCTGGATGGCAGCGTCGAGATCGACAATGGTCTTGCCGTCCGAGATGACGGTGCTGCGGGCAAAGCCGAGCGCATCCTCCACCAGCCGCTGCATGGCCTCGACATCGGCGATCGCCCGCTCGCGATGCGGCGTTTCCGGCATCATCTCCATGCGCAGACGGAAGCGAGTGAGGTAGGTCCTCAGATCGTGCGAGATCGCTCCGAGAATAAGGGTGCGGTTGCTGACGAGCGCGGCGATGCGCAACTGCATGGCGTTGATCGCCTTGATCAGCAGGCGCAGCTCGCAGGCGCCTCTTTCGGGAATATGAACCGGCTGCAGACCATTGCCGATCGAGTTGACGGTTCGCGACAGGCGCGTCAGGGGCCGGGTTTCCCGCGCTACGGCGGCAATGGCGATGACGGCGACCAGCATGCCGAGGATGCCGGCGATGAGGCCGATGGGAATGCCGTTCAATCGCACCGTCGGCGTTTCGGGCAGGTTGAAGACTGCGATCTTGCCGCCGGCAACGCCGATCGACACCTCAACGATCCTGTCCGGCGCACCGACGGAGAACCAGCCCTGCGGCTTTTCCGAAAGCGAGCGCATGTTGAAATAGCGATTGCCGAGCGCGATCGCGGCAAATTCGCGGGCGAGCTTGTCGGTAAGCGTCAGATTGGAGGCCTCCTCCCGACCCGGAGCCGGCGGATCGGCCAGGTGGATCGCCAGGCCATTGGCATTCAGTGCCCGCACGGCTGCCTGTTGCGCCTCCGGCGGAATGGCATCTAGAAGACGGATCGCGGTCTTCACTTGCTTGGCGGGCGACCGCTCCGGATTGAACGGCGTATCCGGCTTCAGCTGTGCGGCCGCGAAGGCCGCAAGCTGAATGATGAACAGCGCCACGGCCACAATCATGATGATGCGGGCGACCAGACCGAGTTTCAGCATGGTTCAGACATCCTTCACGTCCCTTGTAAGGAGATAGCCGGCATTGCGCACCGTGGTGATGATCTGAGCGCCATCAGGCAGGCAATGGCCGAGCTTGGTGCGCAGGCGGGAGACCGTAACATCGATCGTCCGGTCGAAAGGATCGGCGCCACGGCCGCGCGTCCAGTCGAGCAATTGCTCGCGCGACAGCACGCGGCGCGGTCTTTCGAGGAAGCAGACGAGCAGATCGAACTCGGCGGTCGTCAGATGAACGACGCGCTCGCCATCCATCTCGATCACCCGGCCGTCGAGATCGACGATCAATCCGGCGAAGCTTTTGCGCCGTGATGGAATGCCGGCATCTTCCGGCCGCTCCGGGCCGGAGCGGCGGAGAATGGCGCGGATGCGTGCCAGGAGCTCGCGCGGGTTGAAAGGCTTGCCGAGATAGTCATCGGCGCCCATTTCGAGGCCGAGAATGCGATCGATATCTTCAGTCTTCGCCGTCAGCATCAGGATAGGCACCTTGCTGCGGGTGCGGATGCGCCGGCATGCGGAGAGACCATCTTCACCCGGCAGCATCAGATCGAGGATGATCAGATCGGGGAACCCCTTGGATAGAATGCGATCCATAGCTGCGGCGCTGTCGGCGGCCTGCACGGCAAAACCTTCACGGCTCAGGAACTCCTCCAGGAGCGCCCTAATCTCGCGGTCGTCTTCGACCAGAAGCAGCGATGCGGAAACCATGGCTCTTCCATGCGGGGCGAGAGGCGGTTTTGGCAACAGGGAAACGACCGACGTTACAAACTGTAACAAATTTCCCTTCTTTTGAAAAATCCCAGCAAAAGAAGCGATGCAGTTTCTCCGCAGCCGGATCCCTCCGGAGCGAATGTCGGCAGCTTCGTTGCCGCCTACCCGACCCCATCGCCCGCTCCGGCCCGCGACAGGGCTCGCATCCACGAAATGCGAGCCCTGTCTGCTTTTCCAAACCGCCGATCCTTTTCGACAATGCGGGTTTGCGTCCTGCTCGCCGCCGTGCGAAAGGATTGACCTTCACCGACGGCAATGTCGGGCCAGGGAAACATGCTCATGAGGCAGGACGGTTGAGCCAAAGGCAATCACCGCAGAGATCCGGCAAAGCGACAAGGCGCACCCCAGAGCCGGAGGGCAAGCGCGTGACCTTGCCGCGGGCGCTTTCGAAGCTTGGCTATTGCTCGCGCACGCAGGCGGAAGCGTTGATCGTGGCCGGCCGCGTGACCGTGGACGGCCGCCTGATCTCCGATCCTGCCATCTGGGTCGATCTGGAGCATTCGAAGTTCGCGGTCGACGGCATGGAGATATCAGCCGAAAAGAAGCTCTATTTCATGCTGAACAAGCCGCGAGGGCTGGTGACGACGCGCGACGATCCCGAAGGACGGCCGACCGTTTATGATTGCCTGAGGGAGATCGATGCCCGCCATCTCGCACCCGTCGGCCGCCTTGACAAGGCGAGCGAGGGATTGCTGCTCTTCACCAACGACACGGTATTGGCGCAGGCGCTGCTCGACCCCGTCAGCCATGTTGGCAAGGCCTATCATGTGCAGGTCGACCGCATCATGGACCTGGAACAGCTGGCACGCATGGAGCGTGGCATCGTCGACGATGGTGAACTCCTGACCGCGAGCTCGGCCCGGCTGCTGCGCAGCGGCGACCGCAACAGCTGGATCGAGGTGGAGCTGAAGGAAGGGCGTAATCGCCAGATCCGTCGCATGCTGGAAGCGCTTGGCATCGAATGCCTGCGGCTGGTGCGCGTTGCCTTTGGCGATATCGCGCTTGGCGATCTGCCGAAGGGCGGCGTGCGCGCCTTGACCGAGGCCGAAATCCTGAGCTTGCACCGGCGCGCCGGAATGAAAGTCAATCGGTAAGGCTGAGCGCGATGCAACCTCATGACTTCTGGCAGGAGCTGGATGCGCCGGGCACCTTCGATCCAATGGCGAAGCGTGCGGATTTCTACGTAGCCGAGCTGCCGGATGGGCGGCAATTGCGGCTGCCGATCCGCGTGCTCGCCGACGGCGAACATGCGCTGGCGTCGCTGATCGTCAATCAGGCAAGCTTCACCGTGTTGGACGCTCTTGCGGAGACGCTTGCGAAGCGAATGGCAGCATATGATATCGATGTCGTCGCCGGATTGCCGACGCTCGGACTGACGCTGGCGGCGGCAGTGGCCCGCGCACTCGGCCATACGCGCTACGTGCCGCTCGGAACATCGCGTAAATTCTGGTACCGCGAGGAGCTTTCGGTCCCGCTCTCCTCCATCACCACGCCAAACCAGGAGAAGCGCCTCTATATAGACCCGCGCATGCTACCACTGCTGGAAGGCAAGCGCGTCGCGTTGATCGACGATGTGATCTCCAGCGGCGCCTCGATCGTTGCAGGTCTTTCTCTTTTGACGTCTTGCGGTATCGAGCCCGTGGTGATCGGCGCGGCGATGCTGCAATCCGAACGCTGGCGGGATCGTGTCGATCCAGGCGGCAAGCGTTGGAGCGAGAAAATCATCGGCGTGTTTTCGACGCCTATCCTCGAGTGGAGTGGAAGCGGCTGGCGTCGGCCGAGCTGACCGCATCTTGCTGTTGCGGCCATGCGATGGAAGGCAAATTGCATATTATATATGTGAAAACCGTTCCGCTTCCGGCCGCAATACGCTAAGGGTCCGCTCAAGAAGCATCCGTCGGGCGGATGCACGAGCCTGTTGGTGGACGCGTTGCGAACTCTCTCCGAAGCCTATTTTCCGGAATTGCCCAACTACTATCGCGGCAAGGTGCGCGAAAATTACGATCTGCCCGACGGCAGCCGCATCATCATCAGCACCGACCGGTTGAGCGCGTTCGACCGCATCCTCACCTGCATTCCCTATAAGGGCCAGGTGCTGACGCAGACCGCCCGCTACTGGTTCGAGCAAACACGCGACATCTGCCCCAACCACGTGATCGACTATCCCGACCCGAACGTGGTGGTCGGCAAGCGGCTGAATATCCTGCCTGTCGAGGTCGTCGTTCGCGGCTATCTCGCCGGCACCACCGGGACCTCGATCCTGACGCTCTACAAGAAGGGTCAGCGCGAGATGTACGGCATCACCCTGCCGGATGGCATGCGCGACAACCAGATCCTGCCGCAGCCGATCATTACCCCGACCAGCAAGGAATTCGACGGCGGTCATGACGAGCCTCTGACGCCGAAGCAGATCGTCGAGGGCGGGCTTCTGACACAGCAGCAGTGGCAGACGCTGACGAATTATGCTTTTGCCCTGTTCGCGCGCGGACAGGAAATCGCCCGCAAGCGGGGGCTGATCCTCGTCGATACCAAATATGAGTTCGGGACCGATGAAAACGGCACCATCATCCTTGCCGACGAAATCCACACCCCCGACAGCAGCCGCTATTGGCTCGCCGACAGTTACGAGGACCGCTTCAAAAACGGTGTGCGCCCCGAAAGCTTCGACAAGGATTTCGTGCGGGCCTGGGTCACGGAGCGCTGCGATCCCTATAAGGACGAGATCCCGGAAATTCCACGGGAGTTGGTCGAGGAGACGTCCAAGGTCTATATACGCGCCTATGAAGCGATCACAGGCATGACTTTCGTGCCCGATGATCGCGGCGCGACGCCGCTTGACCGGGTTCGCGCAAGCCTCGTCCGCTATTTCCCTTAGGAGACCGTTTGAACGGTCGTTTCGCTGAATGGGTATGCCGAAGCTTCCCGGAAGTTGCGGCAGCGGCGAAGTTTTGCGCCATTCGCACCCCTTGATTGTGGATGCGAGGGTATGTTTTTTGCAACACTTTAGATTTTTTTTACCGACAAGCTGATATTTCGCCCGATCCCACATATGTTCGCTGCCGAGAATTCGTAAAAGCCACTGTGCTATTGCAAAACTCGTTGCTAGATTGACGCCGACCGCTTCGGGTCGTTGTTTGTGTTGCGTAAGACTGGAGCGCCGGCATATGGGGTCAAGCCGATCCCGAAAAACACTGATCAGTAAATTGAATTGTGGGACAAAGTGATGGTTTCCATTCGTACTGCCGCCCCCGCCCTGCTGCTTGTTTTGGCAGGTTGCGTCAGCGGCCCAGACCATAAGCCACCGGAAATGCCTCTCCCGGCCAAATTCTCGGAGGGCGGTACGAAGGCGAACGGCGATATCGCCGGCTCGCAATGGTGGACCGCTTTCGGCGACGCCAAGCTGAATGCCTTCGCCACACAGGGACTTGCCCAGAACTTAACCATCCAGCAGTCGCTGGAACGCATCAACCAGGCGGAAGCTGCCGTCGTCACAGCAGGTGCAGGCGGTCTCCCAAGCCTCACCGTGTTAGGTGACAATACGACAAGCGGCCAGAAGGGTGGCTCGAGGGTATCCAGTTCCGGTGGCCGACGGAATACGACGACGGGAACCGCTTCGGCTTCCTGGCTGCTCGACCTCTGGGGTCAGTATCGCCGCGCTACGGAAAGCGCCAATGCTTCGGTCGACGCCGCCTATTCCAGCGTCGACGTTGCACGCCTGACATATCTGCAGGATCTCGCCAACAGCTATGTCAATGCCCGCTATTACCAGAGGCTCATCTCGATCGCGCAGGAAAACCTGAAGTCGCGGCGCGATACGCTTTCGCTGACCAAGTTCCAGCTCGAAGCCGGTGCAGCTTCCCGCCTCGACGTGGTTCAGGCGGAAGGCCTTGTCAACCAGACGCTGGCGCTGGTACCCGGTTATGAAATCAGCTATCGCCAGCAGGTGCACCACATCGCGACGCTGCTGAACGTTCCTTCGTCGACCATCATCGCGCAGATGCAGGGCGGCGGCAGGCAGCCGGTGTTCCGCGGCAGCGTCCGCACCGGTGTTCCGGCCGACCTCATCCGCAACCGTCCTGATATTCGCGTTGCAGAGCGTCAGCTTGCTGCCTCGACGGCCCAGATCGGTGTGGCGGAAGCCAAGCTCTTCCCGTCGATCACCCTCAGCGGTTCGATTTCGCCGACCTATATCCATACATCGGCAGCGAGCGGCGGCCTGACCACCTGGTCCTTCGGCCCATCGCTGAATCTGCCGATCTTCGACGGCGGCGCCCTGCGCGCCGGCGTCAAGAGCGCCGAATCGACAAGCCGCGAGAACTATCTCGCCTGGCAGCAGACGGTTCGCTCCGCGATCGAAGACGTGGAAAACGCTCTGTCGGCAGTTGCCCGTGATGCTCAGACGGTCGCGGCGTTGCAGGCTCAGGTCAAGTCCTATCAGGAAGCCCTGCAGCTCTCGACAGCAAGCTACAAGGACGGTGCATCCTCTCTGCTCGACGTTCTCGACGCACAGCGCAACGTGACCGCTGCCCAGCAAAGCCTGGCACAGGCCATTCAAGCGAGCGCTCTCGACTACATCTCGCTGAACGTCAACATCGGCGCAGGCTATGTGCCCGCCGATAGGGCGATCGCGGCCGCAGGACCGACCAGAGCCAAGGCCGAGGCCATCAAGGTCGCGGCCAAGAAGGCGATGTAAGCCTATAGCCTGGGCTGTAGCACGGCCTTACCGCTTGAACTCGAAAACCGCCGCAGGGATCTGTGGCGGTTTTTCTTTTGGGCGCACGGAGATGGCTAAAATGAAAATGGCGCGCTCCGCTTCCGCAAGAACACGCCATCGCCAAAAACAAAAAGGCCGGAATGACCCGGCCTTTCGCCATCCGCCTTCACATCAGTGCCAGTACATCCGTGGTCAAAGGTAAGGGCGGAACTGCAGCCAGATTGATCATGAAAGGTCAACGAAGAGTTAACGCCACTTTCATGATAACGGACGAAACGGCTCGCTTTCCAGCGCGCCAGCGCCCATCGGCTGCATGACTGAAGCGTATATGAGAGGGCAAGGTGGCAATTTCAAGGCCGCATTGTTGTTTCTGCCAGAAACCTTCTAAAGCAGCCCGGCAGCCTTTATCGAAAACCTTAACGCCTTTTCGGTTCGAACTGGCGCGTTCAAGCTGTATTCATGCAAATGCTTCTACAATACATGCACAGATTGAGGAGGCACTTAGGATTCCTATCAGATCCCGTGCATGGAGAAGCCTTTATCTTGTCGAAGTTGGCTAGTGTTACCAAAGAGCGCCGGGGTAGGCGCATGATTGTGAACAAGCGCCGGGGCGGCGAAGTGCGCGAAAGGGAGAGTGATTTATGAAATTCAAGGTTCTCGCGGCGAGTCTACTGACAGCGCTCATGGCGCTGCCAGCCATTGCGGAAGCGGCGGAAGGCTTTGCCACGGCAAACGTCAACATGCGGTCAGGCCCAAGCACTGCCTATCCGGCTGTCACGATGATTCCGGTCGGTGTGCCCCTTCAGATCAATGGCTGCCTCAATGATACGCCGTGGTGCGATGTCTCCTTCTACGGTGGCCGCGGCTGGGTTGCAGGCCGCTATATCCAGGCGACCTATCAGTCGCGCCGCATCTATGTCGACCGGCAATATTACCGGCCGCTCGGTATTCCGACAGTGGTGTTCAATTTCGACGACTATTGGGGTCGCTATTACCGCGGCCGCGACTTCTACCGCGATCGCGATCGCTGGCGCCGCGGCCCTGGCTGGGGCGATCGGCGGCCCGACAGCGGCTGGGACCGCCGCAATTCTCCGGGCTGGGACCGCGGCTCCGGCTGGAATGATGATCAGGATGGCAACTGGGACCGCCGTCCTGATCGCAATCGCGACTGGAATGACGGACAGGATCGCAACTGGGATCGCCGGCCCGATCGTGATCGTAACCGCGATTGGGACAGACAACGCGACGGCAATCGCGACTGGGGCGGACAGCGCCCGGACGACAACCGGGACTGGAGTAACCGGCCAGACCGCCAGCGCGACAACAACCGTCCGGACAATAATCGCCCGGACAACCGCCCGCGCCCGGAACCGCAGCAGGCTCAACCGCAACCACAGCCGCAGCAGCCACAGAACAATCCGCGGCCGAATGCAAGCGACCCGGGACCTTATAGCCCTAACCACAGAGATCCATGCCCCGCGTCGGAGCCCAATTGCCGGATGTCGGTTAGAGGCTCGAACCGCTGACGGCGGGCCCTGCGACCACCTGAAAAGCTAAAAGGCCGGCGACTTTGAAAGTCGCCGGCCTTTTTGGTGAAGTGCATTGCCTCCCAGAAGAATGCGCTCCCATGCGGGAGCTTCACTCAGAAGATGATTTCACGGAAGAGCACGCGCCCAAAACTCTCGACTTCTGCCGTGCTTTCGCCGGTTCGCAAGGTTCGGACAGTTAATCCGATGGTAGCGGTATGCTTCAATGCATCTTTAGACGCGCTTCCCGAGTCGCCGAAATGAACATCTCGCGCGCTTCTTCGGCAGACTTGCGGCCGTCAATGGCAGCCCGGCAAAGGCTTCGAGCCGCCACATAGAGGGGACCGCGGCGGTCGGGCCATAGATTGGCCATGCAATTAAGGGCCTCGGAAGGGCCTGTCACGACCTGGAACCTATCCTGAGCAAAACCGATCTCGATCGGATTGCTCCATTTGATGTGTCGCATGAACACTCCTCCTCACGCGCTACCAATTGCTTGGAACCGTCGATCAAGACGGCCACATGACAATACTATAACCTTGTTCAAAGCATTCGAAAATATGGAAGATTGCTTGTTGTGCGCGAAGTATCGACGCAGCCTCATCCGATACGAGTGCGACTCATCCGATACGAGTGCGATAGTATCCCCAAATTGCAGGGGAACACCGGCGGCCTACTTTTCACGCGCGATCCGCCTCGCCTCATCCGGAGAGAAGCCGGCACGGCGCGCAAGCCGCTCGAGGCCGAATATCCGGTCGATCTGGTCCACCAGCCACAGTTCGAAACGTTTCCACATTGGCTCAGCCTCCTCCGCTGCGATCCGTCGATCGCAGCGGCTCACGATGAACATCGCACTGGCCAACCACTTTATTTCAACGGAATTGGGGCGGCCGCTGCGCGTTGGAGAGCAATTCCTGCTTCGTTGCGAAGTCGCCGAACAGCTTTTTCAGCCGGGCTTCCTCCTCCTTGCAAATCCGGTGGCGTCGGACGAAATCCTCGACGCTCCAGACCTCGCGCAGCTTGCTCTCTTCGATTTGCTCTATCTTCAGTAATGAAGTCATGGGCTCGCCCTCTTTGTTTTTATGACACGATAATGCTCAGAGTGGCGAAAAGTTCCTTGCGCCCCCGCGGTTGCAGGGCGAGATCGCCGCCATTGCGGGGCGGAATGTTCTTAATCCCTCCTTAAATCGCCGCATTTACAATTCAGGCGGGATTTGATGTCTTCAGAAGAGGCGCGAACCAAGGCGGGTTGCTTTACCTCGATCGTCCATTGGCTGAAAGATCGCTACCGCCAATGCGATCAGCCTGATAGAAGGCATGGAATACAAGGGCACCGAGGTACGACCGGCCGGCAATGGCAGATAAGAAAAAATCACGCCAGAGGATAGAACCATCCTTTTCCAGCGGCCGGGAACGCATCGAGGACGGATTCAATGCCGGCGAGCGCATCATCGGCAACAGGCGCTCGGCCAAGAAATATTCATCTTCTTCCAAAACATACTACGAAGAGCCGGAACCCGACGACGATGACGACGAGGATGAGCCCGTGGTCGAAAAGCCTCGCCGCACTCGTGCCCGTAGCCGCCGCAAACCGGCACGCCGTGCGCGGCCGCGGCGCGGCTTTTTCGGCTTTATCCGTTCGACGATCTACTGGGGTCTCGTACTCTGCCTCTGGGCCGGTATCGGCCTCGCCGGGCTCGTCGCCTACTATGGCTCGCGCATGCCGAGCGCCAGCACCTGGTCGATCCCGGAGCGGCCGCCGAACGTCAAGATCAACGGTCTCGACGGAACCCTGATCGCCAATCGCGGCACCACGGGCGGCGAGGCCGTATCGCTGAGCGAGATGTCGCCCTATATTCCCGAGGCTATCGTCGCGATCGAGGATCGGCGCTTCTACTCGCATTTTGGCTTCGATCCGATCGGCCTTGGCCGCGCGGTAGTGACGAATATCGTGACGGGACATGCCGTTCAGGGCGGCTCGACGCTGACGCAGCAGCTTGCCAAGAACCTCTTCCTGTCGCCGGACCGCACGCTGGAACGCAAAGTGCAGGAAGTACTGCTGGCGCTGTGGCTGGAGCACAAGTACACAAAGGATCAGATCCTGACGATGTACCTGAACCGCGTCTATTTCGGCTCCAACGCCTATGGCGTCGAGGCCGCCTCGCGGCGCTACTTCAACAAATCGGCCAAGGACGTCAATCTCGGCGAGGCCGCCATGCTCGCCGGCCTGGTCAAGGCGCCCTCGCGGCTGTCGCCCGCCCGCGATCCTGCCGCCGCCGAGGCGCGCGCGCAACTCGTGCTGCAGGCGATGCAGGATCAAGGCTTCATCACCGAAGCCGATACCAAGACGGCGATGTCCCAGCCGCCGACACGATCGAAGAGCTACTGGAGCGGCGCCGAGAATTACGTCGCCGACATGGTCATGGACCAGCTACCGAAGCTGATCGGCGGCGATGTCAAGGAAGACCTGATCGTGGACACCACGCTCGACATGTCGCTGGAGGAGAAGGCAGAGAAGGCACTCAGCGATATGCTCGAAAAGGAAAGCAAGAAGCTGAACGCATCGCAGGCCTCACTGGTTTCCGTCGACGCGACAGGCGCCATCCGTGCTCTCGTCGGCGGCCGCGACTATGCACAGAGCCAGTTCAATCGCGCGGTCACCGCCAAGCGCCAGCCGGGCTCCGCTTTCAAGCCGTTCGTCTATACCGCAGCGCTTGAGATGGGCCTGACACCCAATTCCATCCGCAACGACATGCCGGTCAAGATCGGCAACTGGGCGCCTGAAAATTATGAACAGCGCTATAGCGGCCCCGTCACGCTTGCCACCGCGATCGCGCATTCGCTGAACACCGTTGCCGCGCAGCTCGTCGCCGAAGTCGGGCCGGATCAGGTCATCAAGGTCGCCCGCAGGCTCGGCATCGAATCGGATTTGCAGGCCAATGCCTCGATCGCGCTTGGCACGTCCGAAGTGTCGCTGCTGGAGCTGACCTCCGCCTATGCCACCTTCATGAACGGCGGTTTCAAAGTAGCCCCGCATGTCGTCACCAAGGTAACGACCGCCTCCGGCAAGGTGCTATACCAGGCCAATACAGACAATCCGGAGCGCGTACTCAACCCGGATATCGTTACGAACATGAACGCCATGATGGCCGGTGTCATCACTAACGGCACCGGCAAGACAGCACGCATTCCAGGCTGGCAAGCGGCCGGCAAGTCGGGCACGACGCAATCCTTCCGCGACGCGCTGTTCGTCGGCTTCACCAGCCACCTGACCACAGGCGTCTGGTTCGGCAATGACGACGGCAAGTCGATGCGCAAGGTGACGGGCGGCGGTCTGCCGGCAAAGGCGTGGAAGGAATTCATGGTCGCCGCCCACAAGGGCATTGCGCCGACGCCGATCTTCGGCGGCGGCCAGATCATCGACAACGGCCTGCCGATGGCGCAGGCAGGACCGAACGGCGACCAGCCGACCACCATCGGCAACATCATCTCCGGCGTCGCCAATGGCGGACAGCCGATGCAGCAGCCGACCTTGCAGCAAAGGCCGTCGCAACAGCCGATCCAGCCGCAGGTTGTCAACCAGGCCTCCGCGAACGACGACCCGCAGGACCTGCCGCCGGCAAATCTGGCCGACGACACCAACCCTTACAGCTCCAATCGATATGACAGCGATATACCGCCCGCCGATGTCGGCGATGGCGGCGCTCCGATCGCCACGGCGCGGCCGCACCGCTCGTCGCTGCTCGATGTCATCCTGGGGCGATAAAATCGCAATTTCGCCCTCACAGCACTGCGCGTCATATAGGCGCGCTAAGGTCACTGCGGCACTTTGGACCTGCTGCAGAATTTTATTCTTAAATCGATCCCGATTTAGAGAATTATGCAGTAGACGCTTGCATGGCCGCAGCAAGGCTGCTCTGATACGCGGTCGCGTCAAATCCTGAGGTCCCCGGCGCATATGGGGCATGTGGAATTTGAGCGACAAACCATTTGTTTTGCTGGATTTCGGGCCATTTCCTGCCTTGCAGTCAGTAAAACCGCTACTTATATACGCGGCATCACCGCAGTCATGGCTGCGCAATCCTCAAGACCATCCCGTAAGGGGCTGTCAATGGAATGCCTGACAGGGGTTCCGATAGCTTGCTTCAAGGAGAGAATGACATGGCAAAAGTAATTGGTATCGACCTTGGAACGACAAATTCCTGCGTCGCCGTCATGGACGGTAAGGACGCAAAAGTGATCGAAAATGCCGAAGGCGCCCGGACGACCCCCTCCATGGTTGCCTTCACCGACGATGGTGAACGTCTCGTCGGCCAGCCGGCCAAGCGCCAGGCTGTCACCAACCCCACAAACACCCTCTTCGCTGTCAAGCGCCTCATCGGCCGCCGCTACGAAGATCCGACCGTCGAGAAGGACAAGCACCTTGTTCCCTTCAACATCGTTCGGGGCGACAATGGCGACGCATGGGTAGAAGCCAACGGCAAGGGCTATTCGCCCGCCCAGATTTCCGCAATGATCCTTCAGAAGATGAAGGAAACCGCCGAATCCTATCTCGGCGAAAAGGTCGACAAGGCCGTCATCACAGTTCCCGCATACTTCAACGACGCTCAGCGCCAGGCAACCAAGGATGCCGGCAAGATCGCCGGTCTCGAAGTTCTGCGCATCATCAACGAGCCGACGGCTGCAGCCCTTGCTTACGGCCTCGACAAGAAGGACGGCAAGACCATCGCCGTTTACGACCTTGGCGGCGGCACCTTCGATATCTCCATCCTGGAAATCGGCGACGGCGTCTTCGAAGTGAAGTCGACCAACGGCGATACCTTCCTCGGCGGTGAAGACTTCGACATGCGTCTCGTCGAATATCTCGTTGCCGAGTTCAAGAAGGACAATGGCATCGATCTCAAGGGTGACAAGCTTGCCCTGCAGCGCCTGAAGGAAGCTGCCGAGAAGGCCAAGATCGAACTGTCGTCCGCACAGCAGACCGAAATCAACCTGCCCTTCATCACGGCAGACGCCACCGGCCCGAAGCACCTGACGCTGAAACTGACCCGCGCCAAGCTGGAAAGCCTGGTCGACGATCTGGTTCAGCGCACCATCGCTCCGTGCAAGGCAGCCCTCAAGGATGCCGGCGTTACCGCCGCCGAAATCGACGAAGTCGTTCTCGTCGGCGGCATGAGCCGCATGCCGAAGGTACAGGAAGTCGTCAAGCAGCTGTTCGGCAAGGAGCCGCACAAGGGCGTCAACCCGGATGAAGTCGTCGCGCTCGGCGCCGCTATCCAGGCCGGCGTTCTGCAGGGCGACGTCAAGGACGTTCTGCTCCTCGACGTGACCCCGCTGTCTCTCGGCATCGAAACGCTGGGCGGCGTCTTCACCCGTCTGATCGAACGCAACACGACGATCCCGACGAAGAAGTCGCAGACCTTCTCGACCGCTGACGACAACCAGTCGGCCGTAACCATCCGCGTCTCGCAGGGCGAGCGCGAAATGGCTGCAGACAACAAGCTGCTCGGCCAGTTCGACCTCGTCGGCCTGCCGCCGGCACCGCGTGGCGTTCCGCAGATCGAAGTCACCTTCGATATCGACGCCAACGGCATCGTCCAGGTTTCGGCCAAGGACAAGGGTACCGGCAAGGAACAGCAGATCCGCATCCAGGCTTCCGGCGGTCTTTCCGACGCCGACATCGAGAAGATGGTCAAGGATGCCGAAGCCCATGCTGCCGAAGACAAGAAGCGCCGCGAAGGTGTCGAAGCCAAGAACCAGGCCGAAAGCCTGATCCACTCCAGCGAGAAGTCGCTGAAGGATTACGGCGACAAGGTCACCGAAGCCGATCGCACCGCGATTTCCGACGCGATTGCAGCGCTGAAGGCGGCAACCGAAGCTTCCGAACCGGATGCCGAAGACATCAAGGCCAAGACCCAGACGCTTATGGAAGTTTCCATGAAGCTCGGCCAGGCGATCTATGAGTCGCAGCAGGCGGAAGCCGGTTCCGGCGATGCCTCGGCAGCAGGCGGCAAGGACGATGTCGTCGATGCCGACTACGAGGAAATCAAGGACGAAGGCGACCATAAGCGGTCTGCATAAGCGCGAACCGAAAGGTTCTAGGAGACTTAAATCCGGCTGCCTTCGGGGCAGCCGGAAATCCATTTCCGGGGTCTAGTCCTTAATGGCAAAAGCGGATTTTTACGAGACATTGGGCGTCTCAAAAACAGCGGACGAGAAAGAGCTGAAGAGCGCCTTTCGCAAGCTGGCGATGCAATTTCATCCGGACAAGAACCCGGACGACAGCAATGCCGAGCGGAAGTTCAAGGAAATCAACGAAGCCTACGAAACGCTCAAGGACCCGCAAAAGCGCGCAGCCTATGACCGCTACGGCCATGCAGCCTTCGAGCATGGCGGCATGGGCGGCGGTGGCGGCTTCGGAGCCGGTTTCGGCGGCGGCGGTTTCTCCGATATTTTCGAGGATATTTTCGGCGAGATGATGGGTGGCGGACGCGCGCGCGGACGCTCGTCCGGCGGACGCGAGCGCGGCGCCGATCTTCGCTACAATATGGAAATCTCGCTCGAGGAAGCCTTCAGCGGCAAGACGGCGCAGATCCGCGTTCCGACCTCGATCACCTGCGACGTCTGTTCCGGCTCGGGCGCCAAGCCCGGCACGCAGCCGAAGACCTGCGGCACCTGTCAGGGTTCCGGTCGGGTGCGCGCTGCGCAGGGCTTCTTCTCCGTCGAGCGCACCTGCCCGACCTGTCACGGTCGCGGCCAGATCATTCCCGACCCCTGCACCAAGTGTCATGGCCAGGGCCGCGTGACCGAGGAGCGTTCGCTCTCCGTTAACATTCCCTCGGGCATTGAGGACGGCACGCGCATCCGCCTGCAGGGCGAAGGCGAAGCGGGTCTCCGCGGTGGGCCCTCGGGCGACCTCTATATCTTCCTCTCCGTCAAGCCGCATGAGTTCTTCCAGCGGGACGGCGCCGATCTCTATTGTGCCGTGCCGATCTCGATGACGACGGCGGCGCTTGGCGGCACCTTCGATGTAGCGACGCTCGATGGCACGAAATCGCGCGTCAGCGTTCCCGAGGGAACCCAAGTCGGCAAGCAGTTCCGCCTGAAGGGCAAGGGAATGCCGGTGCTGCGCTCCAGCCAGGTCGGCGATCTCTACATCCAGATCCAGATCGAGACGCCGCAGAAGCTGACCAAGCGCCAGCGCGAACTGCTGCAGGAGTTCGAGCAGATCTCCTCGAAGGACAACAATCCCGAATCGACGGGCTTCTTTGCCCGCATGAAGGATTTCTTCGATACGTTCAGCGACTGATTCGCCAAGCAAAGCTGTTTCACATGAATCCGGCCGATGATTCGGCCGGATTTTTTGTTTCTAAGAACGAATCACTCATATCTTTCGAATCACCCCCAGGTCAGGGGATCGAGCCGGAGATAAAAAGCGAGACGCTCGCGGTCCGGCTCGGCGATCTCAAGGGTTTCGAACAGGATCGAAAAGGCTCGTTCGCCTTGTTCAGGCATCGCCCAGCTCTCCTCGGCATTGGCCATCATCAGCGAGAGATCGACATAGCGATCCGCCTTCCCTGCGCGGCCAAGATCGATAAGGCCAATGCATTGCAGACTATACGGATCGATCATGAAATTGGGCATGCAGGCATCGCCATGGCAGAGAACCCTATCGATGACCTCCTGATCGAACCGAAGCAGCAGGTCGCGCTCGACGCGATGAAGCAGTTCGCGGGCTGGCCTATCCTGATCCTCCGGCGGCAGGAAATCCGGGTTTACGGCATCTCGCGAAACTATATCCTCTGCCTTTGCGAACATCAGCGACAGGCTGCGATCGAAGGGGCATCGATTGATCGGCTGCTCGTGAAGAGATTTCAGCTGCCACACCATCGATGGCCAGGCCTTCAGCAGCGCATCTCCATCCAGCTCGGCTGCCGGTACGCCGGGAATTGCTGTCATGATCAGGCACGCGCCCTCCTCTACCTGGTGCCAATCAATGACTTCAGGCACGGGGATGCCCTTGCCCTGTAGCCAAAGCAGCCGATCACGCTCCCCAGCGAGTTCTGCCGACCGGGCTGACGTTGCGATTTTCGCGTAGGCGAGACTATCCTCGCGTCGATAGACGAGATCCCCCGATTCGCCCGCCTTTATGCGTGTCCAACCGACATGCGTATGCGCGAGCAACGCCTTTGCAAATTCCAATTGGTACCCCCATCACTTAAAAACTTATCCGAGCATGGCGATATGGAGAGCGCGGTCTGTGAGTGCCAGAGCCTAACTGTCGCCATTGCACTTTCGTCGAGAACGGAGAAAAGCTGCAAAAACCTTGCACTCCTGCAGGGTTCGGCATACGCCTCGGCCGTCGATTGCGAATCTTAAGGACCCATGCCGAACAAGGTTTCCATCTCGCGCCTGAAGCTGACCGACTTCCGCAATTATGCGGCGGCGGCGTTGACGCTTGACAAGCGGCATGTGGTGCTGACCGGCGACAACGGCGCCGGCAAAACCAATCTCATGGAGGCGGTCTCGCTTCTTTCGCCTGGCCGCGGCCTGCGCCGCGCGGCCTATGCCGATGTCACCCGGATCAATGCGGCAGGCGGATTTTCGATCTTTGCCGAGCTCGAAGGCATGGAGGGTGCCGTCGAGATCGGCACCGGCATTGATACGACCGACGAATCAGCCGCCCGCCGGCTGCGAATCAACGGCACGCCGGCCAAGACCGTCGACGAGCTGACCGATCACCTGCGCGTTCTCTGGCTGACGCCGGCGATGGATGGCCTGTTTACCGGCGGCTCCTCGGAGCGGCGCCGCTTCCTCGACCGGCTGGTACTATCTCTTGATCCCGCGCATGGCCGCCGCGCCAGCGATTTCGAGCGCGCCATGCGCAGCCGCAACAAGCTGCTATCCGAAAACCGGTTCGATCCCTCCTGGCTCGGCGGCATCGAGGAGCAGATGGCGAGCCTCGGCATCGCCATGGCGATCGCGCGGCAGGAAATGCTCGGTCTCCTCTCGCGGCTGATCGCCGAAACGCGCGAGACGACACCGTTCCCCTCGGCGGCGCTCGCGCTTTCCGGCTTTCTCGAGGGCCAGTTCGACCGGCCGGCCGTCGATCTCGAAGATGCCTATGCCGATATGCTGCGCGAGGGGCGTTACCGCGACGCCGCTGCCGGCCGCACGCTGGACGGACCGCACCGGGCCGACCTTTTGGTGCGGCATCGCGAAAAGGACATGGAGGCGGAACGCTGCTCCACCGGCGAGCAGAAGGCACTTCTCGTCGGCCTTATCCTTGCTCATGCGCGGCTCGTCGGTAACCTGACGGGCTATGCACCAATCCTGCTGCTCGATGAAATCGCCGCCCATCTCGACGAGGGACGGCGTGCGGCGCTCTTCGATCTCATCGACGGGCTCGGCGGCCAGGCCTTCATGACCGGCACCGATAGGTCGATGTTCTCGGCCCTTGGCGAGCGTGCGCAATTCTTTACCGTGGCGCATGGCGGCATTACGAAATCCTAGCGCCTCCTTCACCGCGATTGTGCTAAACTCGAGCACATGGATCCTTTGACCTCAGACGAAATCGCCCGCTATCACCGGCATATTCTCCTGCCGGAGGTCGGCGGCGCCGGCCAGCAAAAATTGAAGGCGGCCCGCGTGCTTGTCATCGGCGCCGGCGGCCTCGGTGCGCCGGTGCTGCAATATCTCGCCGCCGCTGGCGTCGGTACGCTCGGCATTGCCGATGACGACCGCGTTTCGCTGTCAAACCTGCAGCGACAGGTGATTCACGACACGGGCACGATCGGCGCGATGAAGACGCAGAGTGCGGCAGATGCCATCGCGCGGCTGAACCCGCATGTTCGCACCATCCGCTTCGAGGAGCGGTTCAGCCTCGATACGGCTGCGCGGCACCTTGCCGGCTTCGACTTGGTCATCGATGGCTCCGACAATTTCGACACACGCTATGCCGCGGCCGATGCGACCGAGGCGGCGCATCTGCCACTGGTGACCGGCGCTGTCGGAAGATTCGACGGGTCCGTGACGACACTGAAGCCTTACGAAAACGACGCGGACGGCAATCCCAATCCGCGCTATCGCGATCTCTTTCCGGCACCACCGCCGGAGGGCCTGATTCCGAGCTGCGCGGAAGCGGGCATCATCGGAGCCCTGACAGGCGTCATCGGCACGCTGATGGCAATGGAGGCGATCAAGCTTATCACCGGCATCGGTGAGCCGCTGATCGGCCGCCTGCTGCTCTATGACGGGCTTTCCTCGCGCTTCGAAACCGTGCGCTATCGTCGCAAACGCGCTCGGGTCGCGGCGGAATGAGCGAAATCGCGTTTCGTCGCCTCGATGACGGCTTCGGCCACTGGGATGCGTTGCTGGATCTTATCTTGGCATCCTTCGCTTACATGAACGGCCGCATCGATCCGCCATCCTCCGCGCTCGCGCTGACATCCGAAACGCTGAAAGCGAAGGCGTTTAGCGACATCGCTTATGCGGCACTCGATGGCGAGCAGTTGGTCGGCTGCATTTTCTGTCGGCCGGAGCTGGAAAGCCTGTATGTCGGCAAGCTCGCCGTGCTGCCGACAGCGCAGGGCAAGGGCATAGGCAGACGCCTGGTTGCCCTGGCCGAGACTAAAGCGCGCGAGCTCGGTCTAAAAACCTTGCGGCTGGAAACGCGGATCGAGCTCACCGACAATCACGCCACCTTCGCCGCCTGGGGCTTCCGGAAGACGGCCGAAAATCGCCACGCCGGTTTCGATCGCACGACATCAATCGAAATGCGCAAGGCGATTACCTAGCGCATCTTCAACCGTTTAGCCGCGTCGTTAGGCTTCGCGCGACGGAATGCGTGTAATGCGCGCACCCATGGCATTCAGCCGCTCCTCGATGCGCTCATAGCCGCGCTCGATCTGCTGGGCATTGTTGATGACGCTGGTGCCCTCGGCACACATCGCCGCGATCAGCATCGCCATGCCGGCGCGGATATCTGGGCTTTCGAGCTGGGCGGCGCGCAGCTTGGAGGGGCCGGCGACGATGGCGCGATGCGGATCGCACAGCACGATGCGGGCGCCCATGGCGATCAGCTTGTCGACGAAGAACATGCGGCTTTCGAACATTTTCTCGAACATCAGCACGACACCATCGCATTGCGTGGCGGTGACGATGGCGATCGACATGGTGTCGGCCGGAAAGGCCGGCCAGGGCTGATCTTCGATCTTCGGAATATGGCCACCGAAATCGGGCTGGATCTTCATCTCCTGGCCGGAGCGGATGATGAGATCATCGCCGTCGATCTGGCAGCGGATGCCGAGACGCTCGAAGGTCATGAGGGTGGAGCGCAGATGCTCGACGCCGGCACGGCGGATGGTGATTTCCGAGCCGGTAACGGCGGCAAGGCCGATCAGGGAGCCCACCTCATTGTGGTCGGGGCCGATGCGATGCGATGCACCGCCGAGCCGCAGGCCGCCGTGGATGGTCATCATATTGGTGCCGACGCCTTCGATGCGCGCGCCCATGGCCATCAGGAAGCGGGCAAGATCCTGCACGTGCGGCTCGGAAGCGCAATTGCGCAGGATCGTCGTCCCCTCGGCGAACACGGCAGCGCAAAGCGCATTTTCCGTCGCTGTCACCGACGGCTCATCGAGGAAGACATCGGCGCCACGCAGCCCTTCGGTGCGGAAGCTGTAGACGCTATTGACCTCGATCCTCGCGCCGAGCTGTTCCAGCGCCAGAAAATGCGTGTCGACGCGCCGACGGCCAATGACGTCTCCACCGGGCGGCGGCAGGGTGATCTCGCCGCAGCGTGCCAGCATCGGACCGGCAAGCAGGATGGAGGCGCGAATGCGGGCGCAGAGATCGGGATCGAGATTGGCGGGGCGAAGCTCGTGCGCTTCGATTTCAAGCTCGTTGCGACCGAGCCAACGCACTTTCGCGCCGACCGACTGGATCAGCTCCACTAGCGCCTCGACGTCGCGGATGCGCGGCACGTTGCTGAGCTCGACACGCTGATCGGTCAGAAGCGATGCGGCGATAATCGGCAATGCGGCATTCTTGTTGCCGCTCGGTTCGATCTCTCCCGACAGCTTAAAACCGCCCTCGACCACATATTGAATCCGCTCATGCGGCAGCGCCCGCGCCATGATTTCCGCCCTTCCTGATTTGTGTTTGTGGTCACCTCTGGGCCGGCTTTGTGACATGCACATGACCGGCGAGAGGGAAGTGAGATCAAATTTGCAGCCGGGTATTCAGCCCCGTTTCAGCGGGCGAATCAGCATGCTTCCGTCATCGAAAGGGCAGCACACGATTGGGCGGGCGATGGCCGTCGATGAAGGTGCGGATGTTGATGATGACTTTGTCGCCCATGTCGATTCGGCCCTCGAGCGTGGCCGAGCTCATATGCGGCAGGATCACCACCTTGCCCTCATTGGCGAGCTTCACCAACTTCGGATTGACGGCCGGTTCGTTCTCGAACACGTCGAGGCCGGCGCCGGCGATCTTGCCCTCGCGCAGGATCTTGATCAGCGCCGCTTCGTCGATAACATCGCCGCGCGCCGTGTTGACGATGTAGCTCGTCGGCTGCAGCAGCACCAGGCGGCGGGCCGAAATCAGATGGTAAGTCGCAGGTGTCGACGGGCAATTGACCGAGACGATATCGACGCGGGCAAGCATCTGGTCGAGGCTGTCCCAATAGGTTGCCTCCAGCTCGTCCTCGGTCGCGGGATTGACGCGCTTGCGATTGTGATAGTGGATTGATAGGCCGAACGCCTTGGCGCGGCGGGCGACGGCGGTGCCGATCCGCCCCATGCCGACGATGCCGATGCGCTTGCCGTGGATGCGGCGGCCGAGCATCCAGGTGGGCGACCATCCGGCCCATTCGCCGGGGTTGTCGGTCAGCACACGCGCACCTTCCGCCAGTCGCCGCGGCACAGCGAGGATGAGCGCCATGGTCATGTCGGCGGTGTCTTCGGTCAGCACATTCGGCGTATTGGTGACGGTGATGCCGCGGCGGGCGGCGGCCTCGACATCGATGTGATCCGTGCCGTTTGAGAAGCTGGCAATCAACTTCATCTGCGGGCCGGCTTCATCGATGATCTCAGCATCGATGCGGTCGGTGACAGTCGGCACCAGCACATCGACCGAGCGGACGGCCTCTATCAATTCGTCCTTGGTGCGTGGTCGATCATCTATGTTGAGTTCGGCATCGAAGAGTTCGCGCATGCGCGTCTCCACCGCGTCAGGCAGTTTGCGCGTGACGTAGACCTTCGGTTTTTTCTTCGTCGTCATGGCGAGCGGCGATGCCTTGTTCAGATGTTCTTAACCAAGAAGCAGGATAATTTTCCCGTTCCGGGCATTTCTACCAGACCCGCAGGCGAAGACAAACAAAACTCGCTGACGCGATCCGAGGATTTGCCGCTCACCGGAGCGAAAGGTCGCCGGAATGGCGCCTTTGTCATGACGAACGAACGGAACTCCCATGCATGGCAATGTCTTGAAGTCCTGCGCCATTTTCGCAATCGGCTTGATGATGGCCGCTGTGTCGGTCGATCTTGCCGTCGCCCAGGCCGCCAAGGGGCCGAGCGGCTTGCCGCTGCCGCGCTTCGTCACGCTGAAGTCGAAGCGAGTCAACCTGCGCATCGGGCCGAGCGCGGATTATGCCGTGTCATGGCTTTATCTCAAGCAGGGCCTGCCGGTCGAAATCATTCAGGAATACGATAATTGGCGGCGCGTACGCGATGCCGACGGCACGGAGGGCTGGGTCAACCAGTCGCTACTGTCGGGCCAGCGCTCCGCCATTGCTGCTCCCTGGATGAAGGGCAAGGGCAAGGCCGTCTTTGTCAACATGCGCCGTGAATCCCAGCCATCCGCCGCCGTCATCGCCAAGCTTCAGCCCGGCGTGATGATGAGCGTCAAGGAATGCACGGGCGACTGGTGTCTCGTTACCGCCGACGGCACCGAAGGCTGGGTGGCGCAATCGGAAATCTGGGGTGCCTACCCCGGCGAGGCCTTCAAGTAGCGTACTCCTTGGCTTTTCACACATAAGCGATGGTACGACTTTCCGGCACAATGATGTATCCGGTATGAGAAACGGAGACCGGTTACCTTGGCGTATGTGCTCGGCGTTCTTGGCGTTGCAATCGTTACGTTCACATCGACGAACATAGACGATATTTTCGTGCTTCTCGGCTTCTTTGCCGATCCGAAGTTCCGATTGAGGCAGATCATCATAGGCCAATATCTCGGTATTGGCGTTCTTTACGGCGTCAGCGCCATTGCCTCATTGCTCGCTCTCGTCATTCCCGCAGCCTATATCGGCCTGCTCGGCCTTGCGCCGATCTATTTCGGCCTCAGCAGGCTATGGGAGCTCTGGAACGGCGGGGAGGCCGGCGACAATCCGGAAGATCACGCCAAGGCCTCGGCAGGACATGGAAACATCGTAGCGATCGCCTTGGTAACGATCGCCAATGGCGGCGACAATATCAGCGTCTATACGCCTCTCTTTGCGACGCGCTCGGCCTATGAGGTTTTGGCCATCGGCTGCATCTTCGCGGTGCTGACGGCAGTCTGGCTGGGTGCAGCACATTCTCTCGTCAATCATCCGAAGCTCGGCGCACCGATCAGGCGACATGGACACAGGGTCGTGCCCTTCGTGCTGATCGCGCTCGGCATCCTCATCCTCTATGAGGCGGGAACCGTAACGCTCTTTCGGTGATGAGCTTGCTTCGGCACTTTATAGCAAAGCCGCCCCTGCGATCTGCCGAAGGCGGCTTCGATGATCTGCTGATAGAGACAAACTTCGTCAGAGAAGCCCGAATTCCTTGGCGGCTTCCGACAGCGACCGCATCGGCCGCGGGCCGATCTGCTCGATGACGATGGCAGCCGCGAGATTGCCGAGCTTGGCGCAGTCTTCCAGACCGCGGCCTTGCGTGTAGCCGAAGAGGAAGCCCGCAGCGAAAAGATCGCCTGCACCGGTCGTGTCGACACGCTCCTCGATCGGATGGGCATCGACGACATAGCGCTCATCGCCGCGCACGACGACGGCGCCATCCTTGCCCGTCGTTACGGCGGCGATCTTGCAATCGGCCGCGATCAGAGTCAGCGCCTTTTCAAAGTCGTCGGTCTCGTAGAGCGAGAGGGCTTCGTCACGATTGGCGAAGACGATATCGACGGTGCCGGAGCGCATGAGGTCGAGGAACTCGTGGCGGTAGCGGCCGACGCAGAAGCTGTCGGAGAGCGTCATCGACATTTCCCGGCCATTGGCATGAGCAATGCGCGCGCACTCGCGGATCGCTTCCTTGGCGCGTGGCGGATCCCAGAGATAGCCCTCGAAATAGGTTACCTTTGCATCGGCGACGACATCTTCCTCGACATCTTCGGGACCCAGCTCGACGCAGGCACCGAGATAGGTATTCATGGAGCGCTCGCCATCCTCGGTGACGAAGATCATCGAACGGGCGGTCGGCGGGAAGGTGCCTTTCGCCTTGGTTTCGTAATGAACGCCCTGGGCGCGGATATCATGGGCGAAGATCTGGCCGAGCTGGTCTTCGGCAACCTTACCGAAATAGGCAGCCTTGCCGCCGAAATTCGCGACCCCGGCCGCCGTATTGCCGGCGCTTCCGCCGGAGGCTTCCAAAGCCGGGCCCATGCGCGAATAGAGAAGCTCGGCGCGCTCGGCGTCTATGAGGTTCATCGCGGCTTTGGTGATGTTGTTTTCGATCAGAAACTGATCGTCGCAACGGGCGATAATGTCGACGATAGCATTGCCGACGGTCAGTACATCGAAGCGAGTCATCTATAGGAGGGTCCCGGATCCTGGTGATAGCCGGTATCCGGTATTATCGGTTTTTCTGAAGTTTTAAAGAAAAATCCGCGCCAACGCGGCCAACTTGCTTGCAATCAGTCATTTGCCTGTCACTTTCTATCTTTAAATGCTTATCACGCGACTGGGATGGGAAGCTCGAAAGACTTCCGAGCCAGTTTGGGAAGGAATGATGCCTTCCGCCTCACCGGTACGCGGGCCGACCACGGATGAACTGGCGGCATGTGCACCGGGGGGACTTCCCCACCGGGGCGAGATCCACAAGAGCGGGCCAAGCCCGCTTTTTTTGTTTTGCGGGTTTCCAGCCCCGGGCAAGCTGCTACAAGTTTCGGATCCAATTCCTCGAAATCACGAGCTTCATACCCGCGTGTCCGAAATCCTCACAGACGTTCTTCCCGTCTTCCTGCTCATTCTCGTCGGCTGGGTCATCGTGCGCACGGGCTTGCTGAAAACCGATGTCGGTGAGGCCATGAGCGAGTTCGTCTTTAAGGTCGCGGTGCCGCTCCTGCTGTTCCGGACCATCGCCGAAGCGGATTTTCGTGGTGCTTCGCCGTTTCGATTGTGGATCGCCTATTTCTCCGGCGTCGCCATCACCTGGACTGCCGGCCATATCGTCGCGACGCGGCTCTTCGGGCGCGATGCGCGCATCGGTGTGCTCGCCGGTGTTTCCTCGGCTTTTGCCAATACGATCTTCATCGGCCTGCCGCTGGTCGGGCGCACGGTGGGGCCTGACGGCGTCATGGCGATGTCGATCCTGATTGCCGTGCATCTTCCAACGATGATGATTGCAGGCACGCTGCTGATGGAGCAGGCCGAACGCAAGGAGAATGCCGGCGCCGGCCGCAGCATCAGCGAGTTGCTGCGTCAGGTCGGCAGCAACCTCATGCGCAATCCGCTCGTCATCGGGCTTTTCTGCGGTCTCATCGTCCACCTGACCGGCCTTCCCATCCCCGCAACGCTTGGCACGGTCGTCGACAACATTGCCAACATCGCCGGCCCGGCTGCGCTGATCTCGCTCGGAATGGCGCTGCGTCAATATGGGCTGTCGGGCAATCTCGGCGTCACCAGCGTCATTGCCGCCTTCAAGCTTTTTCTGCTGCCGGCCTGCGTGCTGGCTGCCGGACTTCTTCTCGGCCTGAGCCCGGAATGGCGAGCCGCACTCGTCCTCACGGCCGCTGTTCCTACAGGTGTGAACGCCTGGCTGATTGCCAATCGCTTCGGCGTGGGCCACAGTCTCGCGGCCTCGACGATTACCTTGACGACAGCGCTCGGCGCATTCTCGGTATCGCTCTGGGCCTATCTGCTCGGATAACCGAGGCCGAAACCCGCCGATCGTAACGGCATCTCTCCGCTTTCGGAGAAGCAGGCAGGAAAATGGTCATATATTTTGCGCATCCCGGCCTTCCCACCCGGAGCGCAGCAAAGGATGGCACATGAATATTGCAGCTCCGCTCACCAATCCCGCGTCAGCCTATGCGCAGAAGGTCTTCGTGCTCCAAGGCGGCGGCGCGCTCGGCTCCTATCAGGCGGGCGCCTTCCAGGCGCTGAGAGAACAGAATATCGAGCCGGACTGGATCGCCGGCATCTCGATCGGCGCGATCAATGCCTCGATCATGGCCGGCAACGTGCCCGGCGAACGGCTCAAGGCGCTGAGCTCCTTTTGGAACAAGGTGACCGTGCATCTCCCCGTCGATCTACTGATGGAAGATCGGCGCGAGACCAACCCTTTCTATCGCTCGGTCAGCAGCTGGTGGGTATCGACCTTCGGCGTGCCCGGCTTCTTTTCCCCGTGGCAGCTTCCAACCTGGTTCCAGACGCGCGGCTCGGCGGGCGCGACCAGCATCTACGATACGGAGCAATTGCGCCAGACGCTGCTCGATCACGTCGATTTCGACCGAATCAACCACGGCCCGGTGCGTTTGAGCCTCGGCGCCGTCAATGTGCGCACCGGCAATTTTGCCTTTTTCGACAACAAGGAGATCAAGATCGGACCCGAGCATGTGATGGCGAGCGGCGCTTTGCCGCCGGGTTTTCCAGCGGTCAAGATCGGCAACGAGCATTACTGGGACGGTGGCCTGGTCTCGAACACGCCCCTGACCTACGTGCTGCGCAACGGCGCCGATATCGATACGGTCGTCTTTCAGGTCGATCTCTTCAGCGCCGTCGGGCCGCTGCCGCAGGATCTGGAAGAGGTCGAGGAGCGGCGCAAGGACATCACCTATTCAAGCCGCACCCGGCTCAACACAGATCTCTTTCTGGAACGCCATCGTCTGCGGCGCGCAATATCAGAGCTCTATGCCCGCCTTCCCGAAGAGGCCAAAGCCGATCCGGAGATCAAGAAGCTGGAGCAGCATTGCTCCGATTACGGCGTCACCATCATCCACCTGATCTACCGCAACAAGCAATTCCGGTCGCATTCGAAGGATTACGAGTTTTCGGCACTGTCCATGCACGAGCATTGGGAGGCCGGCTTGCGCGACGCCCGCAAGGCGCTGGTCGCCGAGGATTGGCGCATGCCGCCGAGCGCCGAGGACGGGTTGAAGGTGTTCGACCTCGATCAGCGGACGCGATCCCGCCGGCATTCAATCGGAGCGAGCAACACAAAAACGCGGCCTGACGGCCGCGTTTTTCAATCGATCCGGTAATTGCCTCAGTTCGTGGCGGCCGGTGCGTTCGGATCCGGCAGCGGCACCTGGGTATCGGCAAGCGTGCGCAGATAGGCGATCACGTTGGCGCGATCCTCTTCCTTCGGCAGGCCGGCAAAGCCCATTGCCGTTCCGGCAACGAATTTCTTCGGCGCGGCCAGGAAGTGATAGAGGTGGTCATAGGTCCACTTTTCCGTACCGCCCTTGGAAAAATCCTTCATGCCGGACGAATAGGCAAAGCCCTCGTGCTCGGCGACCGGGCGGTCGACAATACCCCAGAGATCAGGACCAACCTTGTTCGGACCACCCTTTTCTCCGGAATGACAGGCCTGACACTTCTTGAAGATCGTTTCGCCGACCTTGGCATCAGCCTTCTGCAGGAGCTGAGCGATCGGCGTATCCGGCTTGGCAGCCGCGCCCTTGTCACCGCCCGCAGCCGGTTCCTCGGTCGCGACGATGGCAAAACCGGGCTTTTCCGGCGCCTCTGAATGGAAAATAAATCCTGACGCGAGCGACACGGACTTCAACACGAACAGCGTGGCCAAAAGCGCCCCGACACCCATGTTCACGTAGGATGAATTCATCTGCTATGCTCCCCTCGCCGCCAGCATCCTCCGCTGGCCCATCTTGAATTCGCGCGAAACCTATGTCTTTTGGCTGTTTCTTGCAACTCTGTAAACGGTCTCCACCATGAGACGTTTTGACACTTTTCCCTCGGGAATAGAAGGCCCAACAATGACTGATTCAAATTTAGACAAGACGCTGGTCCTCATTCCCGCCCGCATGGCCTCCACGCGCTTGCCGGGCAAGCCGCTCGCGGATATTTGCGGTCTGCCGATGATCGTACAGGTTGCCAGGCGCGCGCGCGAGGCGGCGATCGGTCGCATCGTCGTCGCCGTCGACCATGAGGATACCTATGCCGCAGTCGCCAATGCCGGCTTTGATGTCGTGATGACCGGCAAGGATCATCAATCGGGCTCGGACCGCATCTACGAGGCGCTGCAGGCCGTCGATCCGCAGGGCCGGGCCGAAATCATCGTCAACGTGCAGGGCGACCTGCCGACGATCGATCCCGAGACCATCCGCGCCTCGCTGCGCCCGCTGGAAAATCCGGCCGTCGACATCGCCACACTGACTGTCGAGATCAAGGACGAGGAGGAAAAGACCCTGCCGAGCGTCGTCAAGGTCATCGGCTCGCCGATTTCCGAAAATCGCCTGCGCGCGCTCTACTTCACGCGTGCAACAGCACCCTACGGCAAGGGGCCGCTCTATCACCATATCGGTCTCTATGCTTACCGCCGCGCTGCACTCGCGAAATTCGTGAGCCTCGGCCCATCGCCGCTCGAACTGCGCGAATCACTAGAACAGCTGCGGGCGCTGGAAGCCGGCATGCGCATCGATGTCGAGATCGTTGACACGATCCCGCTCGGTGTCGATACTCCCGCCGACCTCGAAAAGGCCAGACGCATCCTCTCCGCCGCTTCTCATTGACGGCATTCCCCCAAGGGCAGTCCCATGATTACCAAGACCAACAAGATCTCCTTCCAGGGCGAGTACGGCGCCAATTCCGATATGGCCAGCCGTGACATGTTCCCGACCATGGAGCCGCTGCCCTGCCAGACCTTCGAGGATGCCCTCACTGCCATCGAGAACGGCGACGCCGATCTCGGCATGATCCCGATCGAAAACACGATCGCCGGCCGCGTCGCCGACATCCATCATCTGCTGCCGGAATCGCGCCTGCATATCGTCGGCGAATATTTCATGCCGATCCGCTTCCAACTGATGGTGCTGCCCGGTGTAAAGAAGGAAGAGATCCGCACGGTCCACAGCCATATCCATGCGCTCGGGCAATGCCGCAACATCGTGCGCGCCAATGGCTGGAAACCGGTCATTGCCGGCGATACGGCGGGTGCAGCCAAGCTGGTGCAGGAAACCGGCGACCGCAGCATGGCGGCACTGGCGCCGCGGCTTGCGGCCGATCTCTACGGGCTGGAGATCATCGCCGAGAATGTCGAAGACACCGAAAACAATATGACGCGTTTCGTCATCCTGTCGCGCGACGAAGACTGGGCGGCACGCGGTTCGGCGGACGAAAAGATCGTCACCACTTTCGTCTTCAACGTCCGCAACATTCCCGCCGCCCTCTACAAGGCGCTCGGCGGCTTTGCCACCAACGGCATCAACATGACGAAGCTTGAGAGCTATCAGCTCGGCGGCCGTTTTGTCGCAACGCAATTCTATGCCGATATCGAGGGCCATCCCGCCGATGCGCATGTGCGCCGCGCGCTGGAAGAATTGCGCTTCTTTTCCGAAAAGGTCCGCATCCTCGGCGTCTACAAGGGGCACCCGACGCGGGGCGAACTTTAAGCAGCGGTTATGGCGACGCCTTGGTTACGACCTCGATTCGATGCCCATCCGGATCGATGACGAAGGCCGCGAAATAATCCGGGCCGTAATGTGGCCGGAGACCTGGCGGCCCGTTGTCCGTGCCGCCGTGAGCGAGTGCAGCCTCGTAAAATGAGAGGACGGCTTCCTGGTTTGGCGCGGCAAAGGCCAAATGAAAACCGGAGCCGGGTGCCCGCGCTTCCTTGCCACGCAATTTGATGGCGAACTTGTCGCCACCGCCCGCCGGGCCATATCCGATCGCCTGGTCTGGATCGCCGGCGGTCAAGTCTTCCCAAACCCTGACATAGGCGAGCGGTGCGAATGCTGCATCGTAGAAGGCGGCGGCTTTCTCGATATCGGAGACACCGAACGAAATATGATGGAGCAATTGATCCTCGCGTGACTCTGTATCTATCGATCAGTGTCTTTTGCGTCGGCCATGAGAGTCAACCCTGACGATTGGCGTGACTCCCTGGCAAGCCACTTTGATGAAACAACCTGCGGAGGTCGCCTCTAGCCCCTCATCCGGCCTTTCAGTCACCTTCTCCCCGCCTGCGGGGAGAAGGCCAGAGTGAGAGGCAAGCTGGTTAAGGATTTACTTATCCGGCTCACAGACTCGAAGGCGATGGCCATCGGGATCGAGCACGACGAAGGTCGGGCCGAAATCCATGGTCGTCAGCTCCTGTGCGATAGGCAGGCCGCGTGCCTTCCAATCCCTGTAATGCTGCTCGACGGCCCCGGTGCCTTCGACCATGAAGCCCAGTTCACCGCGATTGCCGATGGCGGAGGGCTGTGGCTCGACGCTGCTGCGACGCCAGAGACCGAGACTTAGGCCATTGTCGAGCGCGAAGGCCACGAAGTTCGGCGACGCGAATGCCGGCTCACGGCCGAAGAGATCGCGGTAGAACGGCGTACTTTCGCTGGGATCCTTGACATAGAAAATGATGAGGTTCGGGCTGGTCATGTGGATGGTCCTCTCGTTTGGGTGAATTTATGGGCATGCGGATAGGAACCGGCGAACGGAGCAAAGTTCGCCGGGAGTGACTGTGTCATTGCGTGGTTGAAGGCGTGCGGAGATGCGGTTCCAAAACGCGCTGCGCTATTCGGATCAGCGTCTTGCGCCCGGATCTTTGATTATGCGCAGGTCGTTACCGCGAAGGTCGCGACGAGTTCGCGTCGATTGCCTCAGCGCATCCGATCTTCCTCTCGATACGGCTCACAGCCGTCGAGAAAGCCAAGATCCCGTTTCACGGAATCGGGCACTTCCTCAATATCGAGGCGATTCCAGCGGCGGCTGAAATAGCCGAGGGCAACCTCAGAGAGACGAGCGGGCCATGACTGATGCTTGCCTTTAGGCGCCTCAATGCCGCCGCGATGCACATGTTGCGAAATGACGGAAACGTTGCCTGCCATGATCGGTCCTCCTTCCTGCTTGGATGGTGCCGATTATAGCCAAGCCTACTGACAGTTTCTGGCAGTAGCGTTACGCTCTGAGATTAATTATGGGCCAGGCCCTCGCGCGCCTGCCATTCTCTTGCGAGGGCGACGCGGCGGCGTGGGTAGCGCGCCTCGAGCACCGCGAAATCGACGATGCGGTCGGCGCGGAAATGGCGGAAATCCTGGCGCAACTCGCACCAGGCCATGATGATGCGGGAATTGTCAAAATAGCCGAGCGCGAAGGGCCAGATGCGCCGGGTCGAGATGGCGCCGTTCACGTCGCCGTAAGTCAACTGCACCATGCGCTCGGTCTGGATCGCCTTGCGCATCAGGGAAAGATCGGCCTTGTCTTCCGTGATGCGGCGCGTGCCGACGACTACGGCCGCCTGATCGACCGCCTCACGGAGGTCCGCGGGCAGCACGGCGGCAATCTTTGCGAGCGCATCGGTTCCGGCCGCTGCCAGGCGGGCGTCGGTTGCACGCGCCACCCATCTCGACCCTAGCACCAGCGCTTCGATCTCATCCTGCGAGAACATCATCGGCGGCAGCATGAAGCCGGGCTTCAGGACATAGCCGATCCCCGGCTCGCCCTCGATCATGGCGCCCTGCGACTGCAGGCTGGCGATATCGCGATAGAGCGTACGCAGGCTGACGCCGGTTTCCTCCGCCAGAACGGCGCCGCTCACCGGACGACGATAGCGCCGCAGCGTCTGCAACAGCGTCAACAAGCGTTCGGAGCGGGCCATGGCAGAATAGTCCTAGCGCTTCCACTCCACCCAGTCGCGCATCAGGCGATGGGCGATGGCGCCCTTGGGCGGAGAGGTATTGCCGGATGCAGAGACGCGATCGAGCATGGCAAGCGTCTCTTCCGGAGTGAACCAGCGGCAATCCTCGAGCTCGGCCTCATCCATATGGATTTCCATCGACTTGGCTTCGGCATAGCAGCCGATCATAAGGGAATGCGGCATCGGCCAGGGCTGCGAGGCGTGATAGCGTACGCGGCCGATATGAATACCGGATTCCTCGAGCGTTTCGCGTCGCACCGCATTCTCGATGGTTTCGCCCGGTTCGACGAAACCGGCGAGACAGGAATACATGCCCGGCGCAAAATGATGGCTGCGGCCGAGCAGGCAGCGATTCCTTTCCTCGTCGATGCCAAGCATGATGACCACGGGATCCGTGCGCGGGAAAATCACGTGTTCGCAGGCGGTGCAGACCCGCTTGTAGCCGCCGATCCTGCTTTCCATGACCGAGCCACACCGGCCGCAGAAGCGGTTGTCTCCATTCCAGCGGATAAGGCTCATGCCCTGCGCGGCTTCACCTAGGATTTCGCCTTCCAGCAGAAGATCGCGCCAGAGCGAGCGCATGTCAGCCGGCTTGTATTGGCTGGCAAGCTCGTCGGCATTGACGCGCACGGGCACAGCAAGGCGGGGCTCGCCACTCTTGCGATAACCGAGGAGAACGGCATCGTCCCAATTCGGATCGAGATCCTTCAATTCGTAGCGGGCAAACAGAGGGTCGAGCACCTGGCCATCATGCTTCAGCACCAGCCGGTCCTGGGCGAAGGCCAGGATGTGCGTGCCTTCCTTGGCGAGCGCCTGCTTAATCGATTCCTCGTCGCGATGCTCGGCATCCCGGTTGAGCTGGTTTTCCGCGAAAGCGGTGAGACTGCTGGCTTCCGGATGCGGCGCATCCGAGGAAAAGATGGAATGGCTCATTGTGAAAGCGTTTCCCGCAACTTGGCTATGAGGCTGTTCATGTCTTCGTCCGAATAGGGTTCCGCCTTGCCATAGCCCCAGACGGGACCCGGCCAATTGGCATCACCTTCGAACCGCGCGATGACATGAACATGCAGCTGGCGGACGATATTTCCAAGTGCCCCGACATTGATTTTTGTTGCCCCCGTCACCGTCTTCAGGACGCTCGCGACCTTATCCGTTTCGAAGGTCAGCAAGATCCGGTCGAGGGGCGTTAGCTCGAAAACTTCCGATTTGTCGGGCCGGCGCGGGATCAACACGAGCCACGGCCAGCGGCGATCCTTCATCAGCCTGACGTCGCAAAGGCCAGTTATGGTGACGGAAACGCTGTCATTCGCAAGACGATCGTCGAGCGTAAACTCCTTCAAAGGGGCATCCTCCATTGTTTTATCAAATGTTTAGCAGTTTTTTTTGACCTTGGCTTGCTTTTGATGACGATATTGCCGATATGTGCATCCGGGAGGTTGGTGGTGGACGAGCCACTCGCCAACCGG
>Ga0209437_100449_pt1 | contig 34010 bp, 22 predicted proteins | sample AraplaL_Cvi_mTSA_FD_184266 | JGI IMG/M metagenome (GOLD analysis project Ga0209437, IMG submission 184266) | Arabidopsis root microbial communities from the University of North Carolina, USA - plate scrape CL_Cvi_mTSA (SPAdes) (version 2) | ecosystem: Host-associated > Plants > Roots > Endosphere...
CTCAATCGTCTCACGCCGCACTAGCATGAATGCACCGACAAGACAGTCCACTGGATATTCATCGTCCGGGCTCAGATGTCCCAGTTGATATTGATTAAACTTCGGCCGATCGGGGAAAAGACGAGAAATACCGAAAGCGTAATAAAACGATGCCGATGGTGTAGGAAATCCACGCTTACACGCCTTATCCAAGGAGCCATCAGGAAGAATCACCTTGCAGCCAGATGCTCCCATCTCAGGATGGCGATCCATGAAGTAGATCATGGTGTGGAGTGTATCCGGTTGGACAACCGTGTCAGAATTGAGTAACAAGACATAGCGCCCTTTGGCTATTTCCATCCCTTGATTATTGGCTACGGCGAAACCTGTGTTGTTTTGATTAGCTATAAGCTGGACGTCCGGGTACGCTTCACGAATTGCCTCAACCGAACAATCATGAGACGCATTGTCTATGACGATAAGCTCGTATTGGTAAGAGGATTGAGATGCATACACCGATGCCAAACAGTCCAGTGTTAGCTGGCGTGTATTGTAATTGACGATTATGATGCTGGCGTCAATCAGTTTCGATACCTCCCGCAAAGGAGTATCTGTTAATTGAAGCATTTTAAAAACTCCTGACTTTATCTCTATGTTTAACTATTGAAAGTATAGCATATTATGGGCGGATGAGTGGAATCAGGGGTAATAGCTCGATTTATACTTTCCTCAACACGTATATAAGCTTAAGAACAACGTCATCTAAAAATGCTTGACGGTAAAAAGGCATTTTAACCGCATAACCAATTCTTTTAACCCCATTGCAATCCAGTTGGTTTAAAAAATGTTGCACAGTCTTTTGCTGATGCGCAGGTAACTTATCTCTATAGAGTTCCAAAAATAATTTAGCTTGTTTACTCAAAATTGAATGATTCTTTCCATTCACGAAACGGTTCCACCTGTTCCTCCATTTTATAAACCATTTATCATTGCTCCCGCCAAGAACATTCCCTTGATGTTGCCGATACAAAATGGTTGGTTCTTCATCAAAGATCACTTCACCAAAAGAGCTAACAAAAAGATATATCCACCAATCATGCATAATGATTTGGGTTAGATCAGACGGGACATTCGCCCTGATCTGCTCGAATGTAACTGGGTTCAAGACCATGGTACAACCAACACAACAGTTTTCTACCAGAGCATTGTAGATGCTGAGCGGCCTTGGAGGCACATGCGGCCATACGTTCAGATGGTTTAAATCCTGATCTACCATCTGTGTAGAAGAACAATACATCAACGCTACGTCTGATGGTCTGGATTGCAATTTCTCTACAGCTCTACTCAGTTTATGCGGTAGCCACACATCATCTTGATCACAAAAAGCATAAAAGTCGTATATAGGCTGAGTTTGTCGCATTAATTCAAAAAAACTTCCGATTACGCCTACATTTTCCCCTTCAATCATACGAATTAGATCCGGATATGCCTTGGCATACCCACGAACCCTCTGGACAGTTTCATCGGAAGAACCATCATCCCTGATATGAATGTGTAGATCTACCTGACTCTGTGCAAGAAGGCTTTCGAGTTGTTCATCAATGTACTTTGCTCCGTTATATGTAGAAAGCATGACACATACTTTAGGCTGGTTCACGTTTCACCTCAAAATTAAATTTTCTTCATTATATACGAAAACCCCCGCCCAGAAATACCAGAGCGAGAGTTACCTAAAAGGATGTTATAATTCATTTAGTTTCCGACAAGAAAAAAATAAAATCTTTTAGTCCGTCCCGCCATGGGCGGAGATCCGTCAAGCCATTTGTCCGAATGGACATGTGGTCCATCACTGAATTGACGGGCCTAGGAGCCGGTCTGGGAAACTGTTCGGTTGTGCAAGGTTCCAATTTTGCCTGAATGGATACCCCTCCGGTGGTTTGAGCCTCTTCAAATATAGCCTGAGTAAATTCATACCATGTGCAGGTACCACTATTGGAGGCATGGTATATTCCATACATTTCTGTTGCCATGAGTTCCATAAGGAATCCTGCCAAATCTAAAGTATACGTAGGCGATCCTTTTTGATCATGGACAACCTGCAATTTTGGTTTTTCCTGGCCCAGCTTCAACATCGTTTTGACAAAATTATTTCCGTGAAGTCCGTACACCCAAGACGTTCGTACAACGAACCATCTGGAGGACAACGACTGCACCAACCATTCTCCTGCTCGTTTGGATTTGCCATACACGCTTTGCGGATTCGTATTATCATATTCTTGATAAGGATCTACCGATTTGCCATCAAATACATAGTCGGTACTAATATAGATAAGCTTGGCTCCAGTTTTTTCTGCCGCTACAGCAACATTGCGCGTTCCCACAGCATTCACCTTATACGCACCATCGATATCTGTCTCTGCTGCATCTACAGCTGTATAAGCTGCACAATGAATGACCACTTCAGGATGATAAGAGGAGATGACGTCATTACACTGTGCCTGATTCGTAATATCCATCTGATTCCGATCACAAGCAAGAACAGAATGTCCCTCCTTCTCCAAAAGAAGAACGACATCCCGTCCCAGTTGTCCGTTTGCCCCAGTAACCAAAACTTTCATTACTTCACGTCTCCCAATCGAGAGCCATATTGCTTGGCATAGTACTGCTGATACACGCCGGACTGAATACGGGTCCACCATTCTTTGTTATCCAGGTACCATTGAATGGTCTCCTTGATCCCGGTTTCAAACGTATGCTTCGGTTTCCAACCTAGTTCAGACATCGTTTTGGTCGGATCAATGCCGTATCTGCGGTCATGCCCAGGCCGATCTTGCACGTATTTAATTAAAGATTTTGGCTTGCGGAGTTGCTCCAAGATGGTTTTTACAATGTGCACGTTGGTTCGCTCGTTATTGCCACCGATGTTGTAGACCTCACCGTTACGTCCTTGATGGATCACCAGGTCGATAGCACTGCAATGGTCTTCAACATAAAGCCAGTCCCGGATGTTCAATCCATCTCCGTAAACAGGCAAGGCTTCATCAGCAAGGGCACGGGAGATCATAAGTGGGATCAGTTTCTCCGGAAACTGATAAGGGCCGTAATTGTTGGAGCAACGGGTGATATTCACTGGAAGACCAAAGGTCTCATGATACGCACGCACAAGCAAATCCCCACCTGCTTTGGACGCCGAATATGGGCTGTTGGGTTGCAATGGTGTCTCTTCAGTGAATAGGCCTGTTGGACCCAGCGAACCATATACCTCATCCGTTGATACTTGAACGAATTTGGAGATATTGTGTTTTTGGGCTGCCTCAAGTAGTGCTTGGGTACCATTAACATTCGTTCGTACAAACACATCCGGTTCCAAAATGCTGCGATCTACATGAGATTCGGCTGCGAAGTTAACGACAACGTCCACACCTTGGCCAATCAGGCGATCCATCTCGGCAGCATCTGTAATGTCTGCTTTGACAAAAATATGGTTTTTGTTGCCTTCAAGTGATTTCAAGTTTTCTAGATTACCTGCATACGTCAGAGCATCTACATTAATAATTTCGTAATCAGGATGCTGCTCCAACATATACATCACAAAATTACTTCCAATAAAACCGGCCCCGCCGGTAACGAGCAGTTTCATAGTGTTGGAACCTCCTAATTACTTCACTTCGAAGTTGAAGTTGATCTCCGCATCTTGAAGTAATGGATGCCTTTGGTCCTTATCTGACAAAGTCGGACTAGATGTAGGCCAATCAATTCCAAGTGCCGGGTCACTCCATGATATGCCACGGTCGTTCTCCGGGGAATAGTATTCGTCCACTTTATACAAGACTTGGGTATTCGGAACAAGTGTACAAAAACCATGGGCAAATCCTTTGGGGACTAGTAACTGACGATGATTATGTTCACTCAAGATGAATCCCTCCCACTGTCCAAAGGTAGGTGATCCTTGTCGAATGTCCACGATAACATCATAAATCACACCCGAAATAACCCGAATTAACTTGGTTTGTGCTTTGGGATTAAGTTGGTAGTGCAATCCGCGCAACACACCATGCTGAGCAGATAAGGATTGGTTATCCTGAATAAACTTGTAGTTGATTCCTTGTTGATTCATGAGCTGCTCATTGTAACTTTCCATAAAAAAACCCCGGTGATCCCCATGAACCACCGGTTCAATCAAACAGGCACCTGTCAGCTTGGAAGGAGTGATTTTCAATGTTTTCGCCATCCCTTCTCTTCTATAACTTTAACTTCCCGAACTCGTCACCGAATGCAATATCTCGCGCCAATTCATTGGCCCGTGCCAACGACGCGTGAGTGCCTGCGTCTGTCCACCAACCCTTAAGTATATCGTAGGTAAGATTTCCTCGTTCAATATATGCATTGTTTACGTCTGTGATTTCCAATTCGCCTCTTGCAGAAGGCTTTAATGTCTTGATGATCTTGAAGACTTCGCTATCAAACATATATATGCCTGTTACCGCATATTTGCTTTTGGGTTTCTGCGGTTTTTCTTCAATGGATACGATGCGATCGCCGTGTAACTCGGGCACTCCGAAGCGATGAGGATCGTCGACTTCTTGTATCAATATTTTAGCTCCGGATTTCTGCTCCCGGAAATTGGTCACATACTCTGTAATGTCGTCCTCGAACACGTTATCACCCAGGATAACCACCATTTGGTCATCACCTGTAAATTGTTCTGCCAATCCAAGCGCTTGAGCTATTCCTCCTGCTTCATCTTGAACTCGATATGTGAATGAGACACCTATATCACTTCCGCTACCTAGAAGATTAACAACGTCTCCCATATGTTCTTTGCCGGTAATCACCATGATATCGGTAAGGCCAGCTTGTTTCAATTTATATGCAGAATGGAAGATCATCGGATACTTTCCTACAGGAAGCAGATGTTTATTAGTTACCTTGGTTAAAGGAAAAAGGCGGGACCCTGTCCCGCCTGCTAATATGATAGCTTTCATGATTTTATCTCCTTGGAAAATATTTTCAGAAAAACAAATACGATAAATCATGATAAGAACTAGTTATGATTCATTCAAGCCAGATTCAATTGATTCCACAGCATCAGTAATAACCTCACATGCTTGTTCAGCTCTTTTGCTCCATGAGTTTTCCCTCAAAAAGGCGTCGACATCTTCTTGTCTATAATTAGGCAATTTATTCTCTACTAATTTATCCACTAAAGAAAAAAATTCCTTATCAGAAGAGTACAGATTAACAAACGGATGAAACTTATGCATTTCCTCATAACTGACAGCAATGACAGGCTTATTAAAGCTAATGTATTCGTATATTTTCACAGGGTCTACTGCACGAACTAATTCTGTTAGCTTAAACGGCATAATAAAGGCATCTGCTCGCTTCGCATACACTGGCAACATATGATGTTCTACAGATCCTAGCAGTTGAAGTCTCGGATGACGTTTCTTCACTAAAACATCGATAGGCCCAATAACAGTTGCTGTAACTAACGGATATTTAATAAGCATATCAATAATCAAATCAAAGTCAAACCATTCACCGATTGTACCAATATAATGTATGTTCCACCCATTTGCTTTTGGAGAATCAGCAATATTAATAATATTTCCGATATTGTTATGAAAAAAACCATCTGTTATTCCATTGTTTATAACAATAGGCTCATTAATTAAATCGTCACCATACTCACGCATCAACTTCTTTTTGAGATACATTGATGTTGTGATAACGTATTTTGAACACCTAAGGAGTTGACTTTCCAGTTCTATTAACCTCTTTTTTTCTTTTTCACTATAAACTGAGAAAAAACCTAAAAAATCATCCATACAGTCATAGATAACTGTTTTCTCCTTCAACAGCTCCAATGGAAGGAAATCCATAAGTATAGGAGAAGTAATCCAGATACAATCGTATTCTTTTAATAATTCGATAGTAGGATAATTTAAAGTTTTTTCAATAGCTTGTATAAATTTGTATTTTGCTGACTTAGGAATTTTAAATATTTTTCTCCGCATTGATTTTGAATAGGTATTAATCTTATTACTCACGAGATGCTTGCGTTTATTGTAAAGCTTTTGAATATAATAAAGATCTACTGAATAATATTTCGTCAATTCTTCATACAAAAAATGGGGGCGTTGCTTTATCCAGTCCCAGTCTACATGCATTAGATAAGCAATTTTTATAGTTGGAGTCAATTTCTCCCCCCCCTAAATTCACTCGCTTTGATTAGCTCATGCCATTCCTTCAAAAAATTACTTTGCAACCTTGAAGATAACTGCAACATTTTTGTGGAGTGTAGTTCATAATTTGATAATATTGCCCTCATTTTTTTTATGATAGTAGAGTAATCCTTACTCTGAAAAAGATAAGTATCCTCACCATTAAGTAAGTAATGGTGAGCTGGATTATCATGAACCAGAACAGGTACTCCTATTGCTATTGCTTCGGCTGTGGACATACCAAAGCTTTCTTTTGTTGATGCAGACATATAGATACCTTTGTGTCTTTTTATAAATTCCAGTAACCTTCCAACTTTGTCAAATCGAATAGCAGGGAGATACACTGTTCGATTTATCATATCATATTTATAAAGTAACTTACGCAGGTTGATTTCATGCGAAATGACCTCTCCTACTAAGAATAAGCACAAATCGTCGGTGTTCTTATTATACAGGGACACACTTCTTATTACTTCCTCTACTTTTTTCTTGCGGTCCAATCTGCCCAAATACACGACTGGAATTTTCGAATATATAACTGATAACTCATCGTTAAATAATTGTACATCTGACAAATACACAATATTTGAAAGAAGATGCACTCGGTCGACTAACGGAAGAGGAAGTTCTAATTTGATCTCCTCGGCAAAAGATTGGGACGGGACAATTATTCCATTAATATCGCTCGGCAAACTGCTCAAATATCTTCTGTTTTCAGGATAGCCGGTATGACATTCAATAAAAAGCTTTTCATGATTTACAAAATTCAACACTTCGGGCACATCAATTGAAAAGATATAATCATAATGATCTGGTTCTAAACTTTCTACCACCTTTACGAATGAGTCTAAATTATTTTGTATCAAGTACTCAATAAATTTCTCCTTTGCCGTACCATTTTCCCAAAAAAGAATATCATAATGAATGTTAAGTTTAGAATTTTGAAATACATGAGCTCTATTTAAAAGGATTCTTTCTACTCCGCCCAACGTAGCGCATCTATATATGGTTAGCATTTTAATCGCTTCCATCATCTATATAACTCACAAAAAAAAGTCGTATTTTTTTGAGAGTTCATAAGTTGAACAACTTCCTTTAAATTGTAAATACCGACTGTTTGACCAACTGTTTTTGTGTGATTAGGAAACAAAACAATATCCTTTCTCAGCTGTTTGAAGAATTGAAACTGTTCTTCTGAATTAGTGCATACTATATCTGCCTGTAAAACCAGAGACTCTTCTATCTCACTTCTACATTTTGAATACAATTTTTCTGCCTCCCCATTGTTGCTGATATGATAATAAAAATAAAAGCCTTTATTTCTCAACCCATCTATCATATCTGTGTAACACAATTTGGGAGTATCCAGAAAAAAATATCCTTTTTCAAAGTTTAATTGATCTAAGATATCTAAACTGTTCATAAAAGCAAACATAGGGATTTTATATATCAGGGAACTCTCTTGACTACAACTTCTTTTCATAAAGAATTGAGGACCACAAATTACGAAAATAATAGTTGTTTGCTGTTCCTCTAAAAAAATGCTACTTTTATGACTGTCGATTTCGGATGCTGATATTGGATAAATAACAATGTTTTTAATATTTTTTTCAATCAATTCTTTGTTAAGCTTTTCTAATAGACCTTCAACTTCTTGAGTGTTGTATAATTGTTTAAATGCAAGTCGTTTGATTTTATTCTGCAACAAAACCATAAAACCTTTAACCCCTGTCACTTTAATCAAATTTAAAGCTTTTTTAATCATGATGCAGTTCCTACTTTCAAAATAGTCTTAATGCTATTATAGCATTGGAATACTGACCTGATAAAATACAAACAAAGACTGTTCAAAGGAGTTATATTGAAAAAATGTTATATAACGGTGTTTCTAACTGGTTTATAAACAATATAAGAGAAGGTAATATACTCGTCGTAGGTCATTTATTAGAAACAGTTGATCTTGAACTTATAAAAAAGTACAACTCTGTCATATTATTAGACAATATTCGTACGCTAGCCACTGAAACTTTCCCTGATCATTTCTTCGATTCTATAATCGTAACAACACTTTTAGAATTCAACGGGGAAGCTTTCAGAGAAGTTTATAGAGTTGCAAGAAAAGATTCAGTTCTGTTAATCTCAAGTATGTTTTCACCCTTTCTCCCCAAACAGGGATCAAAAGAGTTGTTTAGCAAAACTTTCTCCCCTTTATATAAAGCCAGTTATATCGACGTTATCCACTCAAATCGCATCTTATATAAAGGAGAAAAACAATCCCATTTCTTCAACTATTCATATAATATAAATCCATTGTTTAATTTCCTTTTTTGTAGAAAGCTTGGACTAATAAATCAGTTGTACTCCAAGATTATTTTTAAACCCGTCATAAAATCAAAACAAATAAAAAATGCTGGAAAAATACTAATAAAAGGATCGATAGAAGATAGAAAAAAATTACAGACTAAATTCGTTAATAAATTCATAAAAAATAAATCCCTTAATATAACTAAAGAACACGAGATCTCTAGTGAACTGTTCGCTTTTATGGAAGACATCAAAAATAGTAATGTGAAGCACATTGTGTTTATGTTCTCCGGGACCTCTTTTATCCAAGATTACAATGGAAATAGGCCAATTAAACTAACCCAACAATTTATTAAGAAAAATATACCGGTTTTATTTTCGTACTGGCGGTGGAATATAAAAGAAAATGTACCCGAAAATAAATGTGAATTATTATTCCAAACCCCAATCGATGTAACTCTTAAATATATGTCTGAAATCGCCAATTATGACTTTGGAGATAAAAAAAAGCTGTTCATTATTTCGTTTCCATATAAAACTTGTGGACAGATTATTCAAGAGTTTAACCACTCAAATTGGATTACTATTTATGATGTAAGAGACGAATGGGAAGAGTTTTATAAAGTTGGACAGGCAGTTTGGTTTAACAAATATGTAGAAAGGGATATTGTCGAGAAGGCTGATGTGGTCTGTGCCGTATCGAAAACACTCTTACAAAAAATGCAACACTTCACATCAAAGAAAGTTAACCTGAACCCAAATGCTCTAGATGCTTCTTTTCTAAATTCTCCCAAAATAAAAAGTGCTCCAAGAACCGGCACAAAAATCATTGGCTATATTGGTCATCTGACTGATGCCTGGTTTGACTGGGAGGCTATTATAAAAATTGCTGCTGCAAATAGAGATTTGAGATTTGAAATTATTGGTCATTCTTTACCTTCTAACATTGTTTTACCTGAAAATATTATATACATTGGGCCAAAAAAACCTAGGGAAATACGATTCTATACCCAAAATTGGAGAGTCGCGATTATACCTTTTAGAATTTCCAAGCTTGCAGATGGAGTCGATCCAATTAAGGTTTATGAATATCTTGCACTAGGACTACCCATAGTCTCCTTTAGAATGCCTCAGATTCACGATTACCCTTATGTATACATCGCTAACACTACTGAAGAATTTCAACAGAAACTTTATGAAGCAATGACTGTAAATATAAATGTTGAATTGATAGCAGATTTTCTAAAAGACAACTATTGGAGCAATAGAGCAGAACAATTTCTCCAATGGAGTAAAATTCAAAAAAGCACACCAAAATAGGTATACCTTTTGAGCTATGAATTTCTAAATTTTAAGTGAAGCCTCGATACTGTTCAGCACCAGCAATAAACAACTTTGCTGGTGCTGGTATTGTTCACTAACCGATTAATTTGTTCTCACATTTCTTTTTAAATTTTATGACTTCTTTGTCTTTTAATTTTACCTGTTCAGAATACATATCTAAAATTGAATATAAAATTCGGGTAGCAATTTGTAGATCCTCAGGTTTAACATTTTTAATTTTCTCGAGATACCAATCCCTAAAAAACACCTCAAACTTATTCTTTGAATAGTCTTCTAAAACACCATAGGACTTATACCTACTAAATGCTCCTTTTTCAAGCAACAGAGATTTTTCGAAAAATTTCTTGGTAATAGAATTTACTGCAGAATTTGCAACAGCAGCATAATATATGTGTACGACAATGTCCATTACTTTAACTTTCGAAGCACACAACATTAATTCATGAAAAAACAATGTATCCTGGCCGATGGAACCAACAACCATATCCAAATTATTTTTAATAATCAATTCTCTTTTAATCATAGCAGCTTGAATACTCTGAGCTTTAAAATTCTTATTAATCAGATATTCTCTTGGCTTGTCAATTATCTGTGGGCTTCCTAACCTTAAAATAACTTCTTTGTTAGTTATTTTTTTTATATGTCCAATCACAAAGTCATAGTCTTTTTCTAATATTTCTCTTAAAAGTACCGCATATCCATCATTGACAGCTTCATTATCGGGATCTAAGAAAGTAATGTATGGACTAGTGGCTAATTCAATGCCTTTATTCCTTGGTCTAGACGCACTGCCGCTACCGCCATCATTAAAAAAATATGTTTTGACATTAGAGAATCTTTTCTCGAGACGGTTAACCAGCATTTTAGTCATCTCATCCGTTGATCCATCATCCACCAATATAACTTCCATCTGTTTAAAAATTGTGCTTCTCTTTAAACTATTGAAACACTTGTTCACCAAATGATTCCCGTTATTATAGATAGGAACAATTACCGATAGCTGAAAGTTACCATTTCTTGAATTTTCAACATTAATTGATTCTTGTAAATTAATTTCAACTTCATAACGATCGATACAGTATCCATTATCTAATTGACCCGCTTTACCCATAGAATATAATTCCTCTAAAGTAAAATCACTACTCCAAAAAACGGTAGTATATTTGTTTTCATAGTTAGAAGTATAATCATGCTCTACACTATTACTATTTACAATATTTTTAGTGATATAGCTTGAACTTGTATATTTAAAAGCGTTACACATGTCCTCAAGATAAAAATTAAGATAATTAATATTTTCATCAAAGAACGCCACTACCTCAAACTGTTCCAGCTTTGAATGATCAATTGCTGATTTCTCCATCAAAACTTTATTGGGATAAGTTTGAGCATCAAACATTTCCTGAATTTTTTTTGTTACTTTCTCAACAACTACAAGAATACTAACAATGCCTTTACTATGCTTAACAGAACACTTTTCTAAAATAAAGTTAAAGCGATCAAACAAAGTATGATTAGTCATTACATTTCTGATACCAAATAATTGATGACGATAAATATCTTCATCATTAAAAGAGTTAATGATAGGAGAAACTTCTTCTTTATTATTAATAATAAAAATATTAGGGAAAGAGTTATTTACTGCTATAGAATAATTAGACAGAACAATATTCCCCAATGCCTGCAGTTCGTAAACCCTCATTGCGCACATAGTTTGGCTATATTTAATACTGTTTAAATTAACAGCCCAATCATATAGCTTATGTACTTTTTGCAATTCAGTATGAGAAACAGAAGGACTAGAATACTTTACATACTTTTCGGGGAAAAAGTAGTCTGGGGCCTTTAACTCAAAGTTACGGTCAATAATTTTAACTTCTCTTTTAGCTTGGATTATCCCATCGAAAATGGTTACCATATCTGTACATCTTTCCTGGTATCTATTCGTCCAGCTGCCAGCAAAAAGAATGTCTTTAAATGAATTTACCTTTTTAAAGCCCACAGGGTTGTGAAATAACGGATTGATACCAAATTCCAAAAACCACACATTTTCATGATTACAGTCTTGTTTATAGTCATCAATTTTTTCAATGGCAGTAGTAAATACATAATCGCATTTTTGTGCTATGTCGATAAAATTATCGTAGTTACTTGGATCTTCAATGGATTGGAAGATGGTTGGAATCCCTTTTGATTTAATATAATCAATTACTTCGAGCAGTTCTGCTCTTTTATCTTCTGAAGAAGCTATCCCCCTCCATTCTCCGTTTAATCCTTTCCATCCCGTAACAAACATGAACATATCAAACTTCATTTCATTCACAAGAAATTTGTAATTAGTATTACTTAAATATGTGAAGTTTGCGGCATCTTTATAGTAATTAATCATAAACTCATCAGATATAATAGCCACATTAAGTTGCTGCTTCTTACAAATCCGGCTTCCGTTGCAATCAGGTATAAGTTTGATAAGGCCATCTATTTTGTTTCTATAAGATAAGTCGGTAACACGTTGCTGGAGATCCTTATATTCCTTGAGATTTAAGGTTGGATGGTTCTGATTTTTTAATGGGGGTAGCACTTCTGGTACTTCCGTTTTTGCAGGTGTCCGTTTTAATCCACGTTTTGCGTGAAGCTCTTCCAATAATGCTTCTTCACGATTTATTTCTCTTAGTAGAGTCGCTTTTCTGAATTGAATAAAATTCGTTTCATTATCATATTTATTGAGCATTTTAATCACCAGCCACCATTAATTCTTTTTCTGAATTTCCAATACCACAAAGTTATTTTACCTAATTTAGAATTTCGTAGAGTTTGATATTTATAAGATATATCCTTGTGTTGACCAAGTATTATTTCATATCTAGATAATAACTCATGAATTTCCTTTTTCAGCCCTAATTTATTCTCTTTTTCCTCCAAAAGGCTATAACTTATAGTATCCGCAATCTTAGCACTAGAAGAAACCACCTCAGCCACTTCAGCATCCAGCTTGTTCACTAAATCCTCAACCTCTGTTTTAATTCCTTGATAATTAGAATTAAAATCCTCGGTTAATGCTGTTATTTTTTTGTTTATCAGCTCTTCATAATTATTACTGGATAAACTTTTTTTCAAATTTTCATTTTCTTTCCTTAAATCCGAGTGCTTGATCTGCCACTCTTTTAAAGAGGTCACTAATTCCCTTTCCACCTCGTAAAAGTTTGACTCCAGTCTTTTAACAAGATCGTTATTTATACTTATATCAGCATTACTATCCAGAGTTTCTTTTTTAGTTCCTACTACGCCAATCCATTTGCCCATAAATTCTATTTTGCTTACATTTATATATGAACTGACCATTCCTAACAAATCATACAGATAAAAAGTTTTTTTATGATCAAAGAAATCATTGATTCCAAAAGGAACAGTAACTATTATTATCCCCTTAAATTCAAGCAGGTTGTAGGCCTTTAAGAAAAATGCATCAGGCTGATTAATATGCTCTAAAACCTCGGTTAATAAAATCACATCATATTTATCCTTCTTAGGATGCCATGTTATAAAATTGGCTCTCTCAAACTGAACTAGATCTCTGACATCTTCTGGTTCATTCAATAACTGCTCATTCGCAAAGTCAATAGATTCCTGGAGGTAGTCCACCCCAAGTACCTTTTTCCCTTCTCTTCCAAGTAAAATACTCGTTATCCCTTGGGAACAGCCTATATCAAGAATATGATCTCCCTTGGCATGCTGACAGATCCAGTTAATTCGTTTACGCACCTTCTCCCCGAATTCTGTACCTGCTTGATTAAAATATGCTTCCGTTATCTTATCAAATGGTAACTTCATAATAACTAGTCCTCCCAAAATTATACGGCAGAAAATTTAAATTCAAGATTATTATATTTGACACTCAATATTGCTGTGGACATATTTAACTCAGAATTAAAGTCTTGATTTATCGCTTCACCCAATCTAATTTCAGTTAAATACATTATTTTCGAATGTCTCTCTTCACTATTATTTTCAATTGAAAACTGCACCTGTTTTGTAGGAATAGTTTGATTGAAATAATGAGAAATAACAGGGCCAGAGCCATCTTCCTTACCTTCTAAAATTTCGTAGTGATTTACGGAATTTCTTTGAATGATTTGTACTGTTTCTCCGCCCACGCCTATTGTTGTAAATTCGGACGACAAATTCATAATTACCGACTCCGGTGTTAAATTAAAATTTTGCACAACTGTAATTGGCTTAGAACTCACAACTACATCTAAAAGCAATACTATCTCGGGCTTGAAGAAATAAATAGTCCTTTCAATAGAAATATTATCATAGGCATTATTATACCCTTTTATAAGGTCATAGTATTTAGTCCTTTGATACCCGCTTATTTTTATCTTATCAAAACTTGTGTTCAGATCATATGTCTCCCCTTTTATTATAATAGTACAGTGAGCGTTAGGGGATCGGATATATTTTCTGATGGGATCATTAGCATCATGATTGTATTTTCCAGAATCCACAAAAACATCATTACCCTTATAAAATAAACCTATCGACAAATCGTCATGATGTTTATGGGTTGTAGAGGCATAACCACAAACAAAGGAAACCCAAGTGGTATTTTTTCCTCCGCGAAGTACTGCAATCCCTGCTTGAGCATCAAGGAAATTTTCACCCGTTTGTTTTAAGTTACTAAATTTATGTAATCCAGTATCTCCAATCATAGGTAACGAGCCGTTTCCCTTTGCGATGTTCCCAAAATACGAGCTTGACAAATTTATTTTTTTTTGAAATTCCTCCCCGAGGGAATACCCGAAGTTTCCTAATAAATATTCAGTAGATCTGAAAAGTTTCGACACAAAACCATGGTATTCTGGAGAATTCTCTAAATGTGTTCCTTGAAAGCTAAAATCCCTAAAATAGGCATCCTTCAAACGAGAAATTGCCTTGTTTCTCCACTGATGTGCATATTTATAGGAGTCTAATGCCAATGAGCCAAGAAATAGCGCTCTGTCCATGATTACACCATGATTATTCTTGACATAGTTTTTATCAGCATACAAAAAATCACAGTGAATCTTGATTAAATTCCAATATTTTCTAATATTTAAATCTACTTTACCTTCTGCGCTATTAACAAAATATATCAGATTGATTAAACGATCTGCAGTTGAATGGTCACTCCATATCATTCTATTTTTTTTCGAATCGGAAGAATCGTTGTAATTCATCCAGCTAGATACAATTGAATCAGCTTTTTTCAAAAAAGCTTCATTTTTAGACAAAATATAACCATCAGTTAAATAGCTGATCATAACTAATGATTGTAGGTATAATTGATAAGTATTGGGGCTCACTTTATGGATGTGGTCCCAATTTATTTTCTCACCAAAATCGATTACGTCTAGTTTACCAAATAGAAAAAATCTGTTTTTTAGATTATTTTCGGCTCTAATAAGAGTCTGATCATCCTGTACAGTTAGTTTGGTGATTTTCTCAATTTCAAGCCATTCAATCTTGAATTCATTTTGAGAAAACTTGCGACTAAAAAACTTCATAACAACTGCCTCCTAATAACTTCATTTTGTCATAACCACTTGCACAGCAGAAGGCATCCATCAGCACCATATAAGGGGATGGTACAATCAAAGTGCCTAGGAAGGCGGCACTAGACGTCGGCCAATCGTATATTGTCTTTTTTTACATTAAACGGTTATATTAATTCCCTTTTTACCTAATCACACTTTAAAACAGGTAGGAACAGCTCTTTCATCGTATGTTAGCGTAGCTTTAGGTGATTTCGTATGTATTCGGGAAACACTTACTTGTTCCGTCTTACCATATCCACATAGTAGCCTGCCGAAAACAGTCGACTTCAATCTCGACACTTCAGGTTTATACAGTCATCAAAGATAATTAACGGCTTTTCCCCTTCAAGTCCCCCATAAACTCTGACAAGCTCAACTTAGACTGCATACACACCACCAGCATGTAGATATGATCTACACTTACCTCGGCTTCTAGGTATGTGCCTAAGAGACTTTTCCACGTAGCTTTAAGCTATATGGCCTCTATGAATCGGGGGCGTATACAAAAAAATAGCCACAAATAACTGCAGCTATTTCCCAACCTAAATTATTTTGAATATTCAACAGTTAATTGGTCAGTAGTCACACTACTTTTGCCAAGCGAATGAACCTTGAAGCCTGCATTAATCCACAAGTCAGAATCCAGTACATTTCTAGTATCTACAACTAAATCCCCCTTCATAGAATCAAATAAAACTACAGGATTAATCCCCTTAAATTCATTATGATCAGTTAACACAACAATCACGTCAGCGTTTTCCACAGCCTTCTCAATCGTATCCATTTTCCCCTCCACATTCTCTTTAACGTGAGGGTCGAATAAAGTCACATTATAATTTGACTGTAGTTTTTCTATAATTTCAACAGCAGGACTTTCTCTCATATCGTCAATATTGCCCTTAAATGCAAGACCCATAATTGCGATTGTAGGCTGATCAAATCCTTCCAATAAACGATTTAGCTTGGTTACAATATACTCCGGCATACTATCATTTAAAATTCTTGATTTATGAATCAGTTCTGCCGATGCTGGCGCTGCCTCATAAATAAACCATGGATCAACTGCAATACAATGGCCACCCACACCAGGACCAGGTCTATGAATATTAACACGAGGATGACAATTCGCAAGTTCAATAGCCTCCCATACATTAAATCCTACTTGCTCTGCTATCTTGGCCATCTCATTTGCGAAAGCAATGTTAACATCTCGATAAGTATTTTCCATCAATTTAACCATTTCAGCAGTAGTAGCATTAGTAAGATGGATGGTCCCTTTAACAAAAGTTTTATACAAATCTGCTGTTTTACTAGAGGAAAGTTCATTAATCCCGCCGACTATCCGATCATTATTTACAAGTTCCTCAAGAAGCCTTCCTGGTAATACCCTCTCGGGTGAATGGGATACAAAAAGATCCTCCCCGATTTCAAGGCCCGTTTTTCCCAGTATAGGTAACATTATATCTTCTACGGTCCTCGGCGGTACAGTAGACTCGAGTACGACAAGATCACCTTTCTTCAAGAAAGGAACAATGGATTTTGTTGCAGCTATCACATAATCAAGATTTGCCCTCTTATCCTTCCGGATAGGAGTTGGAACCGAAATAATAAATGCGTCCGCAAATTTTGGCTTCACCCCAAAAGACAGCGACTTAGTAAGCATGACGTCATCAAGCATATTTTGCAGCCCAGGCTCAACTATATGAATTCTTCCCGAAGTCAAGCTATTTATCACATCTTGATTAACGTCTACTCCATGCACATGAATATTATGCTTGGCAAACATAATTGCTGTTGGAAGGCCAATGTATCCTAAACCAATAACACAAAGTTCCATCTAATTATTCCTCATCTCTATTTCAATTCACAAAACCCCTGCTCAATTATCCAAAACTAATTTAATTATACCATGTTCCTCATACCAGCGACATATGAGCGTGTTTTAGCAACTAAGTTAGTCTTCATATAAAAATAAATCAGAAAGAATTGATAACTCTATATAGCTTTGTTAAAAACATTTTTTGAGCTACTATGGTTTATTCCTTGTTATACACAATTACATCTTCTCACTACTATTCGATTTCACCTCCTCCGCAAATAGGTAATATCGAGTCATACAATGATATTGAGAGATTAATATTCATCCTCGAGTAAGTACCAGTATATGTAATTAACATAAAGTCTTTTGCTAATAATGGGCTACGGATAGATATCTCCCAAACACTTGACATGCATCAGACAATGTAAACGTTCGCTATTCTCCTTGAAGCCTTGGCGCGGAAGTCCTGTCTTATGTCGATAACCTTAGGAAGGATTCTTCACGGCCATTCGGCACGTGAGATTGAATGTTATCTTCGGTTTCAATTTTTTAATAGATTTTTGTCAAATTAACATTCTGCTCCTCGAGACCTTCCAGCACAAACTTACCTGGTTTCACTTCTCATTGACTCCAGTATAACTTACTTATGATGCTTATTGTCTCACAACCAGTATAATCGCGAGCCTTTAATAAGTGAATTTACATTAGATCATATTAGTGCAATGTCAAGTTTCTAAGGCTCAAATTGTAGATTCCTAACGAATGTGTTAACATGAACGAGGTATTATCATATTTTTGTTTGAATATATTAAGGAGCAAATTATGCAAGGATACTGGGATAATTTTTTAAAGTATAAAGATTTAATGATTGAACTCACAAAAAAAGACATTACTCTCAAATATAGAAACTCTTTTCTAGGCATTATTTGGAGCGTGCTCAATCCACTCCTTTTTATGCTTGTGTTAGTTATCATTTTTCAGGAGTTCTTCTCTAGCGATATTGAATACTTTGCTGCTTACGTTTTGATTGGAAGACTGATATATTCTTGCTTCTCTGAAACGACTAACTTCGCTATGCAATCCATTGTTTCAAATGGAGGCCTAATTAAAAAAGTTTACGTTCCTAAATATTTCTTCCCAATTTCTAGAGTAACATCTTCCTTTATTACCTCATTGTTGGCTATGATTTCATTGATTCCTGTCATGTTTCTTAGTGGGTTGAATATTTCATTACAAAGTTTCTACATTATTTTACCTTTATTTTATCTTTTACTAATTTCCCTGGGCATAGGTTTAATATTAGCCACAATCTACACTTTCTTTAGGGATCTGCAGCATCTCTACTCACTAGCATTAGTTATTATTATGTATACTTCAGCCATTTTTTATCCTGCTAGCATTATACCTGAACGTTATATGCCTATCATCCGATTAAACCCGATCTTTGATATTATTGAAATGATCAGAAACATTTTGATATATGGTACACTTCCTTCTCTTCAAACAAACTTATTCTGTTTAATTTATGGAATGGTCGTTTTTGTGTCAGGTTTATGGGTGTTCTATAAAAAGCAGGATAAATTTATATTCTATTTATAAGGATGGAGAGTTTCATATGAACGAAATAGCCATCAGGGTCGATAACGTCTCCATGAAATACAGGCTACTCAGTGGTAAAATGAATTCATTGAAAGAATTTTTCATACACAGCTTGCAGAAAAAAATAAAATATGATGAGTTCTCAGCACTCGATAAAATTAGCTTTGAAGTTAATAAAGGAGAAGTGTTTGGAATTCTAGGTTTAAATGGTGCAGGAAAAAGTACATTGTTAAAGATTATTGCCGGTATTCTTAAACCCACTTCGGGAAGTGTAGAAAGAAATGGTTATGTTGTCCCTTTGCTGGAGCTTGGAGGGGGCTTCAATCCTGAACTTTCTGGAGTGGAGAATATTTATCTAAATGGAATGTTACTCGGGTACTCTAAGAAGTTCATTAAAGAAAAAATGGATGAAATTATTGAATTTTCGGAATTAGAAAAGTTCATTCATACACCAATTAAAAACTATTCTTCCGGGATGAAGGCACGACTTGGATTCTCTATAGCCACTTTGGTAAAACCGGAAATTTTGATCGTAGATGAAGTACTGTCTGTAGGAGATCATAAATTCAAGGAAAAATCGGAGGCAAAAATGAAGTCGCTTATGGGATCCGGAGTAACAGTCCTATTTGTATCCCATTCTATCAATCAAATGAAAACAATGTGTGACCGTGCTTTGTGGCTTGAAGATGGAAAGATACGTGAAATGGGACCAGCTGAAGATGTCTGTAATCTTTATCAATCTAATTAAAATGTGATTAGTTTTCTTCTATAAGCGACCCTCCTGCAAATTAAAGTGAGAGAGTCGCTATTTTTCTGTCTATTTTTTGGTATCTGCTTATTACCTGTTTCTCTTCTCTTAGTATTCTTACTGAGTTGGTCAAAAACTGCGATTGTATGCTAAAATATTGTCGTATCTACAAACAAAGGAGACTCACACCTTGTCGAATCCAGTATACGGAAAAACAAAAAAGACGTCGAGCAAGGCCAGCGCAGGTTTGGCTTCACCGCTCCCATGGACTCTCTCCATAGTACTTATCTTATTTTTACTCTGGTCGTCATTTCAAGTTGCGTTATTTAACGGACAATTACTTCAATTTGAGGGACCCATTTATTGGGCGCTCATGATTACAACCTTCCTGTTCATCATATGGACTTTGGTCTACTACAAAACTATCACACTAGATTCCCAACGAGATTGGCTCAAATTAGTCGTTATTCTATTGCCAATTACCTACATGCTATCGCTTATTAATGCAGCCTCTAATTACTTAGCAGTAAACATGATCTTGATTCAGTGTATTTATGCAATGTTGTTCGTCATGACGATGTACCTGCTCCAGAACAAACAAAGCAATCATCTCATGCAGTCTTCCTTAATAGCACTTGCATATATAATTGTCGGGTTTGGTCTATTGAATTGGCTAGGAGCCTCTAGCTTTACGGGTAAGTTAGTCGGTTGGTTCTCTTCAGGCGTAGTCAATGGAGTATACAACCAGGCGATATGGAATGATTCTAACGGTGCGCGGCTTGCTTCTGTCTTCCAGTACCCTAATACATATGCAGCATTCCTGATGGCATTTTTATTTATTGCTATTTTCAGCATGATCCGCTCCAAAAAAATGTACACACAGCTACTGCATGGATTCATGCTTGTTCCCATCTTACTCTCCCTGTTGCTTACACTTTCGCGGACAGGTCTTGTGATGATGCCAATCGTTTTTGTAATAATTTTGTTATTGCTTAAACCAGCAAAACAGATTTTATGGTTCATTTATCTTGTCATCTCAGGAATAGGAACAATTGCGATCTTAAATCCGGTCAATACTGCTGGACTAGAACTGCAGCAACAGTTCACTGCTGGTGTTGCAGCCAAAGGTTGGATCTATCTGGTTGCAGCATCAATCGTTGTCGCAATCATCATCTGGGCTATTCAACGTTGGATTGCTCCCAAGTTAGAAACAAAGCTCCAAGCTTGGGGTAAACGTAAAGGTTCAAGCCTGTGGATCCCGCTCGGCTCAACGCTGCTGGCCATTATCGTTGCAGTGTTGCTGTTGGGTACCAGCGTTCGCAACATTTTGCCAGATAGTATCAGTACGCGTCTGGAAAACATCAACTTCCAGCAGCACAGTGTTCTTGAACGAATCACCTTCTATAAAGATGCCGCAAAGGTCATTGCAGATTACCCATTGATTGGTGCAGGTGGTGGGGCTTGGACCGCGCTATACGAGAAGTATCAGAACAATCCATATGTTAGTGCACAGGCGCATAACTTCTTCATGCAGTACCTGGTGGAAGTCGGAATTATTGGATTTATCATTTTCATGGCATTTATTTTGTATATTTTTTATCAATACGTTCGCAGCTACTTGCGAAGAGACGAAAGCGAAAGAGAGTCACATTTTTTATTTTTCATTTTGTCCATGACTATTCTGGTATTGAGTCTTCTCGATTTCAATATGAGTTACGTCTTCATAGGCATGCTGGTGTTTATCGGGTTTGGAGGCATGGCTGCAGCGATTGAACCGCAGCCAGTTCAACGTTTAAAAGTAAGCTCATCTGCCGCCCGAGCAATCTATACCGCCATTGCCGGAGTATCGATCATTGTACTGTTGTTTATATCCGTTCGCTTTTTGCAAGCAAATCATTACTCGTATGCAGCGAAGGAAGTTGCAGAAGTCAGCCAATCTTTTGAGGAAATCAAAGCTCCACTGGATAAGGACCTTGCGATTCGCAGTGCACATTCTGATTCCCTTCTGACGCTTTCTTCGCTATACCAACAAGGTTTTCAACAAACACAAGATGATCAGTTCTACAATGCTGGTTTAGATTTGCTTCAACAAGGGCTAAAAGCAGAACCCTACAACAAAGGTATGGTTAAACAGTTGATCCAACTCTATGAGCTTAAAAGTGATAATGAACAAGCCTACACTCTTCAAAAAGAATATGCCAACAACTATATCTGGGATATGGAGTGGTACGAACGGCTAATCACCCGTTCGTTTGATCTAGGATACCAAGCGCTCGGACAAGGCGATACAGCTAAGAAGGAATCTTATTTCACTTCAGGTCTGGAAGCCTATCAGCATGTTGTTGATGGAGTAGAGCATCTACAGACTCTTCCTGAAGGACAGCTCCAAGGACAGCCGTTCGAGCTGACTCCAACAATGATTATGAACACGGGGAAAATAAAATACATGTTAAACGATTCAGCTGGAGCTGCTACTATCCTTAAGGATGGGATTGCAGAGGATCTGACCGATGCTACCAATCGTGAAATTGCTCGTTGGTACCTTGCGGCCCTAACTAAAAATGGGCAACAAGATCAAGCTATATATGATAAGCTTATCGCTGTCGCACCTAACGAAGCAGACGAGATTAAACAGATAACAGAACTGAATTTCTAATAACAAAATGCACTAGTGGTTCTCAATAATTCCACACACAAAAAAGGTTTGCCCTCATCAAAGGGCAAACCTTTTTTGTGATCTAATTCATTAGGGAGGTGTTAGTTCGATGCCGTTATCTTCTTTAAATACGCCAACAAATCGTCACGTAGATCCGGGCGCTGCAACGCATAATGTATCGACGTTTCAATAAAGCCCAACTTCTCGCCAACATCATGACGCAGTCCATCAAAATGATATGCGATAATCTGCCGCTGCTCATTCAATCGGGACAAGGCATCCGTGAGTTGAATTTCGCCTCCAACGCCAGCAGATTGCTGACCTAGTATCTCAAAGATATCCGGTGTAAGAATATAACGTCCCATAATAGCCAGGTTCGAAGGGGAATCTTCGGTCTTCGGTTTCTCAATTAAGCGGCGGGCACGAAAAACACGATCATCGGTAGGGGTCAGCAACTCTCCGTCCACAACCCCGTAGCGAGATACCTCGCTCCAATCAACAGGCTGTACACCAACAATTGGAGATTGCAGTTCATCGTAGACATCGATCATCTGCTTCAGGCAGGGATGGTCCGCTTCCACGATGTCGTCCCCTAACAGGACGGCAAAAGGCTCGTTGCCAATAAACTTGCGGGCGCACCAGATGGCGTGACCAAGTCCCTTGGGTTCCTTTTGACGGATATAATGGATATCTGCCATCTCGGAGGGTTTGCGAACTTCGTTAAGCAAGTCCCACTTCTGTTTGTCCGCCAGATTCTGCTCCAGCTCAAAAGAATAGTCGAAGTGATCTTCAATGGCCCGCTTCCCTTTACCTGTCACAATAATGATATCTTCAATGCCTGAAGCTACGGCTTCTTCAATAATGTACTGGATCGTTGGCTTATCTACGATGGGCAGCATTTCCTTAGGCATCGCCTTGGTGGCAGGCAGAAACCGGGTACCCAGCCCTGCGGCTGGAATAATCGCTTTGCGAATACGCATACGAACCTTCTCCTTTTGCTAGATACATATTTTAATATATTTAATGAATCTTATTGCTACGATGCTTGGACTCCATTATACCATCAACAATTCGCGGATATCCTGTTCGGATAAGGTCGTTGATCCGCCGTCTCCCGGTTCGATCACTTCGGCAATCAAGTCCTTCTTCCGCTGCTGGAGTTCCAAAATCTTCTCTTCGATCGTGCCTTCGGTAACCAGGCGGATGACTTGCACCACTTGTTTCTGTCCCATGCGATGAGCACGGCCGATGGCCTGTTCTTCCACGGCGGGATTCCACCACAGATCATATAATATAACGGTATCTGCCCCCGTTAAGTTTAGTCCGGTACCGCCAGCTTTCAGGGAGATTAAGAATAGATCAGCTTCACCCTCGTTAAATCTGTGGCACATCTCGACTCGGCTCTGCGCTGGGGTCTGACCATCGAGGTAAAACAGGTTTCTTCCCTGTGCCGCGAGTGTCTGACGAATCAGGTTCAACATGCTCGCAAATTGGGAGAAGATAAGAATACGTTTGCCTGCGGCCAAACAATCCTCGACCATTTCTAGCAGCTGCTCCATTTTGCCGGAATCGCCTTGATAGCCTTCGACAAAGAGGGACGGATGACAACACAGCTGACGCAAACGGGTGATGCCTGCCAGAATTTTGATACGATTCTTCTGGAATCCGTTATCCTCCATGTCCTTCGATGCTTCATCCTGAAGCTGGGAAAGGTATGCGGCGTACAGTTTCTTCTGTTCAACCGTAAGCTCTGAACGCTGTACCGTTTCAATTCGATCAGGCAATTCTTCCAGCACATCCTTCTTCAGGCGGCGCAGAATAAATGGACGTACCATCCGCGAGATCCGTTCCGGTGGAAGGTCGCGGAATCTTCTGTAGCTTGGAAATAACCCAGGGAATACCGCTTCGAAAATGGACCATAATTCATCCAGCGAGTTCTCTACAGGTGTGCCTGTGAGTGCAAAACGACGCGGGGCCTGAATTTGTTTCACTGCCTGCGCGGTCTGGGAAGAAGCATTTTTAATCGCCTGAGCTTCATCCAGAATGAGCGTATGAAATGTTCTGCCAAGGTAGGTGTCCAGATCCCGACGTAACAAAGGATACGATGTCACAATCACATCTGCCTCATCCATACCTGAAAGCATATTGGCTCGCTCTTCTTTCTGCCCGGCTGCGATCAGAACGTTCAGATGCGGGGCGAACCTCGCAAACTCATTAGCCCAGTTATACGTCAGCGAAGCAGGGGCCACGACAAGTACCGGAGGATGAATGACCTTCGTTCGGACCGTCAATCCATCCTGCTGCATCGTGGACCATGAACCATCCGTATTCTCTGATGCCATCTTATCCAATGTGAGTCCAGTTTCGGGATCGATGCCAGCAGTCACCAACGTTTCACCGTCCCATAATGATCCGCTCTCCCGGTATTTATCACCGCCCGTATGGTCAATGTTGTGCTCAGGCTTCTCTTGAAGTACTGCTGTGATATAGGCGATGCTTTGCAACGTTTTACCAAGTCCCATATCATCCGCCAGAATGCCGCCAAAACGATAATAAGCGAGGGTACGCAGCCACTGGTATCCGCTATTCTGATAATCCCGCAGGATGGGAGTCAGAGCTCCCGGCACTGCAAAATCCATTCGTTCGGGATCGCGCAGATCATCAAGGAAACGTTTCAGGGAGCCTCCCCACTTCACATGACCGGAAACCTCATCCCTGCCTGGTAATTGCAGCGCCCGAACAGCTGGCAGCCGGATATGGCTGCTCTTGATGTCATCTGCTCCAAGCCCAAGTGAATCGGCCATGTGAGCGAAGCTGTCTGCACCTTCATTTTCAAGCGAGAGAAAGACACCGCTCTTGAGACGGAAATACGGTTTCTTTTCCACAATGCGGCGCATAAGTTCCTGAAGCTCCTGCTCGTCCACACCTTCCATCTCGAATGAAATCTCCAGCCAGTCCAATCCTATACCCAAATCTGCCCGGACTTTCGGCGGAGTCGGATAGGATTGCGCCATTGCCTTCACGGCGTTTGGCATATAAATCTCGACCTGTTTCTCAAGCTCAGGCAGCAGATGGTACATGACATCATAGATGGCATCTTCCCGTTCGCTCGCCCAAACACTACCGTCTCTTTCGAGAAAGGATCGATCAAGTCGTTCAATCAAGTTTCGCTCTTTGTATCGATCACGCACCAAAATAACCTTTTTCTCTTCTTCATCTATCAAGTACTCTGCCAGCGGATTAATAACCATGACCTCATAGTCGAATTCCAGACGCGCTGTAATACGTTCACGATAGAAGTCGATGTACAGCTTTGGTGAAAGTTCCGGTTCCGCGATCTGTTCACGCACCTGCGAATCAATGGACAGATGTCCAAGCGTACGCAGTTCTGGCACGACATGTTGTACAAACTCGTCCACCTGCTGGGTCGAAATATCAATGCTTTCCTTGATCCCATATGAAGTGAGTGCCGCACTCAAGTCCTCCAGACTTCGCATCTGCATCGGCTCCAACATGTGCAACTGGCCTTCCACTACCGCGGCATCATAAGCAGGGAGAAGAATCAGCTCACGCAGTCCGGAAATTTCAAGCTGATATCCTTCATTTGTTCCCTGGGCGATCCGGTAAAATAAAGGCAATACGCCCTCGCCGAGTGTGAGTGGTCCATTGGAAAATCCTGTGCCCTCCATCCGACTGTCAGCCTGTAGCAGCAATTCCAGCAGCGGCTTCCATACGAGTGGAGCAATCAATATATCCCGTCCATCTGATGCTCCCAAATAACCGGAAATGGATTCTCGATAGGCCTCTTCATTCTGTCTCATTCGAATAAGCATCGAGAGAATGGCCTGATCCTGCGGAGTGAACACATGCATCAATGGATCATAGTGGAACAGCTTGGTAAATGACATTGGCTCGCCCTTTTCGATGCAATTCAGGAATTGCTTCACTTTTTGCACCACATACAGGCGTTTGTTACCCACTTTCAGTTCAAGAGCAAGTTTCCCCCCACCCTTATGAACCTGTATCAGCTTGCATATAAACTGGACCTGCAACTCTTCCCGTAGGGAGGATCTGTTGACAGGGGCCGTGTATTTACGGTCATTTCCATGCAGCGGCCTCCGATCCTTGGCAAACATGGACAGAATCTGATCCGCCGTACGGTAAGAAGGTTTATCTGCCGAGCGACCCCACCCCAAAGCTGAGCTTGGCCGACCCGCTTGGGCAAAATGAACTGGAGGACGCTCTGGAGCAACATTCAGTTGCTCTCGTTGTGAATCAGACTGTGGTCGCTCCCACATGCTCTCTTCCACTAACGTCCCGACCCTGGACTTGGAAACTGAGTTGGAACTGGTGTTGGCTCCTTGGCCTGTAGCAGGTTGAGGAGGCTTCCCAGAGGCAACTGTGGCATTCCGCTCCTGCTGCTCACCCCATTCGTGTATAGCCAACAGGACAGCAGCAACATGTTTGCAATAGTCATAGTGTCTGCCGTCACCCGGACAACTGCAGCCTGCCACAATCTCTCCCGCTTCATCTATATCCACCGTCACCTGGTAGCGCTCCGATCCACGCACCTGCGCTTCATAATGAAGCTGATCGTTACTGACCACCAGATTGGTCACCCTGCCAGATTGGTTATAATCTTCTCCGCGCTTGAATGCCGTGACCCCGCACAGCAATTTGATATCCATAATTGTGAATGGCGCCACGCTTCTTCGCCTCCTGTATCATGATGTAAAAAAACCCCAAGAGCTCCTTGAAGCAGAGATTGGGGTTCCTTCATGCTTGTAACTGTTGTTGTACCATACAATCTAATTATTTCACCAATTGACCACGTGTAACGCCCAGTTGGTTCGTTGCTTTGAGTGTTTTCCACACTTGTGTACCACTGATCTCGCCGTGCAATGCACGGTTGTACAGATCAATGACTTCGCGTACCTGCTCCGGTGTCTCTTCCAGGAATTCCACACGGTAACGGGATACACCCAGATCCATGAAGTTGGTCAGATACTCGGCACCTGACTGCTCCACAGCATTGTATACTGTATTACGGCAGCCTTCATCCACACGTACCGGGTGGGACATACCAATCCGGTCTTGCAGTGATGCACGCTGTTCCTCACAAGGACGACCACAGTTCGTATAGTCCGTTCCTTCACTCATAAACGTACAATACACACAGTGCTCGGTGTGGAACATCGGCAAATGCTGATGGATAACCACTTCGGTCTGACTTGTACGGGAGTGGCCCAGCAAATCAACCATTTGTTGAATGTTCAGGTCATAGGATGGCGTAATCCAGTCACATCCGGCTTCCAGGAACAATTCAACTGCTTTGTGATTGGCGATGTTCAATGAGAAGTCCCCAATCAGTTCCGGGTGCGTTGCATCCGGGTTCTCCATCCGATGACGAAGGTAGAAGTACAGTGCGCCTGTATTACGTACCAATACCGCATCCGGCTTCAGACGCAGGATGTTGTTATGATATCCGTTCTCCCCAGGCATGTGAATACGCGGTGTTGCCAACGCGATCTTGCGACCAGCGGCATGCACAGCTTCCACAGCTGCCGGGAACTGTTTGATAAACTCGAAGTCAGCATAGATCATGCCGATACCCGCTTCAATCGCTGCCTCCACTTGTGGCAGGCTGCGACAGAGCGCGGTCAACTCGGCTTGACCGCGAGCGACCGGCGATGCCGGTTTAACCGAATCGCCGTACACATCTACCGCCCGTTTCACGTAGACGGGTGGTTTCGGACGTTCACCCGCGAGTTGTTCTACCGCCTGACGGCGAATGTTATTCAACTCGCGCATCGGGATGATGACGTCACCGTGCAGGTTGACATCCATTCCTTCCAACTGGAACACGGTGCCTCCCAGACGTCCGAACTGCTCTTCGAGCAATTCATGCGTCATTGGACGCTTCTGTGCGATGTCCAGTTCCATTTCGGAATCAATCCGAACGGTCGTGCCTTTCTGCACGTCTGTCCACCACGTGCTAAGCGGCTGCCCCGGGCTACCGATGACCTTCACCTTCACCGGGAATACACGGAACGGTTTCTCTGTCTCGAAGCTTTGACGAAGACGTTTGTCCAGCGCTGGGTCATTCGTTTTCCAGACTTTGTCGCCAACTTTCACGCGGCGCAGATCCACGTCACTGCGGCCTGGCACGACGTCAACGATCCAACCCTCTTCGGCTTCGCCTTCGAGTTTTACACCTTTGCGACGTACATCGTATACACGTCCGCCCTCTTCCTTCTTCGTTGGGTCTCCCGCGTCAAATACAATCCCGTCTCCACGTTTCACAGGTGCATCCAGCTTCAGGACCACGCCATCGCGCAACACTTGATCTACACGACCGAGGTAAACACCACGGCTTTTCGGGAACGTTCCATCCACCAGTTCTTTGTTGTTTGTACCGCTCAGGAAACCATGCGTGAATCCACGGGAGAAGCTTTGTTGCAATTCGCGAACTTCTTCCTTGCTTGGCGGTGTGTTATCTCCATCAAAATAACGGTCAATCGCTTTACGATATTTACTTACGACGTTCGCTACGTATTCCGGCGTTTTGAGACGCCCTTCAATTTTGAATGAAGTCACTCCTGCTTCGATCAGTTCCGGCATCAGATCAATCGCTGCCAGATCCTTCGGAGACAACAGATAGGCTACATCACCCATCGGCTTGTGCACTCCATCTACCATTAGATCGTATGGAAGACGACAAGCTTGTGCGCACTCCCCGCGGTTCGCCGAACGTCCTCCCCACATTTCAGAAGTCAGACACTGCCCCGAGTAGGATACACACAACGCACCGTGAACGAATACTTCCATTGGAAGCTTCGCCTGTTCACCGATCTTCTGGATCTGCTTCAGATTGTTCTCCCGTCCCAGAACGACACGTTCCATATCAAACGGCTTCGTAAACTCGACCGCTTCCGGTGACGTAATCGTCATCTGTGTTGAACCGTGAATCGGGAAATCCGGTGAGATCTCGCGGATCATCTTCACCAGACCCAAATCCTGAACAATTACAGCGTCCACACCAGCATCGACACATGCATCAATCAGTTCTTTGGCATCCGTCAATTCATTTTCAAAAATCAATATATTAAAGGTCAAAAAACCTTTTACGCCATAACTGTGCAAAAACGCCATAATCTCCGGCAGCTCGTCCATGCGGAAATTGTTCGCCCGTGCCCGTGCATTAAACTTTTCGACTCCGAAGAAAATTGCATCTGCGCCATTGGCTACCGCCGAACGCATACAATCCCAGTCACCAGCAGGTGCCAGAAGTTCAACGTCTTCTCTTCGTATTGTTGCTGTTTTCATGTAGATCCTCCCCATAGCCGGCTATCCGCCGGATTTCATCCCTATATCCTTAAACGCCTGAACATACCAAGCTTAAAACTGCACCTTATCGGGTACACCTACATTGTCACGGTAGTGCTATATCTATCTATTATGTCTGTATTGCCTGAACTCCAAGCTTACAGTCATTCATATTCTTCAGATCAGCAGTCATAACTCCTGAACTAGTATAGTGTACCACTTCTGCACCGACTCTTCTACGTTTTCCTGAAAAAACCGTTTACCATTTTCATTTCCAACACAACGAAAAAACCGGAAGGTCGTCTGACCCTCCGGCTCTACTCCAATTATTTAATAAAAGTAAATGAGTTCACTGCTTTTTCCAAGGCGGCCGCCTGAACTTCTGTCTTGTTGGCATCATTCAGACCACTTGTGATCGTATAGGTCGTTCCGTCCTTTTCAAACACAATCTGGCGACCCGCGTATGGCACGCCTTTGTCCAGCTCATGATACGTAAAGGAAAATGCAGGCACACCCGCAAACGTCAGCTCCTCACTGCGAAGCAGCTGAAAGTTTTTCCGCGTTTTGGTGGCTTCGGCATAAGCTTCTCTCAGTTGACTGACCGTCATCTCGATTGACTTGTCTTCGCTCGCCGCAATGGAGAATTCTCCGCCCGTGAAGGTGTACACCACAGGTGAGTACTCGAATCGATCACTGTAAGGTGTCCAGTAACGCGGAATATCTACACTATAATGATAACGTTTGGACGTACGTGTAAGTGTCTTCGTTTTGTCTGTCAAATAAGGATCTTCATCCAGCTGACCGAAATTATCGGCAACCGTATCAAAATCAATCTCCACACTCTTCATAATCCGTTCAAACCATGCCCGATCTGCACTTTGCTCTTCAGGGAACGTATACTCTGCATAATATCGATACCCATTCTTCTGCAAAAGAACATCGAATTCGGTCTGCCAGCCCCCGCCAAAGTTATAACGGAATTCATTTACCTCGGCGGTCTCTCCCGAGATATCCATCGTATATGAGCCAATTGGCTCGTAACTCTCTGGTGTAAATGTCTCACGCATCCACTTATCCAGTTGCCCGCTCCAGTCTTTGACCGTTGTACCTGCCTTCGCTGAAGTGACACGCCATTGCAGATACGCACCATCCTTGGCTTCATAGATCATCTGATTGTTATCCATCGACCAGCCCGCAGGAATCTTCAATTCAATACCATAATCATCATTCCACGCGGAGCGCATGCCATGATCTACGGTGGACAGATCCTTGATCGTTCGATCCGATTCCGCATAGGTTGGCTGGAATGAATTGAGCAACGCTGCACGTTTGCCCAGATCTTTATAATTCAGGGCTTCGTAATCGGCGAGGTACACATCATATTGACGACCTTCGCTCAGATACTGACGCATCTCCCATAACATGCCGTCTACATCTTTTACGATAATTCGTGCATAAGGCTTTTTGCCTTTCGACACTGCTTCACGATCCAGCACCGTATCTCCCGATTGTTTCGCCTCCTGGACGAGTTGTTGCAACAAATCATCCGCATCCAGAGCCACGTCCTGATCGCTGACATACACTTCAAGATAATAACTGTTGTCCGCAGCGCCGAAAGTCATCATGCGCTCCTGCTCACCTGTCTGGAAAACCATAAGGTCTGCCGGATAGTTAATGGACCAGCCGTAAAAGCTGTTGCCAATTCTAGTTTTGCCTTCATCTGGATGAAGGCCGTCCTCATCGTCTACCGACTCATCGGTTTGCAACAGTCGAATCACTATTTCTCCGGAACTGGTTGGAGCAAGCGTTGCTCCAATCCCGGCAGCAACCGGACGAAGTGGAACCATAAGTACGCCATTCACCATCTTGGGAGCGGCACCCATCTCATGCTTTACACCATCTACCCAGGCAATTGAACTGCCAATCGTTAGGGTAACCGTGTGCGGACCTTCCTTGATTTTGACAATATCATTTTTCTCCAACCGGATTTCACTGCCAAAAGCTTTCTTGAACACACCAACAGGCACCATCGTAACACCCTTGAACTTGTAAGGTTTGGCTATAGCCTGCTTATCGCCGTTAATGTAGGCGCTCGTGCTGCCCGCTTTGACTCGTAGTTCACTTGTCGTCATATCTGATGCCCATACAGGCAATGCCGCGCCAATCGTCAGCATCCCGGTTAATACACCTGTGCTTAGCACACGTATCCATGACTTTTTCATTCCGTTCTTTCGTCCTCTCTCCATCCAGGCTGATCGCCGGGCTTTATTGTTCTTCATCTGCAGGGAACGCTTCATCTTCCTCGTCTACGATGTCTGCGCGATCAGCAAGCACCAACGTGCGGGTGACGATATCGCCATCCGTTTGCATTAACAGCTTTACCTTTTGCCCAGGCAGATACTTTTTGAGCAGCTCGTTGATATCTACTACGGAGGAGACACGTGTACCTGCCACACTATAGATGACGTCGCCCTCTTTGATTTTGGCTTTCTTTGCTCCAGGAGACAGTACGCCCGTTATCGTTAAGGGATCATCTGTAGGCAGGCCCACAATCGCAGACCAGCTTTCTTCCAGCTGTAGACCCAGACTTGCACGTTTTATTTTGCCATATTTAAAAAACTGATCGATGATATATTGAACGGTATCCACCGGAATCGAAAATCCCAAACTCTCTACGCCGACCGCAGAAAATTTCATTGAATTGATACCGACCACTTCACCCTTCAGGTTGACCAGCGGTCCTCCGCTATTTCCTGGATTAATCGCAGTGTCAGTCTGAATCAAACGGTAGGTCGCCTCAACACCACGATTCAAGCCGCTAATGACCCCTACCGTTGCCGAGTTGCGCAAAGAAAAGGAAATCGGCGTACCCAAGGCAATCACCGTTTCTCCAACAGTGGTTTGTGAAGCTTTGGCAAAGCTCGCCGGTTGGAGTGATTTGGCATTGATTTTGATTAGCGCCAAATCACTGAGTGCATCACTGTATGTTTTCGTAATTTTGTATGTATTGCCATCCGTCGTTACGACCACGGGGTTTGTTAATCCATCCACCACATGGGCATTCGTTACAATCCATCCATTGGACCGGATAATGACACCTGTACCATGTGCAAGATTATAGCGGTTGTCTGATGATGCACCTTCCTGTACTTCGGTAGATTTCCCAATAATGCCTACGACCGAAGGAGATACCTTTTCGATCACTTTGGGGATGGCTTCACTTCCCTTGTACGTGAATGTTCCAGATTTGGCATCATATTGTCCACTTCCACCAACTGCCTTGAGCAGATCCTTGGTGTTCACATAGACTTGGCCGTCTACCACTTTCGCTTGCATTGCCGTTTTGGATTCAGCCGCGCCGGCTGTTGCCGCTACACTAATCGAGAGTACAGCAGCCATCAGTATGGCTATCCCCTTTTTACCCAACACGCTCATATTCTCACCTGACCCTCTCTATACATCCTTCTTGCGCGACTCGACATCGAATTCATCACTGAATCTATTCTCTCTTTCTCTCATCTGCAATTCCGGTATCCCTCAATGTATCATACAGAATCTGGATATACAATTGTTTTAAGTCCTATTTTAGTAGAGAAGGTAGAATCTTGTTCAATCGTTCAGTATAAACGAAAAAAACACCCTCCATGTCTCCTGTGGAAAGTGTTCCTTCATACTTCTTTTGGCTTATATTCCATTCACTTCAGTGGCCTTACTACTGACCAAACCAACCCGTTATCATCGCATAGTCCGTCATCAGAAATACAAGCAGGCTGACTACTGCAAATCCAATGGCAAACAGATTCTTCTTTGGTGCCCGAAGAAGCCGAACGACTCCGATGAAAATCAGGATCGTAAATAAGATGACAAAAATATCAAATGCATTAAAATTCGATGTACTCGCCGTGGCAGCTTCTGCAAACAGCATGGATAGACAGACCTCCTTACCATAGTTGAACAGCTAACGCATACCCTAATATCTTCCTCTATGTTATCTGTACCCTGCTTGTAATGCAAGCCCTATCATCCATAAAAATGAAAAAAAACCAATTTGGCCGAATAATCCTGTAATGCTCGTCACAATGCATATGTAAACACTTTCACGAAATAACCTTAGTTCGAAGAAAACTGTGCATCATTCAAAACGAAAAGCCCTTCTTCCCGGAAGCAGAACACATCAGATCGTAATCCAACGTCTCACCTTTTCGAAAAGAAGGGCTAATACTGGCATTCATATTAATATAACTACTGGTTAGAGGATCTTAGTCCACCAATTGCAGTGCTTTGCTTCGCTCGGTATCCCGTTCCAGAACCGGCTTCAAGTACTTGCCCGTATAGGAAGCTTCCACTTTAATGATGTCCTCAGGGGTTCCCGTTGCAACAATGGTTCCTCCACCGCTACCGCCTTCCGGACCCAGATCAACAACATAGTCTG
>Ga0209437_100450_pt1 | contig 33940 bp, 27 predicted proteins | sample AraplaL_Cvi_mTSA_FD_184266 | JGI IMG/M metagenome (GOLD analysis project Ga0209437, IMG submission 184266) | Arabidopsis root microbial communities from the University of North Carolina, USA - plate scrape CL_Cvi_mTSA (SPAdes) (version 2) | ecosystem: Host-associated > Plants > Roots > Endosphere...
TGCGCTACATCAAGCAGCTCGATCCGAACATGGCCGATTTCGATCTGGCCCGCCTGCCGCTGACCGATCGGGCCTCGTACGACTTGCTGACCAAGGCCAAGACGGTCGCCGTGTTCCAGCTTGAAAGCCGCGGCATGCAAGGCATGCTGAAAGACGCGCGTCCCGACCGTTTCGAAGACATCATTGCGCTGGTGGCGCTGTATCGTCCGGGTCCGATGGACCTGATCCCCGACTTCTGCAAACGCAAGCACGGGGAGAAGTTCGACTACCCCGATCCGCGCACCGAAGGCATTCTGTCCGAGACCTACGGCATCATGGTGTATCAGGAGCAGGTGATGCAGATGGCGCAGGTGGTCGGCGGCTACTCGCTGGGCGGCGCCGACTTGCTGCGTCGCGCGATGGGTAAGAAAAAAGCCGAAGAGATGGCCGAGCACCGCAACATCTTCCGCGAAGGCGCCGCCAAGGACGGCCTGTCGCAGGAGAAGGCCGACGAGATCTTCGACTTGATGGAAAAGTTCGCGGGCTACGGCTTCAACAAGTCGCACGCCGCCGCCTACGCGCTGCTGTCGTACCACACCGCTTACCTCAAGGCGCATCATCCTGCCGCGTTCATGGCCGCCAACTTGTCGCTCGCCATGGACGACACCGAAAAGATCAAGATCCTGGTCGAGGACTCGCTCGACGTCTGCGGCCTGAGCCTGCTGCCGCCCGACATCAACCTGTCCGACTACCGCTTCATCCCGGTCGGCGAACCGGGCAAGAAGGCCGTCCACATCCGCTACGGACTGGGCGCCGTCAAGGGTTCCGGCCAGAGCGCGATTGAAGCCATCATCGCGGCACGCCAGGACGGTCCGTTCAAGGACTTGTTCGACTTCGCCAAGCGCGTCGACAAGAAGCAGATCAACCGCCGCACGGTCGACTCGCTGATCCGCGCCGGCGCCTTCGACTGCTTCGGCGTCGACCGCGCAGTTTTGCAGGCCACCGTCGGCCTGGCCTGGGAAAACGCCGAGCAGATGGAAGCCTCGGCCAACCAGGTCAGCCTGTTCGGAGGCGACGACAGCGATCTCGAAACGCCGTTGGAGTACGTACAGGTGCGCGCATGGAGCGACAAGCAGCGCCTTACGGAAGAAAAGACGGCCCTCGGCTTCTACCTGTCCGGCCATCTGTTCGACGCCTATGAAAAAGAAGTGCGACAGTTCGTGCGCACCAAGATTTCCAGCCTGGAGCCGTCGCGCGATCCGCGTTCGATGGCCGGCATCATCACCGGCATCCGCGTGCAGATGACCCAGCGCGGCAAGCTGCTGATCGTGACGCTCGACGACGGCAGCGGCACCGTCGACGTCACGGTCTACGGCGAACTGGCCGAGCCCAACAAGGCTTTCTTCAAGGAAGATGAACTGCTGATCGTGCAGGGAAAAGTGTCGGAAGACCGCTTCAACGGCGGCCTGCGCGTTTCCGCCGAAAAGGTCATGGACATCGGCGCCGCGCGCATCCAGTACGGCCAGCGCGTGGTGGTCTCGCTCAACAAGGGCGTCGACCCGGCGCACCTGCGCGACGCGCTGTCATCCTATCGCCAGCCGCAGGGCTTGCCATTTGTGATGAAGTACGTGCAATCGGGAGTTGGCTGTGAAGTCATGCTGGGGGATGCATGGCGAGTGGTGCCGAGTGATGGCTTGCAGAGCTCGCTGAAAGAATCGTTCGGACAAGAGTCTGTGGTTGTTGAGTATTAGTAAAGAAATAAAAATATGAAACGTGTTTCGATGTGCACTCTGTTGACCTGGATTTCTTTTTTTCTGTTTTTCCTATTGTCTTTAGTCATTGGAAAGATCGCAAATCCGTCTTATTACCTCGTGGCTGTCGTGGGGATAGCGTATGCCATTGGCGCTGTAAGAAAAAAAGAAGTTGGTATCCTGTACGTTTGGCTGGAATACCGCTGGGTTCACATTTCAGCATTGGGCATGGTATTGGCAATCTTGGTGCACGAGATCGCCGAAAATAACATTCGAGCCCGTTCTTATGATGTCCCATCGCATGTGGCATTGCTTGGCTTATTGACGCTGGGCGGCCTTTCCATGTCAACCAGGCAAATCAAGCACTTGCGCTGGGCATTCTTGATCGGGCCGGTGATCGCAATGCTGATGTTGGTCTCAGCAACGAGCGACGGCGCAGTGCGTGTACAGCCAGTCGACTTCATTTCTATCATTGCATTTTCCCAGCTCACTCTGTTGCTATCGATTTTTTCCGTATTCTCTATCGTTTGGATCGATAAAAAAAACGTGCTGACAACCATTCTTCATGGATTGACAGGCTTGGTCGGGCTTTACAGCATTTATATTTCGCAGACACGCGGGGCATGGGTCGCCGTTCCTGTATTCGTCGTTCTGTTATGGATCGTCTTCTCCAAACATACCTATTCCGTCAAGACGATATTCCGGGCATCTATCCTGATCATCTTGCTGGTAGCGGCTTTTAGCACTACGTCTATTGTGCACAAGCGAGTGCATGAGGCCGCTGACGATATCCATCAATATGTCACAGGGCAGAACCAAGATACTTCAGTGGGGACGCGCTTTCAATTGTGGAAAGTTTCTTGGCTCATGTTTACAGAGAATCCAGTTATCGGTGTCGGTGGTGATAAGTTTGTCGATACCCTGATGGAGAACGCGGCCCGCGGCATCATCACTAACGACGCAACCAAATACCCTCATTCGCACAATGAAGTATTGTTCAGCATGGCTACCTATGGGATATTCGGCCTGCTAGGCATTCTTGCCACTTATTTTGTTCCTTTGTACTATTTTATGAGAGATATGCGGCACACAGATCGAGAAGTTGTTGCCGCGGCTGCCATGGGGGCAGCCGTGTGTCTCGGTTATTTTGTTTTTGGCCTGGTTGACGTCATGTTCATGTGGCGCATATGCGATACATTTTATGCAATGAGCATTGCATTTTGCCTGTCATTCATCATTAGAAAGAAATATGAGTTGCGACAGCTCGCGGCTGCGCACTGATCCGGTTTTCCTATGAATACTCAATTTGTACCTCCGGAGCTATTGCAGAAAGCGGATAAAGTCTTGTTCGTCGCGCATCTGGCGATTGGCGATTTCACCTACATGGAAGCCTGTTTCAAGGCTTTTCATCAGGCTTATCCACATATTCAGATCGATATCTGGGTCGACGAAGTACGGCGGACTTACGATTTCAGGCAATGGCAAGGTCTGAAAAAATACTCGCTGTTCGACTGGCTGGACGCGGTCCCCTATTTCGGGAAGATATACAAAGAAACCTATAGTCCGTTCGTTATGCTGCGCTCATTGTTGCGCGCCAGATCGCAGCAATATGCTGTGGTTGTTTCGTTTGGCCTCTCGCATCGGACGTTTTATGCGCGTCTGATCAGGTGGATCAGCGGCGATGGATTTCTCGCCGCCATTGAAAATCGTTACAAGCCTCCCCGGCGTTATCGTCCTCCGAATATCTTTAAGCATTGGGTGTTTGCGCGACTGAATGCGCGTTTGCCAGAGCGTCCGAAAAACGCGGAGCATGTCAGTGAAGTCTATGCGGGCTGGTTTCGACAGCTGTTCGGATTGGATATCAGCCATATTGACCGCTTTCCGCGTCTGGCCATTCCGCCCGTCTGGAGTGATGATGCAACACGTCGTTTGCAACAATGGGGCATATCAGGAAAAGACCAGCGTCAGACGCGCTTAATATTTGTCAATCCGGTTTCCAAGCAGGATGTACGATGCTGGACGGTGCAAAAAGCGTTGGAACTGATAGATGAAATGCGTAAGCTGGAGCAGTGGGGTGAAAGTGACTTCATCCTCAATACGGTTCCCGAGCAATGGGATGAAACCAAGGCCATCTTGGAATCCCATCCCTTGTGCTCGAAAGTACACTTGTTCAGTGCCACCGATAATTTTTTCCAGTTACCGGCAATACTCAGTCAATGTGACTTAATTATCTCGGTCGAGACGGCGGTAATGCATCTTGCCAATGCGGTCGGAGTTCCCGTGATCGCCTTGATGCGGCAGCATACGCCTGAATGGATGCCGATCGACACGAAAAACAGTCGGGTCGTCATGACTCTTGAATACGATGACTGTGTTCAGGATATTAGTCTGGCGCGTGTCATCGAAGTCTTGCCCAATGTTGCTAATATGGCATGGTAGTCAGTAGCTGATTTTCCTCTGGGTCAGGCGGTGATTCGGCGTTTTTCCTCAATCCAAACCTGTACGATCTCCATCACTGCTGCTGGCGTTATCGCCAGCATGCAGGCGCAAGTTATGTGACCTCGGTTGCGGCAAGCAGGGCATCCTTCCCCGCCTATACTGAGATTGCTCGTACGGGGGCCAAGTGCGGCCCAACGGCCGAGATGCATCGGACGTGCAGGTGGAAACAAGCCCAGTGTGCGCGTCCCCAGTGCCGCTGCCAGGTGTAACGGGCCGGTGCCGCTGGCGATGAGGCCATCGGCCTGATTGATGAAGCTGGTCAGCTGTGTCAGTGTTTGTGCGCCGCAGATGTTGCTCACGTTGGGTAAGGCCAGCAGTTCATGGGCATGTTGTTGCAACCACTCTCCCTCTTTGGCGCTGCCTGTCAGCCAGATGTGCACATCAGTTTGTTGGCGGAGCTCTTGCGCCACTGCCAGAAATGAGGTGATTGGCCATTCTCTGCCATGACCGTTGGATTTTGTATGGAGAATCAGGTTGAAAGCGTGTGGTGCCAGCAGTGCGCTGCTGGCATCATCTTGTGGAACACTGAAATGATATAAGGCCGGTATCTGCGAGCGATCCGGTATTTCTGTCAGACCATACGGGCGCAGAAATTCGAAGTTGATTTGCGCTTCGTGGTTATCGGTCTGCCCCTTGCTGAAATACACCCGGCGGTTGCAGTAAAGGAGTTGATATATTTTCTGTCTGGCATTGGCGATGCGATGAGGGATGCGAGCCCGGAATGCCGCATTGACCAACGGATGATCCGGTTGCGCCAGAATCACCGTGTCGATATCGGATTGCTTCAGATAGCTGAATAGATCGTCTTTAATACTCTCGATATCGACGACATCGTCGATATCGTCGCAGTAGCGGACAACCTCAGCAGCATAAGCGCGGCAAAGCAGCGTTATTTTTACGCCTGGGTTGAGTTGCTTGAGCCGTGCTGCCATGGGCAGCGTCAGGATAATGTCGCCGATGTTGTCTTGGCGGCTAATGAGAACGTGCTTGCTAGTGATAGGCATATCTACGGGTAGAAAAAATCGGTTGCTATTGAAACGTGCACTGCGCCTATTTCGCGTGGCGCTTGCGCAGATAACGGACGTACCACTTCAGGCTTTCCAGCGGTCGTCCCTGGCGATACATGAAGCGCGAGTGCATGCGCATTTCCTTTGTGTTCTTCGGCTCCGGATCGAGTGGCATGTCCGACCACGGCGATAGCGACAGATATTTGCGGAACATGTGGCGCGCATCGTGGCCGCTCCAGTCGGTCCATGGCTTGACGGCGCCAGCGAAGTGAATGAAGACCGCCTTGCCAACCGGGCGCATGGCGAATTTATTCACGTTCAGATCATGAATCAGGTCGTACAGGTAATTCCAGCGCGGTGAGATATAGCGGGCACGGCCATTGAGCACAATATTGAGCGCGTCCTGGTCGTTGAAGCGCATGTCGGTCTTGCTGTCGAGCAGCGCATCCAGCGTTTTCTGCGTGATGCCTTCGCTGATCCACTTGTCGATGTTGATGAAGATCACGCCGCCGTTGAAGTATTGATTATGCTTCAGACCCAGTGCGGCAACGCGGCGTTGCAGCGTGACCGGTGCATCCGGCACCACCACCGCGATATCCTGGCTGATGTCCATGTCGACCATTTCGTCGAGCTTGTCGACGCACAGGATGTCCGCATCCAGATACAAGACACGGTCAGTTTGTCCTTTCAGTACAGTCGGGATCACCAGGCGCGTGAAGATGGACAGCGAGTAGTGCGAATGGCCGAGGAAGTGCGAAAACTGCGTGAACGACGCCAGGCCGAGCAGATGCAATTGCGTGCTGACTGCATACATTTCTTCCAGTTTTTTCAGGCGGCGCTGATGGTCTTCAGTTACCTCAAACGCCAACACGTGGAACGTGAAATGCTGGCCGGGATTGTTATCGATGATGGAGGCAATCGTACCGCCCATCGCCCGGAAGTAATTATTGTCCACGCAAAAGGCGATGTGGAAGGACGGTTTGCCATTGCTGCCGACGGCTTGCGTTGTTTGCATTGCTTGCAGATCCACTGGTTGATTCACGAGTTGATTCATTGCATGGCTTTCATGACTTGTTCGACGCTGACGGCCTTGACCCAATCGCCGCGTCTTGGGGCTGTTATGACGGTACTGTTGGCGCGGTCGATCGGGACCCACTCCGGATTTTTCTGGCGCATCAGCGCAATCACAGGGACCTGCACGGCGTTAGCCAGATGCATGACGGCGGTTTCCACCGAGATGATGAGGTCGCATCGTTCCAGGATCGCGGGCAGCTGGAAGAAGTTTTCTTCAGCGCTGAACAATTCCGTGCGTTCCAGTTGATATCTGCTGATGACTTGTCGGGCGTGCGCCAGCTCCTGCGGAACGGCATTGACGATGAAACAGCTGTCGCGCCATTTGTCTTGCTTCTTCATGGCGATGATCAGCTCGGCGACATGCTCCAGCGGCCAGCAGCGTTTCTTGGTCTTGGCATAAGGATTGATGAAGATCAGTTTTCCCTGATGGCCTTCGGCATTCCTGAAGCCCCACGCTGCCAGTTTCTCTTGCGCATACTGTCGCCATTGCGGCGGGATGTCGACAAACGGAAAACGCTCCGCCGCACTGACTTCCAGTCCGCTGAGCTGATGGAACCAGTGCGCATAGACGTCGCTGATGTGCTGTGGATTGCTGCGGTCCACGGTATAGGGTGGAATCGATGCATTCAGTTTGCGATACGCCAGCTGATGATGCGGCTGGTAGAACTTCACGCGCTTCTTCATGCCGATGACCAATCCGTCAGGGCTGATGCTGCGTGCCAGAGCCGCATACAGATGCGGGCGCAAAGTCGCAAGCGAGACGACGATAGGGTAATGCTCCTGCTGTGCTTCCGTGATCGACTCCTGATATAGCGCCGGGCTGTAGGTGCGGGTATAGATCTTGTTGAAGAACGGGCAGGCGGCGACCCAGTCGTACAGCGAATATTTTTGCAGATGCTTCCATTGCGATTCGTCGCTGGTACGGCGCACTTCATCCACCCACAAGTCGACATGCAAATGTGGATTGGCGTTTTTGAAGGCTTGGAAGAAATTCTGCAGGTAGGTGAAGTCGCCCAGCGCCAGATGGGAGATGAACAGGATCTTGTGCGACTTTTTCAGTAACTCTGCAGGAATGAGTGTCTGGGGCATAGTTGAGTATTTTCTCTGATGCTTCGCTACGTTCTTTTATTATTACCCTTTGGCTCGAAATGACTTCAAGCCGCTTGTTGCGAGAATTGTAAACGGTAGAGGTTGGCATACACGCTTTCATTGGCCAGCAATTCCAGATGATTGCCGACCTCGACTATCTGGCCATGCGACAGCACGACGATGCGGTCGGCACGTTCAATCGTTGACAGGCGGTGCGCGATCACGAAGGTGGTACGGCCTTCCATCAGGCGATCCAGCGCGGCTTGTACAGCGCGCTCGGACTCCGTGTCGAGCGCCGACGTGGCCTCGTCGAGGATCAGGATAGGTGCATCTTTGTAGATGGCGCGCGCAATGGCCACGCGCTGGCGCTGGCCGCCGGAGAGGCGCGAACCGTTGTCGCCGATGCGTGTTTCCAAGCCTTCCGGCATGCCTTCCACGACATCGGTCAGATGTGCCGCAATGACTGCGGCGCGCACGCGTTCCGGATCGGGTTGCGCATCGCCATAGGCGATATTGGCTGCCAGCGTATCGTCGAAAAGCACGGTGTTCTGGCTGACCATGGCGATTTGCTGGCGCAGGCTGGTCAGCGAAATCGATTCGATCGGCTTGCCGTCAAGCAGAATCTCACCACCTGTTGCGGAATAGAAGCCGGGGATCAGACTCACCAGTGTCGATTTGCCGCCGCCGGACATCCCGACGAAAGCGATGGCCTCTCCCGGCTGTACGTTCAGGTTGATGTTCTGCAATGCCAGCTGCGTGTGGCCGGGATAGGAGAAGTTGACATTGACCAGATCCAGTTTGCCGATACTGCGGGCAGGCAGCGTTTCGCCGCCGGTGCGTTCAATCGGCTTGTCGATCAGAATGTAAACTTCTTCTGCCGCAGCCATGCCGCGTTGCAAGGGGCCGTTGATTTCCGCCAGTTGCTTGAGCGGTGCCAGCAGCATCAGCATCGCGGTCAGAAAGGAAACGAAACCGCCGACGGTGATCTGGCCGTTACCCGATTGGATCAGTGCCATCACGATGACGATCGCCACTGCGCAAGCGGTCATCAATTGGGTGATCGGCACTGTAGCGGAAAACGCCGTCGTCATGCGCATCGTGTAGCGGCGCAGATTTTCGGCGCGCTCGTGGAAACGGCCTTTTTCATAATCGTGGCCGCCGAAGATCTTGATGACTTGTTGCGCGCGCGTGGTTTCTTCGATGACCTGGGTTAGTTCTGCATTGACGGCCAGCGAGTCACGGTTGAGTTTCTTCAGACGTTTACCAGTGGTGCGCACGACCACGGATACCAGCGGCAGCAATACCAGCGTGACGATGGTCAGCTCCCAATTCAGATATAGCAGCCATGCCAGCAAACCCAGCACGGTCAGCGCCGAGCGGACGATGGATGTGAACACTTTGGTCACCATGTCGATGATCTGCTGCACTTCAAACATCATCGAGTTGATCACTTTGCCGACCGTGTTGGTGGCATAGAAATTGACCGGCAGATCCAGCATGCGCGCAAACATCTGGCGACGCAGCTCATTCAGAATACGCGTCGATACCCAAGTCATCGTGTATGAGCTGGTGAAAGTCGCGATGCCGCGGATCAGAAAGATGCCGATGACGGCAAGCGGCACCAGCCACAATGAAAACGTCGGTTTTCCAACGAAACCCTTGTCCAGCAGCACTTGGAAGATATACGGCACCACCGGTTCGGTCGCTGCGGTGACGATCATGGCCATGAACGCGATCGCCAGGCGTTTCCGGTAGGGCCAGTGCAAGGCGACGAGCCTTTTCATATTGGACGACAAAAGCATATTGTTCCTTACTGATTGCTGCAAATGAAAATACAAGGGGCGATCATGCCACGGTCAGCCGTTCGCGGGTGCGCAAGTTTGCCCACAGGATGACCGTCATGAAGCCAAAAATCATGACGCCGTTATTGTGTGTCAGAAATGCCTGCGTCAGGCCGAATGTCAGGTAGGCCGCCGTCAACAGCGTGCCGGCCAGCGCGTAGCTGCGTACTGCGCCGTCGGCATCGCGCAGGCGGCGGGCAAAGAGCGCCAGCGGCGTCAGGTAAAGCGCCAGCAGCGCCAGCAAGCCGGGCAGGCCGCGCTTGACCAGCGCGTCGAGGTATTCGTTGTGCAGATGGGTGTGCTCTTCGATCGACGGTGCCGCCAGACCCTGGCGCACCAGCTCGGCCTTGCGCTCGACCATCCCTTGCTTGCCCCAGCCAGCCAGCCAGTGTCCCGGCAACATGGCGATGCCGGTACGCCACATTTCCAGGCGCGCTCCGACGGACGAATCGGCATTGCCTCTGACGACATAGTCGTCGGCCTCGGAGAACGCCAGTTCGATGCGCGCTTTCAATCCCGATTGCGGCAACACCCAAAGTACGGCGGAGATCGTGCATAGCGCAAGCGCGCCGGCGCCCGCCAGGCGTTTGCCCAGGACGCTCCCCTGCGTGCAGGCAAAGATGGCCAGGCATAACGGCAATGCCATCCAGCTGCCGCGGCTACCGGTCAATAGCGAACCGGCAACGCCGGCGGCGGCTCCGATGAAGAGCATTGCCATCCATGTGCGGGCGTGCGTCTGTTGTTGTTTGGCCCAAGGCAAACCGCACAGGCACAGGATGCCCAGCGTGATGCTGATGTTGCCGTACTGAATCGGATTGGTGGAGCCGCCGGGACGCAATGCGCCGTCCATCAGGAGTTGCCAGGCACCGAGCATTCCCGCGCCGACCGCGCCCAACGCCAGGCCGGACCAGAACGCCGCGGCGCGTGGCGGCCACGCCAGCAGCAACAGCAGGGCGGGAATCGCCAGCAGGAAACGCAGCGGTGCGTCATAGTCGCGCCCCGGCGCGCCGTGGAACAGGTTGGAGGCGGCGTTAATCATGAAATATGCGGCCAGCGCGGCAATCAGGAGCCAGTCGCGGCGCTCCAGACGCCATCCTGCAGGCCGCCGGAACAGCAATACTGTGCCGCCCAGCGCCAGCATCGCCGCCCCGAGCGAAAAGCCGCTCGCCACCACCAGTGCGATGGCGGAAAACAGGAATACGGCGACAGAGGTGAATACAACCATCCAGGCGGTCCTTGGCGAGCCTGATTTCGCCCTGGCGGACGCGGTCAGGCCGCAAATCGGAGAAACCGCACATTGTAATGCAAGGGCAGGCCGAAATGACCGGCGCAGCTTGTAAAGCGAGGGCAAACGGCCGTTGCCGTAAATGCAATAAATCGGCCTATGCCGCCGGTTTCAGGCCGGGATTCTTCAAAACCGCGTCAAAGTTCGCGTGATTAAGCGCATCGCGCAACTCCCGATAAGCTTGCACCAGCGCATCTTGATTGAACCCGCGGTTCAATCCGCTGGGATTCGGCAGGAGCCACACCATCGCTCCACCGAATTTTTCCGGCTGCTTTCCCCACCCGACCTTCGGCTGACCCGTGATGGCCTGATACGCCGGCTTGCCGAGGAACGCCAGGTACCTCGGCCGGAACTGTTCGATCTTCATGCGCAGCGTTTCGGCGGAACGCACGAATTCGTCCCCCAGCAATTCATCGGCGCGCGCAGTCGGGCGTTCCACCACGGTCGTCAGCCCGCAGCGATGGTCGAGAATACGGCGGTCGTCAAGCGGGTCGATGAGGTCGGGTGTGAAGCCGCACAGATGCACGGTCTTCCAGAAACGATTGCTCCTGCCCATGAAATGGTGGCCGCTGGCAGCTGCACGCATGCCGGGGTTGATGCCGCAGAAGACGACGTCGAGCGCCGGGGCGAGGATGTCGGGAAGAGGGGCGGGAGCAGTAACGGTGGGCATCATAAGCAGAGCTGTTCGGACAAGAGACACTGATTATGGGCATGGAGGTATGCACGAACAACCGCCGTCATGAATGCTTATCGGCCATTCGGTGACTGATTCGGGCCATCCCGCTCCAAGCGTCCGTTACATCAGAATGATGTCGTACTGTTCCTGTTGGTAGTCGGTCTGTACCTGCAACGAAATTGGCTTCTTGATGAAGTCGCCGAGCATGGCCAAGTGTTGCGATTCTTCTTCGAGGAACATGTCGACCACTACCTGCGCCGCGAGAATGCGGAATTCGCGCGGGTTGAACTGCTTGGCTTCGCGCAGCACTTCACGCAGGATTTCGTAGCAGACCGTGCGCGAGGTCTTGACCTGGCCCTTGCCTTTGCAGGCCGGGCAGGTTTCGCACAGGATGTGCGCCAGCGATTCGCGGGTGCGCTTGCGCGTCATTTCCACCAGGCCCAGCGCCGAAAAATTGGACACCGAAATCTTGGTGCGATCGCGCTGCAGGGCCTTGTTCAGTTCCGAGAGCACGGCGCCGCGGTGCTCAAGGTTTTCCATGTCGATGAAGTCGAGGATGATGATGCCGCCCAGATTACGCAGGCGCAGCTGGCGCGCGATGGCGTGCGCAGCTTCCAGGTTGGTCTTGAAGATCGTATCGTCAAAATTGCGGCCGTTGACGAAGCTGCCGGTGTTGACGTCGATGGTGGTCATCGCTTCGGTCTGGTCGACGATCAGGTAGCCGCCCGACTTGAGGTCGACGCGGCGCCCCAGCGCACGTTCAATTTCTTCTTCCACGCCGTACAGGTCGAAAAGCGGGCGTTCGCCGCGGTAGTGCATCAGCTTGGGCAGCACCGAAGGCGTGTAAAGCGTGCCGAACTCCTGCAGCATCTGGAAGTTCTCGCGGGAATCGACCTGGATGTTCGAGGTGTCGTCGCTGACGAAGTCGCGCAGCACGCGCTGGGCCAGGCTCAGGTCCTGGTACATCAGTGTCGGCGCGGGTTTGGTCTTGGTCTGGGCGGTGATGCTGGCCCAGGTCTTGCGCAGGTATTCGACGTCCATCTGCAGGTCGGCGTCGGATGCGTCTTCGGCCATGGTGCGGATGATGAAGCCGCCTTTTTCTTCCGGCGGCAGCAGGCTCTGGACCTTGCTGCGCAGCTGTTCGCGTTCGGCTTCGTTCTCGATGCGTTGCGAAATGCCGATGTGCTTGTCCTGCGGCAGGTAGACCAGCATGCGGCCGGCGATCGATATTTGCGTCGACAAACGCGCGCCCTTGGTGCCGATCGGATCCTTGATTACCTGCACGGTGATGGTCTGGCCGTCGAACAGCAATTTTTCGATCGGGATCTGCGGCGTGTTCTGACCGTGCTGGCCATCGTGTGGTTTGGCTTCCCAGATGTCGGCGACATGCAGGAAGGCGGCGCGTTCCAGGCCGATGTCGATGAAGGCAGACTGCATGCCGGGAAGCACGCGCACGACTTTGCCGAGATAGACGTTGCCGGCCAAGCCACGCGAGAGCGTGCGCTCGATGTGCAGCTCTTGCACCGCGCCCTGCAGGATGAGTGCCACGCGCGTCTCCTGCGGCGTGATGTTGATCAGGATGTCTTCGTTCATGGTCTGGTGACCCTAAAAATGGTGAATGCTGGAAAGGGCTGGGGGGAACGGACATGGAAGCCGTCCGGTGCAGCTCACAATGTGGCTTGCGGCAAGATGCGCATGCCGGTCTTCTGCAGCAGTTGCGCGGTCTCGAACAGCGGCAGGCCCATGATGCCGGAATGGCTGCCGGCGATGTCCTTGATGAAAATCGACGCCAGGCCTTGGATGCCGTAGCCGCCGGCCTTGTCGAACGGCTCCTGGGTCGAGCAGTAGGCGCGGATCATGTCGTCGGTCAGCGCCTCGAAGGCGACGTCGGAGTACTGCGTGATCTGCCACATCTGTTCCTGGAAGGCCACCGCGACGCTGGTCAGCACCTGGTGCGTGCGGCCGGAAAGGCGCGTGATCATCTCGACGGCTTCCCTGACGTCGGCCGGTTTGCCCAGGATCAGGTCGTCCACCACCACCGTGGTGTCGGCCGACAGGATGGGGCGCATCGGCAGTTGCCGGTACAGCATGGTCTGGCGTGCGCTGAGCAGTTTGTCGCGGGTGACGCGGGCGACGTAGTCGGCCGGCTTTTCGTTCGGCAGGACTTGCTCGTCGACTTCCTTGTCGTTGAGCAGCAATTCGAAATCGATGCCGATCTGGCGCAGCAGTTCGCGCCGGCGGGGACTCTTGGAGGCGAGGTAGATTTTTTTGTCAGCAAGTTTCATGAAGCAACACTTCTCAGTATTTATCCGTACAGCGCCTTCGATTGTTTAAGGCGTTGTGCTTGCTTGTGTTCCGCTTTGTTTCTTTCCCGATCCCGGTCTTGCAGCTATACGCGGTGATACGGATGATTCTGCGTAATCGACCAGGCGCGGTACAACTGTTCCGCCAGCAGCACGCGCACCATGCCGTGCGGCAGCGTCAGGCTGGAGATGCGAACCAGCATGTCGGCATTGGCCTTGAGGCCGGGATCGAGTCCGTCGGCGCCGCCGATCACGAAGGCGACGTCGCGGCCGTCCTGCTGCCACTGCGTCAGCAACTGCGACAACTGCATCGAGGTGATGTCCTTGCCGTGCTCGTCCAGCGCCACGATGCGCGCGCCTTTCGGCAGCGCTGCTTCGATCTTGCTGCGTTCCTGCGACATCACGGTTTCTGCGGTCCTGCTGCCGGAACGTTCGATCGGTTTGATTTCTTTCAACAAGACCCGGCACTCGGCCGGCATCCTCTTGGCGTATTCGTTAAATCCCGATTCGATCCAGCCCGGCATTTTGTGGCCGACGGCGGTAATGATGAGCTGCATGGCTCACACTACCGGGGTCAGGCCTTGGTTTTTGGACGTGCCGGACGCTTGGCGGCGGCCGCTTTCTTCGACGCCACGGCGCTTTTCGGCATGGCGACCTTGACGGTCGTGCCGACCGCTTTCTTGGCCGGGGCCTTGCGCTTGACAGCAGTGCCGGTACCGGCGGCAGCCTTGTTCTTGGCGGCGCTGAGCGTGGTCGATGCACGTGGTGCGCGCGTGGTCTTCGGCGCCGGCTTGGCGTCGGTGGTGACCGACACGGCGCGCGGCTTGCGTGCCGGCTTCTTCGGTGCTTCGTCGTCGATTGCCTGGCTGGCTTCCACCGCCTCTGCCTGCTCGCGGGTGCGGCGGATCTTGACCGGTTTTTCGTCTTCGGATGCTTTCTTTGCGGCGGCGCTGGAGGCGACACGCTTGGCCGCGCCCATCTTCACTTCCTTGTCGCCCCAGATTTCTTCCAGGCGGTAGTAGGCGCGGATGGCCGGCTGCATGATGTGGACAATCATGTCGCCCAGATCGACCAGCACCCATTCGCCGGTGTCTTCGCCTTCGACGCTGACGACATGGCCGCCCTTGGCCTTGACCTTGTCGCGCACGGAAGCGGCCAGCGCCTTGGTCTGGCGGTTCGAGGTGCCGGAGGCGATCGCCACGCGATCGAACAGGCTGGTCAGGTGAGTGGTGTCATAGATCTTGATGTCCTGAGCTTTGACGTCTTCCAGCGCGTCGACGACGGCTGTTTGCAGTTTTTTGATATCCATTAGTTTTGATAGAGATGATGTTGTTCGATATAGTCTAGCACCCTCGCCGGGATCAGCGACTCCGGTCTTTCGCCGCGTTGCAGCAAGGAACGGATCTCGGTCGATGAAATGTCGACGTCGAGACTGGATGCCAGATAGGCTTTGCCGTGCGAAGTGGTGCGTATTTCCTTTTCAGTGCCGGCACGGCGTGTGAATTCCTGCATGACAACATCCGGCACCTGCGCGGCGTCAATGCCGAATCCCGGGCGCGAAGCGGCGCACAGGTGGGCATAGTCGAACAGCTGTTGCCAGCCTTGCCAGGTGTCCAGATGCTGCAATTGGTCTGCGCCCATCAGGAAAACGATGGAGACCTCGGGACCGAGCTCGGCCCGCAAGGCCTTCAAGGTATCGATGGTGTAGGTTGCCGTCGCGCGGCTAATTTCCTGTTGGTCGATCACCACAGGTACGTGTTCATGGCTGAACGCCAGCTCGACCATTTCCACGCGCTGCGCCGCCGTGGCTTGCAAACCGTGCTTTTGCCACGGATTGCCGGCCGGAATCACGCGCAGTTCGTCCGGTTTCAGCAACGCAACGAAATGCTCGCCCAGTGCGACGTGGCCGTTGTGTACGGGATCAAAGCTGCCACCGAGGATCGCGATGCAGCGCGTGGCTGGCACGGGAGCGGCCGCCACTAGATCCATTCCTTGTGCGGCAGGAAGTCACTGTAGAGTCGCGCTTCCGGGCTGCCGTCTTCCGGCTGCCAGTTGTAGCGCCACTTCACCACCGGCGGCATCGACATCAGGATCGACTCGGTGCGTCCGCCCGATTGCAGGCCGAACAGCGTGCCGCGGTCGAACACCAGGTTGAACTCGACGTAACGTCCGCGCCGATACGCCTGGAAATCACGTTCGCGCTCGCCGTAAGGCGTGTCCTTGCGCTGTTCCAGGATCGGCAGGTAAGCGCCGATGAAACCGTCGCCGACGCTGCGCATCAGCGCAAAACTGTCGTCCAGCGGCAGCGCATTGAAATCATCAAAGAAGATCCCGCCGACGCCGCGCGCCTCCTTGCGGTGCTTCAGATAAAAATACTCGTCGCACCACTTCTTGAAGCGCGGATGCAGTTCGTCGCCGAACGGCGCCAGCGCGTCGCGGCAGCTGCGGTGGAAATGCACTGCATCTTCCGCGAAGCCGTAATACGGCGTCAGATCCATGCCGCCGCCGAACCACCAGACGGGCTCCTGGCCGCCCGCCTTGGCGACAAAGAAGCGCACGTTCATGTGCACCGTCGGCGCGTAAGGGTTGCGGGGATGCAGCACCAGCGACACGCCCATGGCTTCCCATTCGCGGCCGGCGATTTCCGGACGATTGGCGGCAGCCGACGGCGGCAGGTTCTTGCCCATCACGTGCGAGAAACCGACACCGCCGCGTTCGAATACGTTGCCTTCCTCGATGATGCGCGACGTCCCGCCGCCGCCTTCAGGGCGTTCCCAGGAATCGGTGAGGAAGGATTTGCCGTCAATGCCTTCCAGCGCCGCGACGATGCGTTGCTGGAGGTCTTGCAGATAGGCTTTAATGGTTGATGCAGTGGCGGTTGCTGTCACGGAGTGTCGTCGCTAGGGGGCGTGGAGGCGACCGTAAAAGGCGCTCTTTGGTGCACGCAAGAAAAATTACCCCCGCGATTGTACCCTGACAGGGCAGTCAGCGGATAGCCCGAAGCCTTTTGGAAGGCTTCGGGACTGGCTTTTGATGGATTTAGGTAACGCTGGGCGGGACTGGTGCAGCTTGTTCAGGCTGATTCGGATTGGCGACGCTGACCTGGTACGTCGCCGGCGCCGGCCAGCCCGCTTCGGCGCAGGTTTGCGCGATGGCGCGGTTGGTGTCGTTGTAGACCTGGCCGAAGTTCGGCGTCGGCGCAAACAGGCGCACCGCCAGCAGGGTGCCGGTGGCGTTGAATTCCTGGATCACCACGGCCGGTGCCGGGTCGACCAGTACATTCGGGATCTGTGCCACTTTTGCTGTCAGGCGCGCGATGGCGTCGGCCGGATCCACACCGTAGGCAATCTGGCAACGCAGGTCGATGCGGCGGGTCGGATGGACGTTGTAATTGGTGATGATGTCGGAGAACAGTTTGTTGTTGCCGATGATCACGCGCAGATTGTTGTCGGTGAGTATGGTGGTGGTGACCAGGCCGATGTCGGTCACGGTGCCGGTCTGGCCCGCCGCCGTGATGTAGTCGCCAACCTTGAACGGACGCAGCACCACCAGGAAGATGCCGGCCGCGAAGTTCGACAGCAGTCCCGACCAGGCCACGCCCAGCGCCACGCCGACGGCGCCGATCATGGCGGCGAATGAGGTGGTCGGCACGCCGCAGATTTCCAGGATGCCCATCACGAGCAGCACGCGCAGCGCCACGTGAATCGCCGAAATGGCGTAATTCACCAGCGTCGGTTCGAGCTGGCGCAGGGTGAGCACGCGCCGCACTACTTTGGCGAAGGTGCCGATCAGCATGCCGCCGACGAACCAGATGACCAGTGCCGCCAGGACCTTGAGGCCGAATGGCACCAGATAGAGATTGATCAGGGTATCGAGGTTGAGCAGGTGTTGTTGCATGCGGATTTCCTATGTTGAATGCGTTGCGGACCGATATTAGGTGTTTGCAGGCGGATTTTGTTGCGGAATTCTTGTGATTTTACGGAAAAGCGGCGTATTTAAAGCAAAAAACCCCGCAAAACCCAAGGTTTGCGAGGTTTTTCACAATTCCGGATATCGTGATCAGCGCTTCAGTGCGCGCCAGCCGATGTCGCGGCGCAGTTGCGCGCCTTCGAAATGGATCAGGTCGGTGGCGGCATACGCCTGTTTCTGCGCGACCTTGACGCTGTCGCCCAGGCCGACGACGCACAGCACCCGGCCGCCGGCCGTGGTCAGCTTGTTGCCGGTCAACACGGTGCCCGCATGGAAGGTGACGCAGTCGTCGGTTTCCGCCGGGATGTCGGTGATCAGGTCGCCCTTGCGCGGCGCATCCGGATAACCGGCTGCGGCCATCACCACGCCCAGCGCGGTGCGACGGTCCCATTCCAGTTCGATGGTGTCGAGCGTGCCGTTGACGGCATGTTCCATCACGGTCAGCAGGTCGGTCTTGAGGCGCGCCATGATCGGCTGCGTCTCGGGGTCACCCATGCGGCAGTTGAATTCCAGCGTCTTCGGATTGCCCTTGTCGTCGATCATCAGGCCGGCGTACAGGAAGCCGGAGAACGGAATGCCGTCCTTGGCCATGCCTTGCACGGTTGGCACGATGATTTCGCGCATCACGCGGGCGTGCAGCGCCGGCGTCACGATCGGAGCAGGGGAGTAAGCACCCATGCCGCCGGTGTTCGGACCCTGGTCGTTGTCCTGCAGGCGCTTGTGATCCTGGCTGGTGGCCAGCGGCAGGATGTTCTTGCCATCGACCATGACGATAAAGCTGGCTTCTTCGCCGGCCAGGAATTCTTCGATCACGACGCGCGCGCCGGCGTCGCCGAGCTTGTTGTCGGACAGCATCATGTCGACTGCGCCGTGCGCTTCTTCCAGCGTCAGTGCAACGACCACGCCTTTGCCGGCGGCCAGGCCGTCGGCCTTGATGACGATCGGCGCGCCCTTCTGGTCGACGTAGTCGTGGGCCGCCTTGACGTCGGAGAAGGTCTGGTATTCAGCGGTAGGGATGGCGTGGCGCTTCATGAAGGACTTCGAGAAATCCTTCGAGCTTTCCAGTTGTGCAGCTTCTTTGGTGGGGCCGAAGATCTTCAGGCCGCGGGCGCGGAACAGGTTGACGATGCCGGCGGCCAGCGGCACTTCCGGGCCGACCACGGTCAGCGCTACGTGTTCTTTTTCGACGAAATCGGCGAGTTCGTTCAGATCGGTGATCGCCACGTTTTCCAGGCGCTCGTCGAGCGCAGTGCCGCCGTTGCCCGGGGCAACGTAGACGGTTTGGATGCGCGGCGACTGAGCAATTTTCCAGGCCAGTGCGTGTTCACGACCACCGGAGCCAACAACGAGAATTTTCATGATAGGGACTTGGTAAGAAAGGTTGGCCGGCTTTAGTCTTCGATAACGGCGTTGCTGTAAATCTCTTGTACGTCGTCGAGGTTTTCCAGAGCATCGAGCAGTTTTTGCATCTTGACGGCGTCGTCGCCGGTGAAGACGGTTTCGGTCGCGGGCTTCATGATGATTTCGGCCATCTCGGCCTTGAAGCCTGCCTTTTCCATCGCGGCCTTAACGGCGGCGAAGTCGTGCGGTGGCGTCAACACCTCGATACCGCCTTCGTCGTCGGTGATGACGTCATCGGCGCCGGCTTCGAGCGCGGCTTCCATGATGGCGTCTTCACTCACGCCCGGCGCGTACAGCAATTGGCCGCAGTGCTTGAACATGAACGACACCGAACCTTCGGTGCCCATGTTGCCGCCGTACTTGGAAAACGCGTGGCGCACGTCGGCCACGGTACGGATGCGATTGTCGGTCATGCAGTCGACGATGATGGCCGCGCCGTTGATGCCATAGCCTTCGTAGCGGACTTCTTCATAGTTGACGCCGTCCAGGGTGCCGGTGCCGCGTTGGATGGCGCGGGTGACGTTGTCCTTGGGCATGTTGGCGTCGGCGGCCTTGTCGACGGCCAGGCGCAGGCGTGGGTTGGCGTCCACGTCGCCGCCGCCCATGCGGGCCGCCACGGTGATTTCCTTGATGAGGCGCGTCCAGATCTTGCCGCGCTTTTCGTCCTGACGGCCTTTACGATGCTGAATATTGGCCCATTTGCTGTGTCCAGCCATGATGAATCTTTCCTGCCTTGATGGAACGCGCTCCGTCCGGATGGGCGCGAAATCCGGCAGACTTTGCCCGAACTTCGCGTGAATATCGCGAATTGACGAAGGGTGTTCTAGTTATAATCGACCGAGGATTTTACCATATCGCCCGACCTCAAAGCCCATCACCGGCCCCCTCTCTTATTGTTTTTCTATCATGATCAAGCCACTCTTCATCGCCAAAAATCAGACTCAGGAACTCGCCCTGTTGCCCAACCTGGTCAACCGTCACGGCTGCATCACCGGCGCCACCGGCACCGGCAAGACCGTCACCCTGCAAGTGGTGGCGCAGGCTTTGTCCGACATCGGCGTGCCGGTGTTCATGGCTGACGTCAAGGGCGACCTGTCCGGCCTGTCCAAAGCCGGCGTGCTGTCGGCCAAGGGCAAGGAGCGCCTGAGCTCGCTCGGCATGGACGAACCGGCCTGGGAAGCCTTGCCGGTGACCTTCTGGGATGTCTTTGGCGAAAAGGGCCATCCGGTGCGCGCGACCGTCTCCGACATGGGGCCGCTGATGATTGCGCGCATGCTTAATCTGAACGACACGCAAGAGGGCGTGCTGCAGCTGGTGTTCAAGATCGCCGACGACAACGGCCTGTTGCTGCTCGACACCAAGGACCTGCGTGCCATGCTGCAGCACGTCGGCGACAACGCCGCCACCTTCAAGACCGAATACGGCAACATCTCCGCCGCCAGCATTGGCGCCATCCAGCGTGGTCTGATCGGCATCGAGGAGCAGGGCGGGGACAAGTTCTTCGGCGAGCCCATGCTCAACATCGAAGACTGGATGCAGACCGACGCCAAGGGCAAGGGCGTGATCAATATCCTCGCCGCCGACAAGCTGCTTAACGCACCGCGCCTGTATTCGACCTTCCTGCTGTGGATGCTGTCGGAACTGTTTGAACATCTGCCCGAAGTCGGCGACCTCGACAAGCCCAAGCTGGTGTTCTTCTTCGACGAGGCGCACCTGCTGTTCGACGAAGCGCCCAAGCCGCTGCTGCAAAAGATCGAGCAGGTGGTGCGGCTTATCCGTTCCAAGGGCGTCGGCGTGTTCTTCGTCACGCAGAATCCGCTCGACATTCCCGATACCGTGCTGGGCCAGCTCGGCAACCGCGTGCAGCACGCCCTGCGCGCCTACACGCCGCGTGACCAGAAGGCTGTGCAGGCCGCCGCCGAGACCTTCCGCGCCAATCCGCAATTGAATACCGCCACCGCCATCACCGAACTCGGCGTCGGCGAAGCGCTGGTCTCCTTCCTCGACGAAAAGGGCCGTCCCAACGTGGTTGAGCGCGCCTACATCCTGATGCCGGGTTCGCAGATCGGCCCGATCGCCGACGACGAACGCAAGGCTTTCATCGCCTCGTCCGTGGTGGCCGGCGTCTACGAAAAAACCGTCGATCGCGAATCTGCCTACGAAAAACTCAAGGGCAGGGCCGCTCAGCAACCGGGCAATGCGCCGGCTGGTGCGCCTTCTACCGTTCCGGCCGAGCCGGAATCCAGCGGAGGCGAAGGTGGCCTCGGCGACCTGCTCAAGGACGCCGCCGGGGGCTTCTTCGGCAACAGCGCCGGCGGAAAAAATCGCCGCGAGTCGCCCGTCGAAGCAATGGTCAAATCCGCAGCGCGCAGCATCGGCTCGCAGGTCGGCCGCGAAATCATTCGCGGCGTGCTCGGGTCGCTGCTCAAGAAACGCTGACCAATGGCGGTTCCGCAGGCGCAGTCCGCAGTCGATAATCCTGATGCAGGCGAAGTGCTCGGACGTTTTCGTCCGCGCCTGACGCTGCAGACCTTCACACGCGGCGACGGCGTGCTCGGCCTGCGTCCGGGCGGCCTGTTCGGTCCGCGCGGCGGCAACGTCACGGTGGCGCAGGTCGACTGGACCTACCAGGCCGGCGTCGGCCTGCACTGGGAAACCGCCGCGCCCATCAGTCTGATGGACCAGAGCGCCGCCGCCACGCAACTCCTCTTCACGCCGCAAGGAAAACAAGTCGTCATGCGGCGCAACCTGCACGCCGAAGCCGACGCGCTCGAAGCGATCCAGGCCGCGGGTTTGCTGCCGCTGCCGGCGGACGCCTTGCAATGGCGCGCCGATGACATGGCGACGCTGCACGCGCAGTTGTGGTCGATGCTGCTGGAAAGCAATTTCGGCGACTTCTGGGCCGACCGCGTGCCGGAGTTGCAGCAGCAAGGCTGGAGCATCGTGGTACGCCCCGGCTTCGCCCATGAAAGCGTGCCGGTCGAGGCCTGGCGCGTCATCGTCAGTCCCGAATCGGGCGCGGTGCTCGGCAAGGAAGTCGCCAGTACGCTGCAACAAGGCCGCACCAAAATCATCGGCGACTTTGGCGAACCTGGACGCGCCGCATGGTGGCTGCTCACCATGGGCGTGGAAATCGAGGGCCAGTTCTTCGACCTCACGCCGATGCTGGCGGACCTGCTGCGCCGTGACGCGCGCTGGACCGACGTCAAGACGATCGCCGCCATCGACGACATCTCCCTGATTTCATTGCGCGCACCGGGCGGCAAGCGTGTCGATGCACTGGCCGCGCCGCTCAAGGTGATCGTGTCGGCGATGCTCGACCTGCTGACCGATGTGCGGCGCAAGGACGGCGTGCTGCGCATCTCGTCGTGGGACGCTGCTCGCCTCGACGACATGTGCCGTCGCCTCGGCGAAGACGGCGCTACCTATGGAAGCGGCTTCCACCTCCAAAGCGATGCCGGCCTGCGCGAACTGGCGTTGCGCCTGCGCGCCGCCGGCGAACCACCGCCGGTGGCGGCACCCGTCGGCCTCGGCGTAACCTTGCGGCCGTATCAGTTGCACGGCGTGGCCTGGCTGCAGTATCTGCGCGAGCATCATCTGGCCGGCATCCTCGCCGACGACATGGGCCTGGGCAAGACCGCGCAGATGCTGGCGCACATCCTGATCGAAAAGCAATCCGGCCGGCTCGACTGCCCGGCGCTGGTGGTCTTGCCGACCTCGCTGGTGTTCAACTGGCAGGCCGAAGCCAGGCGCATGGCGCCCGACCTGCGCGTGCTGGCCTTGCAGGGGCCGCAGCGCGAAGACGACTTCGCGTGCATGGGCGAATTCGACATCGTGCTGACCACCTATCCGCTGGTGTGGCGCGATCTCGACGCGCTGGCGCGCCTGCAATTCCATCTGCTGATCCTGGACGAGGCGCAGACCGTCAAGAACGCCGCCGCGCGCAGCGCCAGCGCCGTGCGCCGACTGCGCGCGCGCCATCGCGTCTGCATGACCGGCACGCCGCTGGAGAATCATCTCGGCGAGTTGTGGGCGCAATTCAATTTCCTGATGCCGGGTTTCCTCGGCGAGGCCTCCACCTTCGCGCGCTTGTGGCGCAAGCCCATCGAAGAAAACGGCGAAACTCTGCGCGCGCAATTGCTGGCGCAACGGGTGCGCCCCTTCATCCTGCGCCGCCGCAAGGAAAACGTTGCCGCCGAGCTGCCGCCCAAAACCGTCGCGATCAAGCTGCTGCAATTGCAGGGCCGCCAGCGCGACCTCTACGAAAGCGTGCGCGCCGCCGCCGACAAGCAGGTGCGGCGCGCGCTGGAGCGGCGCGGCTTCACCGGTTCGCACGTGACTATCATGGATGCGCTGCTCAAGCTGCGCCAGGTCTGCTGCGATCCGTTCCTGCTTAAAGGCGGCAAAACGCCCAAGACCATCGAACGCGCCAAGATCGAAATGCTGCGCGACATGCTGCCGTCGCTGGCGGCGGAAGGCCGGCGCGTGCTGGTGTTTTCGCAATTCACCGAAATGCTGGAACTGATCGAGACCGAACTCGATGCACTGGAATTGCCCTGGCTGTCGCTGACCGGCAAGACGCCTTCGGCGGCGCGCGGCGAGGTGGTGGCGCAATTCCAGCGCAAGGACGTGCCCATCATGCTGGTCAGCCTCAAGGCCGGCGGCATCGGCCTCAACCTGACCGCCGCCGACACCGTGATCCTGGTCGATCCCTGGTGGAATCCCGCCGTCGAAGAGCAGGCCATCGCCCGCGCCCATCGCATCGGCCAGGACCAGGCGGTGCTGGTCTACAAGCTCATCATCGAAGGCAGCATCGAAGAACGCATACTCGAATTGCAGGAACGCAAGTCGGTGCTGGCCGAAGGCGTGCTCGGCAGCGACGGCGCGGTCACGCCCAAGTTCGGCCAGGCGGAGCTGGATGCGCTGATTGCGCCGCTACAGGTCGCGCGTCCGGCGTAATCGGGTAAGAGAGGAGGCGGCCGGGCGGAGCAGGCCCGGAGCGTTTACAATCACGGGATGTCTTCCACCGCGCTTTCCCCCTCCATTTCCCCGCGCCGCGCCTATCTGGCTGGTCTGCTGCTTGCCGTCGTCGGCGCCATTTTCTTTTCCGCCAAGGCCATCGTCGCCAAGCTGATGTACCGCTATCACGTCGATGCGGTGATGGTGATCAGCCTGCGCATGATGTTTTCGTTGCCGATGTTTGCGGTGCTTGCGTTCTGGCAGGCGCGCAACTCGCCGCCGCTGGCGGCGCGCGATTACGCCAAAATCGTCTTCCTCGGCCTGATCGGCTACTACCTGTCGAGCTTCCTCGATTTCCTCGGGCTGCAATACATCTCGGCCGGGCTGGAGCGGCTGATCCTGTTTCTGACGCCGTCCTTCGTGCTGCTGATTTCCTTCACCTTCTACAAACGCAAGGTCAGCCTGATCGAGTGGGGCGCGCTGCTGGTGTCCTACCTCGGCACCGCGCTGGTGCTGCAGCACGACATCAATACCGGCGGCAGCAACGTCGTGCTGGGTAGCGTGCTGGTGCTGGGCGCGGCGATCAGCTATGCGCTCTACCTGATCTTTTCCGGCGAGCTGGTGCGCCGCGTCGGCGCCATGCGCCTGGTGGCCTACGCCATGTGCGTGTCGTCGGTGGCCTGCATCATCCAGTTCTTCGTCCTGCGTCCGGCGTCGGCGCTGGTGCAGCCGGTCGAGGTGTACCAGTTGTCGCTGATCAATGCGGTGTTCTGCACGGTGCTGCCGGTGTGCCTGACGATGATCGCGGTGTCGCGCATCGGCGCGCCGAGCGCGGCGCAGGCGGGGTTGGTGGGTCCGGTGTCGACGCTGTTTCTCGGCGCCATGCTGCTGGACGAGCCGATCACGGCGATCCAGCTGACCGGCACGGCGCTGGTGTTGTCGGGGATCTATTTGCTGTCGCGTAAAAAGACTTAAAAGACTTAGTTTTTCAATTGCCAATTGTGAATGGCCACCCTAGGAGACCGAAATGACAAAAGCAATCAGGATGTTCAAGACCGGCGGACCCGAAGTCATGGAATACGTCGATGTCGAAGTCGGTGACCCCGGCCCGGGCGAAGTCCGCATCCGCCATGCCGCAGTCGGTTTGAATTTCATCGACGTCTATTTCCGCATCGGCCTGTATCCGCAACCGCTGCCCAACGGCCTCGGCCAGGAAGCCGCCGGCACCATCGAAGCGGTCGGCGCCGGCGTTGCCGGCTTCAAGGTCGGCGATCGCGTGGCTTACGCCGGTCGTCCCAACGGCGCCTATGCCGAAGCGCGCGTGATGCCCGCCGACATCCTGGTCAAGCTTCCCGATTCGATCAGCTTCGACACTGCCGCCGCGATGATGCTGCAAGGCATGACCGTGCAATACCTGCTGCGCCAGACCTATCCGCTCAAGGGCGGCGAGACGATCCTGCTGCACGCCGCCGCCGGCGGCATCGGCCTGATCGCCTCCCAATGGGCCAAGGCGCTGGGCGTGACCGTGATCGGCACCGTCAGCACCGACGAGAAAGCCGCGCTGGCGAAGGCGGCCGGCTGCGCTCACGTCATCAATTACAAGACCGAGAATTTTGTCGAACGCGTCAAGGAAATCACCGGCGGCAAAGGTGTGCCGGTGGTGTACGACTCGATCGGCAAGGACACCTTCATCGGTTCGCTGGATTGCCTCTCGCCGCGCGGCATGATGGTCAGTTTCGGCAGCGCTTCCGGCCCGGTGTCGCCGTTCGGCGTGAGCGAGCTGGCTTCGCGAGGTTCGCTGTTCCTGACGCGACCGTCGCTGGGCAACTACATCGCCACGCGCGAGGCGCTCGACGCCACCGCCGGCGATCTGTTCGCCATGGTCGAGGCCAAGAAGGTCAACATCGACATCAACCAGCGTTATGCGCTGAAAGACGTCGGCCAGGCGCACGCCGATCTGGAAAGTCGCAAGACCACCGGCTCCACCATCCTGATTCCGTGAGGAACGATCGTGACTATCTCCGATCCGGGCAAGAGCCCGATGAACCATCCCGATGAGCAGCCCTCCGGCACCGACGGTTCGCCCAAGTTCGGGCGGCTGCTGGTGGTGCTGATCCTGGCGGTGCTGTTGATCGTGGCGATCACTTTCGGCAGCGAAGCGCTGTATTCCTGATCAGGAAGATGGCATGAAAAATCCCGGTCTTGCTCAGGCGGCAAGACCGGGATTTTTTATTTCCGCGCCCGTTATTGCGCGGGCGCGGCGGGTTTGACGGCGGTCGAGGTCGGCGCTGCGGGCGCGCGCTTGTCCAGCTTCAGCACCACATGGCGCGACACGCCGCTGGGGCCGGGGAATTCCGAAAACGCGCTATACACCATGTACGGCATGGCCATGGGCAGCGTGGCTTCACGACCTTCGCTGTCGACCGTGACTTCATACAGCTTGCGATCGCCGTCGGTGCGCGTGATGCTCAGGTACAGGCGGCGCTGGAACACCGGGAAGGCCGTCGTCTGCATCGGCGGCCCCCAGAACGGATCATAGAACGGGCCCGGCCCCCACGGACCCCATGGCCGTCCGCGCCATCCGGCATAGCCCGGCCCGTACCAGAACGGATCGTAAGCCGGCTGGGTCACCACCAGGGTGCCGGCCTGCATGCCGTAGCTGAATGCCACCTTCAGCGTAGCCTTGCTTCCGGCCGCGTCGGTGAAGCCCAGCCGCTGCAGCTCGGCGCGCACCAGTTGTTCGTAATTACGGTATTCGAGGCTGGCTTCCTGATCCTTGGTCGGCGTGAAGACGTAGGACTTGTCCGGCAAGTCGTTCGGCCAGGCGTGGAAAGCGGTGACGTCGCTGGTGATGGTGCTGGCGCAGCCTGCGAGCAGGATGCTGCTTGCAGCGAAGAGGATGCCGAGCAAGCGTTTCATGTTGGTTCTCCGGTAATGATCAGGCAGGTAGGGCGGCTTCGGTGAAATGTTTGGGGCACTATTCTGTCCCTTTTCTGCCTATCCATTCGGTTGATTGGTAAAATTGTCTTTTGTTCCTATTGCTGCTGCGGTTTACAGCTGCCTTTATAGCTCTTTTTGCAGTTGATATCGCAACTCATTGCACCTCATTGCATTTTTCCCCGGGATCTCCTCCATGCGCACCGATACGCCTCCGACGATTTACCGCAAAGATTACGCCGCACCGACCTATTTTGTCGACACCGTGGAAATGGGTTTCGACCTCGAACCTGAGCTGACCCGCGTCGCCACGCGCATCGTGATGCAGCGCAATCCGGCCGCCGCCGGCAAGGACATCGAACTCTACGGCGAAGAACTCGAGCTGGTCCAGCTGCGCCTCAACGGCAAGACCCTGACCGCGCGCGACTACCGCATCCAGGGCGGCATCCTGCGCATCGCCGGCGCGCCCGCCAAGGTCACGCTGGAAATCGAAACCACCACGCAGCCGCAGCGCAATACCTCGCTCATGGGCCTGTACGTGTCCAACGGTAATTTCTTCACGCAATGCGAGGCCGAAGGTTTCCGCAAGATCACCTATTTCCCCGATCGTCCCGACGTCATGGGCAAGTACACCGTGATGTTGCGTGCCGACAAGAAGCAATACCCGGTGCTGCTGTCGAACGGCAACCTGATCGAAGAAGGTAATCTTCCCGACGGCCGTCATTACGCCAAGTGGGAAGACCCGTTCAAGAAGCCGTCCTACCTGTTCGCGCTGGTGGCCGGCAATCTGGTCTGCCAGGAAGAGAAGTACAAGCTGCAATCCGGCCGCGAAGTGTTGCTGCAAGTATGGGTGGAAGAGGGCAACCTCGACAAGACCCAGCACGCCATGGATTCGCTCAAGAACAGCATCCGCTGGGACGAAGAGCGCTTCGGTCTCGAGCTCGACCTGGACCGCTTCATGATCGTCGCCGTCGGCGACTTCAACATGGGCGCCATGGAGAACAAGGGCCTCAACATCTTCAACACCAAGTTCGTGCTGGCCAATCCGCGCATCGCCACCGATGTCGACTACGCCAACATCGAAGCCGTGGTGGGCCATGAATACTTTCACAACTGGACCGGCAACCGTGTCACCTGCCGCGACTGGTTTCAGTTGTCGCTGAAGGAAGGCCTGACGGTCTTCCGCGACCAGGAATTCTCCGCCGATATGATCGGCAGCGACAGCGGCCGCGCGGTCAAGCGCATCGACGACGTACGCGTGCTGCGCCAGGCGCAGTTCCCCGAAGACGCCGGCCCGATGGCGCACCCGGTGCGTCCCGACTCCTTCGTCGAGATCAACAATTTCTACACCGTCACCGTCTACGAAAAAGGCGCCGAAGTCGTGCGCATGTACCAGACCCTGCTCGGCCGCGACGGCTTCCGCAAGGGCATGGACCTGTACTTCCAGCGCCATGACGGCGAGGCCGTGACCTGCGACGATTTCCGCGCCGCCATGGCCGATGCCAACAAGCGCGACCTCAAGCAGTTCGAGCGCTGGTACAGCCAATCCGGTACGCCGCGCGTGGCCGCTACCGTGCGCCATGACGCCAAGGCCAAGACGCTGGAACTGACGCTGGAACAATCCTGCCCGTCAACGCCGGGCCAAAAGAAAAAGCTGCCGTTCCATATTCCTGTTGCCGTCGGTCTGCTCGACCGCAAGGGCGCTGACCTGACGCTCACGTTGGCCGGCGAAAAGACCGGCAAGTCGGCCGCTACGACCCGCGTGCTGGAACTGACGCAGGCAAAACAAACCTTCACCTTCAACAACGTCGCCGAAAAACCGGTGCCGTCGATCCTGCGCGGCTTCTCCGCGCCGGTGGTGCTGGAATACGACTACAGCGACGCCGAACTGGCCTTCCTGATGGCCCACGACAGCGATCCGTTCAACCGATGGGAAGCCGGCCAGCGCCTCGCCACGCGCCGTCTGCTCAGCCTGACCATCGCGGTGCAGGCTGCGCGCCAGTCCGGCCACGTGGTCTCGGTCGATTCGGTGCTGGGCAACCTGCAGCACGACAGCGCGCTGAGCGACGCCTTGCGCGCCACCCTCAACGACGCCACGCTCGACCCGGCGTTTCGCGAACTGGTGCTGACGCTGCCGTCGGAAACCATGATCGCCGAGCAGATGGAGGTCATCGACCCGCAAGCCATCCACGCCGCGCGCCAGTTCCTGCGCCGCACGCTGGCCAAGGAATTGAGCGCCGACCTGCTCAAGGCCTACCGCGACAATCATCACGGCGGCACCTACAGCCCTGACGCCGCCGCCTCCGGCAAGCGCGCCCTCAAGAACGTGGTGTTGTCCTACCTGGCCGAGCTCGACGACGAACAGGCTCACACGCTGGCGCAGCTGCAATGCGACAACGCCAACAACATGACCGACCGCCTGGCCGCGCTCGCCGCCCTGACCAACAGCGGCGCCGCCGGCAAGGGCAAGGCGCTGGAAGATTTCTACAGTGAGTTCGAACAGGAAGCGCTGGTCATCGACAAGTGGTTCACGCTGCAGGCGACTGCACGCACCGCCGACGTCGAGACCGTGCGCACGCTGGCGCAGCATCCGGCCTTCACGCTGAAGAATCCGAACCGCGCGCGTAGCCTGATTTTCAGCTTCTGCAACGGCAATCCTTCGGCCTTCCATGCGCTCGACGGCAGCGGCTACGCCTTCTGGGCCGAGCAGGTCATCGCGCTCAATGCCAGCAACCCGCAAGTGGCGGCCCGGCTGGCGCGCAGCCTGGACCGCTGGCGCAAGTACTCGCCGGCGCTGCAGGAAAGAATGCGCAACGCCCTGCGCCAGGTCGCCGACACGCCCAAGCTGTCGCGCGACGTCGCCGAGGTGATCACCAAGTCGCTGGCCGATAAATAAAGTAAACATGGCGCCGGCGAGGACATCGACCGGCGCTGCAATGAATCTGCATTGATTTTTAGAGAGAGCATCATGACCAAACGCATCAGCCTTACCCAGCATCTGATCGAGCAGCAGCGCCTGCACAACAAGATCCCGTCCGAACTGCGCCTGCTGATCGAAGTCGTCGGTCGCGCCTGCAAGAGCATCAGCCACGCCGTCGGCAAGGGCGCGCTCGGTGAAGTGCTCGGCACTGCCGGCAGCGAAAACGTGCAAGGCGAAGTGCAGAAGAAGCTGGACGTGATCTCCAATGAAATCCTGCTCGAAGCCAACGAATGGGGCGGTCACCTGGCCGGCATGGCGTCGGAAGAAATGGAAACCATCCACCCGATTCCGAACCGCTATCCAAAGGGTGAATACTTGCTGATGTTCGATCCGCTGGACGGTTCCAGCAATATCGACGTCAACGTCTCCATCGGCACCATCTTCTCGGTGCTGAAGGCGCCGGACGGCATGACCACGCCGTCGGAAAAAGACTTCCTGCAACCGGGCACCAAGCAGGTCGCCGCCGGTTACGCCGTCTATGGCCCGCAAACCGTGCTGGTGCTGACCACCGGCGACGGCGTGCACTGTTTCACCCTGGACCGCGAAATGGGCGCCTGGGTGCTGACCCAGCGCGACATGCAGATTCCTGCCGACACCAAGGAATTCGCCATCAACGCCTCCAACGCGCGCCACTGGTATCCACCGGTCAGCCGCTACGTCGACGAAATGCTGGCCGGCTCCACCGGTCCTCGCGGCAAAGATTTCAACATGCGCTGGATCGCCTCGATGGTCGCCGACGTGCATCGCATCCTCAACCGCGGCGGCGTCTTCATGTACCCGGCCGACGCGCGTGAACCGGACAAGCCAGGCAAGCTGCGCCTGATGTACGAAGCCAACCCGATGGCCTTCATCGTCGAGCAGGCCGGCGGCGCCGCCACCAACGGCGACCAGCGCATCCTCGACATCCAGCCGGAGAAGCTGCATCAACGCGTCGCGGTGTTCCTCGGTTCGAAGAACGAAGTCGAGCGCGTTACCGGGTATCACAAGGAGTAAATTCTTCCTTGCCGAACCGTCGGATCAACAAAAAGGGACTTGCGCGTGCAAGTCCCCTTTTTATTGCGCAGGCGTTCGTGAAACTCAAGCAGCCTTCTTCAGCGCCGCCAGCAAGGTCTTGTTGAACGCCGGGATATCGTCCGGCTTGCGCGAGGTGATGAAGTTGTCGTCCTGCACCACTTCACGATCGACCCATTTGCCGCCGGCGTTCTTGAAGTCGTCTTGCAAGCTCGGCCAGCTGGTCACGGTGCGGTCCTTGGCGAGACCGGCCGAAATCAGCAGCCAGCCGCCGTGGCAGATCGCCGCGATGGGTTTGTGGGCCGCGTCGGCTTGCTGCACAAACTTGACGGCTTCCGGCACCAGCCGCATGGCGTCGCCGTTGACCACGCCGCCCGGCAACAGCACAGCGGCGTAATCTTCCTGATGCGCCTGGTCGAAGGTCTTGTCGACCTTGACCTGCTCGCCCTTGTCGACGTGTTTGAAACCCTGCAATGAACCCGCCTTGGCGGAGATCACGTCGACTTTCACGCCGGCGGCTTCGAGCGCCTTTTTCGGTTCCAGCAGTTCGGCTTGTTCAAAGCCGTCGGTGGCGAGGATGGCGACGCGTTGCGGGGAAGATGTTGCAGATGGATTGGCCATGATGATTCTCCATGTTGGGTGATCGTCCCGGCAGTGAGTGAAAGCAGCTGCCGGCAGAACGATCATCCTGCGCCCAGACGACAACGCCGCCTATCAGCGTAGCGCTGAAGGCGGCGTCGGAATAGCGATGACGAGGATGACGGCGTCAGCGCCGCTGCATCAGCCGCACGCTGTGAATCGCTGTGAAGCCCACCGACAGCCAGATCGGGATATACGTCCACAGCTGCGCCGCCGTCAGCGTTTCATCGAGCAGGATGATCGCCACCACCACCAGCAACACTGGTTCGACATAGCCGAGGATGCCGAACAGGCCCATCGGCAGCAGGCGGCTGGCGCGCAGATAGCAGTCCAGCGCCACCGTGCTGAGCAGGCCGAGGCCCGGCAACAGCAGCAGATACATGTCCGGCCGCTGCCATACGCCGGCGAGATTCGGACTGATCGCCAGCGTGTACAGCGCCACCGGAGTGAGCAGGAAAATCTCCATGATGAAGATCACCATCGAATCCAGCTTGAGGCGCCGGCGCATCATGAAATACGGGGGATACCCCAGCGCCACCAGCAGCGTCGGCCACGAGAATGCGCGCGTCATCCACAGCTCGTGCAGCACGCCAATGACCGCGCACACCACGGCGATGCGCTGCCAGACGTCGAGCCGCTCGTGATAATAGAAGCGCCCGATCAGCACCATCGCCAGCGGCAGCAGGAAATACCCGAGCGAGACCTCCAGCGCCCGGCCATTCACCGGCGCCCACAGGAACAGCCACAGCTGCACGCCCAGCATCGCCGTCATCGCCACGAACAGCAGCGCCTGCACCGGACTGTGCAGCAATGCAAGAACAGCATCGCGCAACTGCACGCCATGCTTGCGCCAGACGATCAACAGCAGCGCCGGCGGCAGCGTCCACACGATGCGCCAGGCAAAGATATCGAGCCCGTCCAGCGGCGCCAGCCAACTGGTGTATGCGGAGAGAAGGGCGAACAGCAGTGACGCCGTCACCGACAAAGCGATGCCGCGTGCCGTTTCGGAATGATTCATGAGGGAAAAGTGGTAGTCGAACAAGGCACCAACATGGTGCGACCGCGATTGTAACGTCGCTGCGCGGATGCTGCTTGGGCTCATGTGAAGAAAGCATGAAGTCTCGCTGTTTTTGGACAGGCGAGCGGCTTGGCCGGTGGATTTAGCGAAAGCCGATTTTTGCTAAAATATTGTCTTCGCTGATGTAGCTCAGTTGGTAGAGCAACTGATTCGTAATCAGTAGGTCGGAGGTTCGATTCCTCTCATCAGCACAAGTTTATAAGGTTTTCCGGCCGACGCCAAAAGTGATTTGTGCTATTGGCCGTCGGTTGTGCTATTCAAACCGTCCTTTTAGTGGCTGGACGAGCTCCGGCTTGCGACTAGTTTCGTTGTGCAGCTACCGGCCATGCGCTAACAATGCACTGGCTCGCTCCCACTTCCCTGCATCGCTTGCGCACTTGGCGCGCAGTCACACCACCCCGCGCCTGTCCGCTTCATAGGGTTGTTTTGACTCAAAAATGCGTCAGAACCAAAAGTAAGCCCGGCGTGGCACACGAGCCAGGCCTGGCAGTGTTGAATTTGACGCATTTTGACGCACTTCAGAGGGCTTTTTACGTTGTATTGGTATCTTTCCGGCGTAAAGTATAAAAACGTTCAGAAAGGTATTCAATGCTTACAGATGATCAACGAAAAGCCAATCGTCTGGCCCTCGCATACAAAGACATGGAAGATGTAATTCGATTTTTGGATGCCTATGACGAGCTATCTTCGTTGCAGGCGAAACACGGCACAGGTCAATATTCTGACCATTGCGAAGGTCTGTTGATGGCTGCCATAGTCTCCTATTGCCGCCCATTTATGACAAATAGGGGGCGAGAGCATGCGGATACCCAACTCGTCGCTTCGACACTAGACAGTGTCACAGCAAACAAATCAGTTCATGAGTTAATAAAGTACAAACGCGACAAATTCGTCGCGCATGCTGACTGGGAAGAGCGGAAGACGGAAATAATAAAAATTGAGGGCGATAGTGTCTACAGACGGTTTCCGATGCCAAGTGTTACTGACCGTTTAGACATTACTGAGTTTCGCACGTTGGCAAATGCAGTCATGGCTGAATGTCGATTCAATACATACGATTTGGATCGCGGCACTGACAAGCATGCTGAGGGCGCTGACAACAAAAGATGACAGGCCGGTGCTCGCATTAGAAGTCGAAAATTCCGCTTCGCAGTTCATAGACGAGTCAGGCCCATTAAGGCATTGCGAGGCCCATTTCTCTCAAATTGCGAAGCAAAAAAAAGCTTAAGCGATTGAATCGAATCATTTTCGCGTCGGACTTGTAATCAGGCGCTCCAGACGACAAAACGCCCGCAATATGCGGGCGTTTTTCTTGCATGTCGGATGTCCGCAATCGGCGGCGGTTTCAACAGGTGAGTGCAACATACTAAGGCTATGCGAATAGCAGGAGTGTTGCAATGGGGCGCCGAACAAGGATCATCTATACCGATAGCCAGAAGGCAATAATGTGGGATCGCTGGAG
>Ga0209437_100453_pt1 | contig 33692 bp, 31 predicted proteins | sample AraplaL_Cvi_mTSA_FD_184266 | JGI IMG/M metagenome (GOLD analysis project Ga0209437, IMG submission 184266) | Arabidopsis root microbial communities from the University of North Carolina, USA - plate scrape CL_Cvi_mTSA (SPAdes) (version 2) | ecosystem: Host-associated > Plants > Roots > Endosphere...
CAGGGATGTGGTACTGGAATTGGCTCCGCGTCTGGCCAAAGCCTTTCCGGACACCTCGCTCGCTACTCTTTACGGAGGCAGTGACGAACGTTGGAAAGATGCTCAGCTCACGCTCGCGACCACACATCAACTGATGCGTTTTTATCAGGGGTTTGATCTCGTGATCATCGATGAACTGGATGCCTTCCCGTACCATAACGATCCCATGCTCGCTCATGCGGCTGCATCTTCCAGTAAACCGGATGGGAATTTCGTCTATTTGTCTGCTACACCACCATCTCGGCTACAGAGGGAAGCAGCAAAGGGGAAACTCACTCATGCCAAAGTTCCAGTACGTTTCCACCGTCATCCTTTGCCCGTGCCAAGATTGATTAAGATGGTTACCGTTGCTGAATGTATTAGGAAACGAAATCTTCCTTCTGCTTTGAAGACGAACATCCAAATTTCATTGAAGCGTGACGCCCAGGTATTTGTGTTTGTGACACGCATTGCCCAGATTGAGGCGTTTGTGAATCTGATGCGTCATACTTTTCCCGGAATCCATATTGAAGGAACTTCATCTCAGGACCCCGATCGCGCTAGCAAAGTTACAGCCTTTCGTGAACGTACCATTCGTCTGCTTGTAACCACCACAATTCTGGAGCGTGGCGTGACCATTCCGCGCAGCGATGTATTTATATTGGATGCAGACAATGGTCTCTTTGATGAAGCTTCACTGGTTCAGATGGCGGGCAGAGCAGGGCGTTCGATGGATGACCCGGCGGGTAGAGTGGTTTTTGCATCATCTCGTCGGACACGTTCACAGGTGAAGGCCGTTGCACAAATTCGGAAAATGAACACGATCGCTCGTCGCAAAGGCTACCTGCATTCGCCATCCAGAAATAATTGTTAATTGTTTGTTTTCTGAATATAGGAATCAGCATCCATATTTCAAAGTACACACAGCGTATATTTCCGTACATACCATTAGATTCCCCAGATCAGATTGGAGGTTTACATGATTATGTTTAACTGGCTCAACAACATCACCGATCACGCTCAGCACCTTACCGAACGCCTCCATCATCTGCTCGCCCCACCTGGAGCGACTTGTCTGACATGCGGCACTCGGGCGATCCTTTCCTCGCTCTATCCAGGTATATGCCTACGTTGTGTGAAGCAGATTCCATGGATTCGTTCCATTCGCTGTCTGCGTTGTGGTAGGGGAGTCGGATGCCCGGACTGCGCTCGTCCACATATGCAAAACCGTTCTTTTATCCTCAACCGCAGCGCCGTACAGTATAACCCTTTTATGAAAGAATGGATAGGCATGTACAAATTCAGAGGTCACGAAAGATACGCGCCGCTCTTAACTGCGCTGTTGATTCAAGCCTTTCAAGCGATGAGTGATGAACAGAATTCTACTTTGGCAAAAGAACCCCCAGCCCCCGTGGCTCATCTCGCCACGCCTACTCAACAAAGGAATCCGCAATGGAGGCCTGCCGCGGTCACCTATGTTCCCGTGAGCAGCGAGCGCCTGGCCGAGCGCGGCTTCAATCAGGCGGAGCGGCTGGCTGCTGGGCTCGCCACCGCCTGCCGCCTACCCATTGTTGATCTGTTGCAGCGCCAGATCAACACCACCAAACAAAGCTTCAAATCACGTGGTGAGCGTATCGAAACGATGAAGAACGCTTTTTCCATCAACCCCGAAGGTATGCATTTAATTGAAGAGCTATACAGGGTATCTCACCTGCCAACACAAATGAGCATGTCACATGACGAACCCGTACAGATCCTGCTGATCGATGATATATACACAACAGGCAGTACCTTGGATGCTTGTGGGCGGGTTATCTTAAATGCTGGTTATTCCATGGAGATTCCGGTTGAAATTTACACGCTGACACTGGCAAGATCCTAATTAATAAATGGACTATTAATATATTTATGGAATAATTTTATTTTTAATGTACGAATAACATGCTCCACGGGAGGAGAATCGAGCGATGTTTTAAGCAAAATGGCCATGGGTGAGATTTCGTATATGTGCATCCTGTTCCCTCTTTTGTTTTGTAAATAGACTATGGCTTCATCAGAGAAAATAAGGTAATGTATAGTTATTATCTATTCGGAAATGGAAGTTTGAGAGGGGCGTTTTAGCGATGAATCTAGGTAATTGTCCTCGCTGTGGTAAATTATATGCGTTGAATTTTCGAGATGTATGTTCAAACTGTATTAAGGAAATAGAGAAGGAATATCAGATCTGTGTAGATTATTTGCGTGAAAACAAGGGCACCAACATACAGGAGCTATCCGATGCAACAGAGGTTTCAATTAAAAACATTACCAAGTTCATCCGCGAGGGACGAATTTCCATCGAGAACGCCCCGAATATGATGTATCCTTGTGAAGTATGCGGAACATTGATTCGTGAGGGTCACATGTGTGACTCTTGCCGTAATCGTTTAACGAAAGACTTGGCAGGAGCAGCTCGTGAAGTAGGTCAGAAGGATAACAACAATGTAGGCGGACGAACCTACAATGCTGTCGACAAACTACGCGATTAATAGGAGCGAGGGCTCAAATACATGTTTTGCTATAACAAATGTTTTGAAACGTACCGATAAACTTATTAAAGATTATCGGTTTTTTTAATTATCCTAATTATTTTTAGAGCATAAAGATAAAGTAAGAAAAACGTATATCGTCGTAGAACCCTAATATGGAAGGAAGTGCATTTTAAATGAAAATCAATGAACCGAGTAGAATTGGCGCCATCAATTCATATCAAAGGAACGTTGAATCCAATCAGCAGGCTGATGCTAAGAAGAGCCGCCGTAAGGACGAGGTATCCATTTCTCCGGAGGCGATGAAGATGCTTGAGGAACAAAGTCGTACACAGGATGCAGGACGCATACAGCGGATACAGGAACTTAAAGAACAGGTGAGTTCGGGAACGTATCAGGTAGATAGTAGTAAGCTTGCTGACAAGCTGCTGCCGTATTTTAAGTCTTTTGATAAGGAATAGGTGATCACGTAATGGCAGCACTGGACAGATTAATTGCAGTTTTGCAGCAAATGGAACAAAGTCACCGCGATATGCTGGCACTCAGCGAGGTCAAGAGACAGGTCATTGTCAAAAACGATGTGGATGAACTCATTGCACTCCTCAACAAAGAATCTCGTTTCATGAAACAACAGGAGCCATTGGAGATCGAGCGGCAGAGCGCAGTTCACGAACTGCTACAGGAGCGAGGCATCAAGTCCATGCTGAACCTGAATATCACCGAAATCTCGAAGCTGATTTTTGATCCGGCTGACAAACTGCGATTGCTCGAAGTCCAGAAGAAGCTGGCGGGAACACTGCAGGAGTTAAAAGAAATTAATCAACTGAATCAAATGCTAATCGAGCAATCCTTGATGTTTATTGATCTCTCAATGGACATCTTCGCTTCTCGACCAGAACAGGATGCCACATATCAGCATCCTGCTGATAAGAACGGTAATCCAGGGCGAATCGGTCTGTTTGACACGCGTGCCTGATTAATTAGGGGGAAACTAGGTGACATCTACATTTCATTCAATCGAAACGGCTAAACGCAGTTTGTTCACACAGACGACAGCTCTTAGCACAACAGGCCATAACATAGCCAATGCCAACACGGAAGGTTACTCACGCCAAAAGGTAAACATGCAGGCATCTATTCCAATGGAGCCGTTCGCATTTCTGCATAGCACAACACCAGGACAACTCGGTACAGGGGTGGAATTCGATTCCATTACACGTGTGCGTGAGAAATTTCTGGATGATCAGTATCGCAATGAAAATACCAACTTCGGGAGTTGGTCCATTCAACGAGATACACTTGAGAAACTTGAAGCTATTGTGAACGAACCATCGGACACCGGTTTTCGAACCGTTATGGATAACTTCTACAAATCATGGTCAGACCTGAGTAAGAATCCTGAGGATGTTACAGCACGGCGAATCGTAAAAGAAACGACATTGGCTCTGACCGATGCGATGAATCAGATTAGCCGCCAACTGGATGCACTCAGTCAGGATTTGGACAGTAACATTGCTGTGAAAAGCAATGAAATTCAGGGCTATCTGGGTAATATTGCGAACCTTAATAGCGCCATTGTAAAAGTCGAGTCTCTTGGCGACAATGCCAACGATTTGCGTGACCAACGTGATCTGATGACAGACAAGTTGTCCAAAATCATGAACGTTACCGTTACGGATTCTCCGCAAGGATACCAGGTTCAGATGAATGGACAGGCACTCGTCACTGGCGGGGCGGTACAAGTAGCGGTAGATCCTGCTTTTCTGAATGCTGCGTATACAGCAGGTACGCTCACTAACGGCGAGGTCCACGGCATGATTAAGTCCAGAGATACTTTGGTGACTGATTATCAGAAACAAATGGATGACTTAGCTAATACACTTGCTAACGGTGATATCGAGATCACCCTTCCTGCGGGTTCTGTCTTACCGGATAATACTGTACTGGATGGAGTTACATACACAGGTGCAGCGCGGACGCTGGCAACAGATCTGAAGGTTACAGTCAAAGGTCTGAACGGTCTGCACCAACTTGGATACAGTATGGATGGAACCAATTCGCCAGGAGTACCTTTCTTTACAGCGGCGGGCGGCGGAACAGCTATTACAGCTGGCAATATTTCATTGAATGCCGAAATCTTGGCTGATCCGAATAAGATCGCAACTTCGCTCCGTACCACTACGGATTCTTCAGGAGCAGAAACGGTGATTAAAGGTAACAATACACTGGCTAATCTGCTTGCTAATTTGAAGGATACTCCAATGAAATCCGTTGATGGTTTGCGGAATGCAACGATTGGTGCTCAATTTAGTGCGATCGTTGGACAGTTGGGTGTTCAATCTCAGGAGGCGGCACGTCAGACGTCCAATTCCGAGTTTCTCGTAGAACAAGTGGACACTCGTCGTCAATCGGTCAGTGGTGTTTCCTTGGATGAAGAGATGGCCAACATGATCAAATTCCAGCATGCTTACAGTGCTTCTGCACGTTTTATGACCACATATGATCAATTACTTGATAAACTGATTAATTCTACCGGTATGGTTGGCAGATAATTAAGAAAGGAGTGACATAACAGACGATGAGAATTACGAATAATATGTTGAGCTCGCAATTGATTCTTAACTTGAACCGGAATGCACAACAGATGAACAATACACAAACTCAATTGGCAACGGGACGGAAGATCAACAAACCTTCTGACGATCCGGTAGGGATTACGTACTCCCTTCGTTATCGTGCAGAGCTGTCTTCCAATGAGCAGTATCAAAAGAATGTGGATAGCGCTGTCTCATGGTTGGATTTTAATGATACCGTTATGGATCAAGCGGGCAGCGTGGTTCAGCGATTAAGAGAACTGACGGTGCAGGCAGCTACGGGAACTAACCCTCAATCAGCACTAGATAGTATCAATGAAGAAGTGAAGCAATTAAAAGCACAGCTTGTTGATATTTCAAACAGTACCTTGAATGGGAAGTATGTATTCAATGGTGAAACTTACGATGTTAAACCTTATGACTTCCCTACTAGTGCTGACGGTTCGTTTGATACAACTAATGCTGCTTCCGTCGTTACTGATTCGGGTAAGATTAATTTTATCGTGGGTGAGAGTGTCCAATTACCAATTAACGTGACCGGTAATGAAGTGTTTGGTGATCCTACGGAAGATGATAATCTTTTTGTAATCTTTAATACGATTAGTCAGGCTCTCGCCAGTGGGGATCAAAAGGAATTGTCCAATCAGCTTGCAAATATTGATACTCGTACAAACAAGATGCTTGCGATTCGTGCAGAGATTGGAGCAAAAACCAATCGTGTCGAACTCATGCAAGGTCGGTTAAGTGACCTTGAAGTGAACTTAACGGATTTGCAAGCAAAGGTTGAGGATGCAGACTACGCTGAATTGTCAATTAAGTCTAAGATTCAAGAAAATATATATAATGCTTCACTTTCTGCTGGTGCTAAAATTATATCTCAGTCATTAGTTGATTTTCTTAGATAACAAAGGAGAGATCATCTAATGAGTACCCTTCCAGTAGTACAAATTCACACAACGCCCACGCTATTACATATCGATGCGGACATTGGTCAGCAGTCGATTCGCCAGCCGAAGGCAGAGGTCCAGCTCCATACCAAGCCTGGTAAATTAACGGTACAAAGCCATGCAATAGAGTTGAACGTGGATCAGTCCAAAGCTTTTTCTGCCTATCATGGTGGGAATATGATCGATATGAATGCCCGAATATATTCGGGTATTCAACAATTATTCATGCAGAATATGGCTGAACGTGTGCAACAAGGGAATGATCTGGCGGCCATTCACAAACCAGGCAATACGATTGCCAATATTGTAGGAACGAATTGGCAAGCCAAACCGTTTCCAGAGACACGCACGGCAGCTTCCTCTGATAATGTGGATGTACGTGTGTTTACGCAAGCACCAGACATTCGCTTTGAAGCAGCTGAATCCGAGATGAATGTAACTGTGAACAAGCCAGAAATTGAATATCAACGTGGCAAGTTGGATATATATGTGCAGCAATATGCTTCTATACAATACACTCCGCCTACGATTGATATGGGATTATAAGATATAATGTAGAGCTATAGACGGTTATAATACCCCGCTATAGCTTTTTTTTATAAAATCATCGCCAAGGAGGCGTTTATTATTTTTATTGAGACAAGTACATGGGGAAAGATTGAAGTAGATGAAAACAGCACATATCAATTTCCAAGAGGTCTACCTGGGTTTGAAAACGAAACTAGTTTTGCACTAATCCCTTGGGAAGACACACCATTTAGTTATTTACAATCATTAACGGAGAAAGAGCTCTCTTTCTTGGTAGTCAATCCTTTTGAGTTTAAGCAGGACTATAGTTTTGAACTGAGTGAAGAAGATAAAGAAGAACTCAAAATCGAAGAAGATGTAGCCGTTTATTCTATAGTCACTATACATTCAGATGTGACAAAATCAACGATGAATCTCTTGGCCCCAGTTATAATTAATCCTGCACATCGGGTAGGCAAGCAAGTTGTCCTTCAACAAACAGGTTATATGACTAAACATCTCATATGGACAGAAGAAGCGACTTCGGCGAAGGAGGGGGTCTGAAATGTTAGTATTGTCACGTAAAAAGGGAGAATCTATTATCATTCAAGATAATATTGAGGTAACTGTATTGGCAGTGGAAGGTGATACAGTACGGATTGGTATCTCTGCCCCCAAGCACATTGATATCTTTCGGAAAGAGGTATATGCCTCTATTCAGGAGGCTAATCGAGAGTCTGCAAAACCGGATGCTCCTAGTGTCGCTGCTTTTATGGAGTTGCTCCAAGGCATTGAAAACAAAAAAAAATAAAAATATTCCAATTTACTATTAACAGTTCTTCTCTTCCTGTCGATATATAGTTTAGACGCTGCTTCGGCAGGGCGGCCGACCTTAATGTCGCGGCGTTTACCACAAGGATGTGGAACTAACTTATTTTCAGGGAGGAAATTTCTAATGATTATCAACCACAATATCGCTGCAATGAACACTCACCGTCAATTGGGTGCAAACACAGCCAACACAAACAAGGCTATCGAAAAATTGTCTTCCGGTCTGCGTATTAACCGCGCTGGTGACGATGCTGCAGGTTTGGCAATTTCCGAAAAAATGCGCGGTCAAATCCGCGGTTTGGATATGGCTACTAAAAACGGTCAAGACAGCATTTCCTTGATCCAAACAGCTGAGGGTGCATTGAACGAAACTCACTCCATCCTGCAACGTATGCGTGAATTGGCAGTTCAATCTTCCAATGATACGAACACAGATAAAGACCGTGAAGCTCTTCAAAACGAAGTGGATGAGTTGGCTAAAGAGATCACTCGTATCTCCAATACAACTGAGTTCAACACGAAGAAATTGTTGGATGGTGCTGCTAAGACTGGTTCTGGCGTACAAAGCGCATCTGACCTTACGTTCCACATTGGTGCAAACGCAGGCCAAAACATTACTTTGTCAATCTCAGCTATGGATGCTTTCAGTTTAGGAGTAGCTGGTGGCGGTGCATCTACACAAGGAACAACAGCTGCAACAGCTGCTTCTGGTATTGCTATTTCGACTCAAAAATCTGCTGATGCTGCAATTACAACGATCAACACAGCAATTGAAACAGTATCTGCTGAGCGTGCTAAACTGGGTGCTTACCAAAACCGTTTGGAGCACACAATCAACAACTTGGGAACAACTTCCGAGAACCTTTCTGCTGCTGAATCCCGTATTCGTGACGTAGACATGGCGAAAGAAATGATGAACCAAACGAAAAACAACATCTTGGCTCAAGCTTCCCAAGCTATGTTGGCACAAGCAAACCAACAGCCACAAGCTGTTCTGCAATTGCTTCGTTAATCTTATATTTACAGGAAAAGCCTGCCAGGAACTCTGGTGGGCTCTTTTTTTATACTTATATACATTGTATTTATTTTCAAGTTTGTAATTTACTAAACGACTAATAAAATATGTGATTTACACCGACATATATAGTAAGACTTTGAGAGATGAGAGGAATAATATGACCCCTACAATATCACTGTGCATGATAGTAAAAAATGAAGAAAAAGTTTTAGGTCGTTGCTTGGAAAGCGTTCAAAGCATCGTTAATGAAATCATTGTCGTAGACACAGGATCAACTGATTCAACTCTTGATGTTGCTCGGAAGTATACGGATAAAATTTATTCTTTTGAATGGGTAAATGATTTTTCTGCAGCACGAAATGAGTCCATTAAACATGCTACTTCAGACTATATCCTTATACTGGATGCTGATGAATATTTGGATGAAAATGCTGATTTTGAGAAGGATCTACTACATTCTTGTGATTACTACTCTTTCAATATAAACAATCAAATGGAATTAGGAATGTCATTTAATCATACAGCAGTGAGGCTTTTTAAAAGATCCTTGGGTTTAGTTTATGAAAATAGGTTACATGAGCATCTCAATATAATAGAGGACAGTTCGAGATTTATTAGTGGAGAGTCGAGTAATTTAATAAATCATGTTGGATATGCTGATGCCAAACTTCTTGAGGATAAAAAAAACAATAGAAATTTACCACTAATGAAATTAGAAGTAAAAGAAAAACCTAATGCATACAATTTATACAATATGGGACAAACATATTTTGGTATTGGTAAGTATAAGGAAGCAGCAGAATATTTTAAGAAAGCATATCCACTAAGTAAGGACAGAGTGTTTCTTCCAGAGCTTCTTACTAAACTTGCATATGCCGTAGCTGAGCTGAAACAAACCGAAGAGGCTCTATATATATTAACAGATTCTGTAATGTTATTCCCGCAAGAAACTGAGATGATTTATATTTTAGGACTGGTTTATCAAAATGCAGGGTACTATAGAGATTCTGAGGCGTGTTATCGCAAGTGTATTGAACTTGGAGATCAGGGATATTACGTTACTGAAGGAAGCGGAGGATATCTAGCACACTTAAGGTTATCAGAACTTTATGAGCAACATGGACGCTTGGAAGATAGCTTATCAGAAGTGATTAATGTACTTAATTTGAAAAAGAATTTTATACCAGGGATTCAGCAATATTTAAAGTTATTTCCAAAATTAAAAATAAAGTTTAACGACTTTGAAGATATATTGACCCAAATTTATTTAATTGAGAATGTGGACGATTTACAGTTGTTACTTAATAATGTGTATGGAGCACGAAATCCCTTACTAGATTATTATTTGACTCGATACAGTATAAATGCACAACCTAATATAGTAGCAACAGCGAAAATATATAGTAAAAAGTATGAAGAAGCAAAGCTGCTTTGGACTCAGATTGAGGATAAGGAAAAAGAAAATGGGAAGGATTTATTATTAATTTCTATACTGCTATCAGAAGATTCTTTTTTAGAAGACATTCAACAATTATTTAATTTGAGTAATAAAGAAATGAAGATTCTCAACCAAATTGTAACTGCTCGTAGTGGTAAAGTTGTATTAACTACAAAGCTTGAAAATATGTTAATGGAAGTTTGCATGTATTTAATTATCTTGGAAGAGTTTGATCGTTTCCAATGGCTTGCAGAGATAATGATAGGATCTAAGCAAGAGATTAGACTCAGGCTCAGTAAGCTTTTAAGTGAATATGGTTTTGATGAACTTGCGATCGATCTATTAATTGTAGTATTCGAGAATCAACCCAATAATGTTGAGGTTGTAGGAACTTTAGGCGACTTATGCTTACGTAATAATTATTTTGAAGATGCACAATTATTCTATACGAAGCTTCTTACTGTTGAACCCAAATATCACTCATATGAAAGAGTTTTGAATTATTACGAAAAAGTAAATGACATTGAAGGTGTTAATAATATAAAAATGGAAATAAAAAATAAATTCCCCTATTCATTAGAATCTAGAACGATAAATTGAAGATTCGGAACGGAGATGTTTTATGAATTATAACGATATGAATAAATATTCTAGTCTTTTCAAAACCAATATAGAGGAACTTATCAGTACCGGGTATTTACTAGAGGCGAAAAGTTATATTGAGGAATACGAACTCCTTCAAAAGAATGATCATGATCTTTTTTCAATTAAAGGTATTATTGCAATTCATGAAGGGGACTTGAGTCAAGCTAAGTTATTTTTCGAAGAGGGACTAAAACAAAAACCATATGATGTACATCTGATTTATAATCTCGCTTATGTATATGAGCTTCAGGATAAATATATCAGTGCGTACAGAGAGTATAAGAAGCTAAAAGACTTAGCTTCGGATGAAATACTACAGTCAGCAGAATCGAAATTGTTAGAACTGGAATCAATATCATCTGTAAAAGAATATACAACTAGAAAAAAAGTGTTGATTATAGCTTATATTTTCCCGCCTATTGGTGGCTCAGGAGTTCAAAGGACGTTAAAATTTGTTAAGTATTTAAGGGGGTTTGGATGGGAACCTGTTGTGCTAACGGTGGGTGAGACTCAATCCAATTTAATGGATTATAGTTTGGGGGAGGAGATTCCTTCCGAAATAGAGATCATTCGAATATCAGAGCAAGTAGAAGTAGACATTAACTTCATAAACAGGTTAGTAGGAATTTATCAAATTGTTGTGAATAATCAAGAAATTATGACAAAATACGTTGGTGCACTCAATTCGAACCCACAGCTAATAAACAAGTACGGGTTGTTGCCGGATCCAGCAATTGTGTTCGTCAAAGAAGCATTTGATCAAATAGGTGATCTTGTTGATTTTAAAGAAATAGATCTTATATATTCAACTTCCGGTCCATATTCGGATCATATACTTGGATATTTATTGAAAATTGAGTATGAAAAAAAGTGGGTTGTAGACTTCAGGGATGAATGGACAAATAATCCTTATATTGAGTACAACCAAGACGATTTGATTTATACAATATTCCGCGAGATGGAAAAGAATATTTTACAAAGTAGCGACAGAGTTCTCTCTATTACTTCCCATGCTAAATCCAACTATGTTAATGATTTTAGAATCAACGAACAGAAAATCATTACAATAACTAATGGATATGATGAAGAAGATTTTGAGAATTTATACAATGAAAAATTAAACGTTGATTCTAACAAGAAATTTACAATCATGCATAATGGGCTTCTCTATATGATTAGAACACCTGAAACCTTTCTAAAGGCTGTTGCTAACTTGTTGGAAAAAGGTTTGATACCTGAAGATCGGATTGAAATTTTATTCACTCAAACAGATGATGATAACAAATGGCAGGAAATCTCTAATGAGATGGGACTAGAAGATAATGTGAAATTTCTTGGCTATTTAGATCATCACACAAGTCTTATTCAAGCAAATAACTGTGATCTTTTACTTCTAATCGTAGGTCCGGGAGAAAGGAACAAATCTATACACACAGGCAAAGTGTTTGAATATTTACGGCTCGGTAAACGGATTCTTGCTCTTTCGCCTGAAGGAAGTCTTGTGGAAGAATTGATAAATGATACTCAACGCGGGTTGAATTGTGATTTTAATGACATTCAAAAGATGGAAGATTATATTCTCCAAATGTATAAGCAATGGGAAGCAGGCGCATACACAGACTTGGAAGTTACAGGGAAAATTGAAATGTACCAAAGGAAGCAATTAACCAAAAATTTAAGTGAAGTTTTTAATGAAATAGTTTCTTTACCAGCAAAAACACAGAGCATTCAATTGAAGGAAATGAACAGCGAATTCTATGATAGGGTGTTTGAATCAGGCGGTTGGAATGAAACCTATTATAAACATTACACTGAGATCCATTACTATGAAATATGGAAAAAAGCAGTTGAAATAATCAAATCTCAAGAAGACCCAATGGTATTTGAAATCGGTTGTGGACCGGGTCAGTTTGCTAATCTTTTATTTGATAATCAAATTACAGGTTATATTGGTATGGATTTTAGTTCGGAAGCAATAAAACACGCAAAAATCCGGAACGATAAACTAAGATCATTATTCTATGTTGATGATGTGTACAAGACAGAACTATTCGAACTTGGCTATAACGTTGCTATACTGTTCGAGATCTTGGAGCATTTGGACGGGGACTTGGAAGTTTTAAGTAGATTGAAGTTAGGAACGAACATTCTTTTCTCTGTTCCTAACTTTTACTCTGAAGGACATGTTAGATGGTTTAAATCAAAAATGGAGGTAGCAAAGCGTTATAATGTTTTGGTTGACATTCAAGATATAAATGTATTTGATGTTGGGGGAAATAATAAAATATTTTTAGTTCATGCTGTGAAGAATTAAAACATTATATTTGTCTTCTTGTAAGTAACGTTCTTATGAAAATATAATAGTCGTCGGTGCTAAAAACTTAGTTTATGGGACAGTGCTATGTATATTTTGTTAAGAAGAAGCATGTTGAAATACTAAATCATAGGGTCAACATTAAGATTTTAAATATATCTGTAGTATTTTTCAAGAGTTATCTATTATAAAGTCTGATTATAACTTATATTTGGTTGAGGGCGAAATAGAGACCAAACTGAACAAAATCTTGATGGTAATTAAGAGATTATGGATACATCTGAAGCCATTAATTGAGTTTTTACAAACGTAAGAATTCCACAATGGAGTATTTTAGAAAAACTTAAAGATAGAACTGCTATACTGCGGGAATTGGACTTGGCTATGTGGGGGTGCTACTGGCCATTGAGAAAGCGGAAGTAGGATTCAAAACATTGGGTTTAATATTCAGTCTTCGAAAGTAGACCAGTCAACTACGTATCTTCTATACCTAAGATTTATTAAAGTCTATATATAAAGGTCGATAATGGTATGTGGTGTAAGCTCCTCTACATTGAGTATCCATACCTGGCTTTGCATATAACCAGATCTCTGTTATTTATCTCAGAAGGCGAGTGAGTATGGTTTTTGCATTTTATTCTACTGGGAGGATCGTATCTTTGTGTGGGGCAAATCCTGTATTTGTTGATGTATGTGCGGACGCGTTTAATATTGACACGACTAAGTTAGAATAAGCTATTGGAAGCTGTTCTTTAGAAGATGTTATTCCCTAGGGTAGTAATCCCTGTAGATCTGTTTGGCCTCCCTGCTGACCATGAGAAAATTGCAAATAAGCACGGTATATTAGTTCTTGAATATGCAGCACAAGGCATTGGTGGAAAAATCAAGTCGGAATTTCTCCTTAAGAAACTTTTTTACACCTCTATCTTTTATGTTCGAAGCTGTAATCTCTCTTCAATCTTACACCCGACTAACCGATATATATAATAAATAATTCCATCGGGGGATGAACGATGAATCTACAGTTCTCACTTTCAACGAATTCAGTGAACAACAGTACTTCAAGTTCTTTAAGTCAACCAAGTGAAGCATCAGTAAATCCGAATGCACAACTCATTCAAGCGGTGAGAAACGGCGTTGATCTGTCTAAGCTTGAACGGCAAGGGATTAGCATTCCGTCTGGTGACGAACATCTTATTAAAGCGATCGACAAAGCTGTAAAAGCCCTTCAGGGACCCACAACAACTTTGGAGATGAGCGTTCATGAAAAAACTCATCAAATCTTAGTCAAAGTCCTTAATAAAGAAACCGGTGAATTGATTCGGGAGATTCCACCAGAAAAAACATTGGACTTGGTAGCTAAGATGATGGAAATTGCCGGTATTTTGATTGATGAAAAGGTATAGGAGGTTAGGATAATGAACATGCGAATCAATGGCTTTTCAGGTATGGATATTGACAGTATGGTCAAATCTCTTATGACAGTGAAGAGAGTACCACTTGATAAGTTAAATCAACAAAAACAGATTCTGGATTGGACCAGGGATAGCTATAGACAACTTAATAGTAAAATTGTGCAGTTAAGCAACAAATTGCAACAAATGGATTTGTCCGCAGCCACCAATACACAAAAATCGACGGTCAGTGGAAATACAACAGCTGTTAGAGCAGAGGCAAACGCAGATGCAGCTTCTGTAACAATGAATGTTGAAGTGAAAACATTGGCTAAAAAGGCTAATCTACAAACCGAAACAGTGCTAACTACAGGGACGGCCACTGCAAAAGCAAGCTTGAATACTACGCTAGCGCAGCTTGACCAATCAGGCTTACCTAAGGCTGAATATGAACTTCATATTAATGATAAATCGTTAGTATTTAAAGATACAGATTCTTTGTCTAGCGTAATTTCTCGGATTAATTCTGAAATCCCAACAGCTAATGCAAGTTATGATGAGATCAGTGGTAAGTTAACGATCACTTCAAGAGAGAATGGGAAAGTAATCACAGGGACGGGGGATGGCGGGGTAGTAAAGTCCAGTTCGTTATCAGATGTACTAGGTTTGAAAGCGAATGTAGCTGTGCCAGGATTAGTGACTATTACCACCTCTCCAGGTGTTAGTCGGGATTATACAACTACTGGAGATACGTTGTTAGTCAATGGTGTGAATTTGACCCTGTTAGAAACGAACGCAGGCTCACCCAGCAAGGTTTCAACACAGTCCGATCCTACAAAAGCAATGGAGACGATTAAATCCTTTGTGGATACCTACAATGAATTATTAGGATTAATGAACACAAGATTATCAGAAGAAAAGTATCGTGATTACGCACCTTTGACGGCAGAGCAAAAGAAGGATATGAAGGAAGATGACATTAAAAACTGGGAAGAGCGAGCCAAAAGTGGGCTTTTGAAGAATGATACCATTCTAAGCTCGGCCGTAGCCTCAATGAGGTCTGTCATTACAGGAAACTTAAAAGTGCTAAGTGAGGCTGGAATTACAACAGGGCAATATTATGAAAAGGGTAAGCTACAGATTGATGAAGTAAAACTTAAAAATGCATTGGACAGTAATCCGGATAGAATCCTAAGTGCTTTTAGAGGCCCGTCTTCCGACCCCAAAGCTCCTCCTATATTTAGTGAATTAAGGAAAGAATTGAATTCAACTCTGGATATGCTAGTCAAAAAAGTAGGTACCTCCAAGACGGACACTGATGCAAGCATGACTCTCAAAACGGAGAGTAGTATGGGCCAACAATTGAAAAATTACAATAATAGGATTTCAGACTTGGATAGAAAAATGATTACTTGGGAAACTCGATATTATAAACAGTTTGCCGCTATGGAAAAAGCAATGAGTCAGTTCCAGTCTCAGTCCTCCAGTTTATCAGGTTATTTTCAATAAAATAAAAGGGGGAATACTTTGGCATGATTACATCTCCTTATGACAAGTATAAGCAGTCTTCAGTTCAAACATCTACTCCAGGGCAATTGGTTATTATGTTGTATGATGGTGCAATTCGATTCACTAAAATGGGCTTAGAAGGAATTAAAAACAAGGATTATTCCAAAGCCAATATAAACCTGGGCAAAGCTCAAACAATTGTCAGTGAGTTAATGTCTACGTTAAATCTATCTTATCCTGTCTCTAAAGATTTGTTCTCGCTATATGAGTACATGAACCATTTGTTGATTCAAGCCAATATCAAAAAAGATATCAAGCATGGGGAAGAAGCTCTGGGATATTTTCAGGAACTGCGTGAAACCTGGGTTGTAGCAAGCAAACAAGCAATGGGAGCTCCAGCTCAATGAGTAGTAGTAACAATACTTTGATAAACAATGTTCTCAGCCAACTTTCTGAGCTTACGCAGAATTTTATCAAAGATTTAGAAATTCAAGATTCTGATCATGTAGAACAATTTGTTGAAGAGCGCCAACTTCTAGTGCAGCAATTACATGATGTTTTGGACGTTCAAGTGATGAGTGGTCTACAAAAAGAAGCGTTGAAGCAAGTTTTGGCATATGACACGATAATTGAGCAACGTATGTCATCACTTAAAAATGAAGCGCAGGAATGGTTGCTCCAACGAAATACGGCGAAAACACAGCGTACGGTATATGAATCCAAGTATGCTTCCGAGAGTTATCTTATGGATAAACGAAAGTAGTACCAATCTATCCTATTATTATCACGAAACCCCGTACTGACAAATACTCAGTACGGGGTTTCTCGTGTTATCATTAATACATCAAAAATAGACTTATCAACCCTCCGATAAACTGATATATTCAAGTTATCCCACCATTCAACACAATCCCCAATTAATCTACAAAAAATTCCAAGAAAACATTTACTTTTCCAATTGACAATGGATAACTTTGGATGGTATTATCTGAATTGTGGGCAGAGGTTAAAGCCGAAAGCTTCACTTCATTTGATGACGAAGGGAATGTTAGTGCATGCAAGGTAAAGTAAAATGGTTCAACGCAGAAAAAGGTTACGGTTTCATTGAGACTGAAGATGGCGGCGACGTATTCGTACATTTCTCCGCAATTCAATCCGAAGGATTCAAAACTTTGGAAGAAGGTCAATCCGTAGAATTCGACATCGTCGAAGGCGCGCGTGGACCGCAAGCAGCTAACGTAATCAAATTATAATCATCCGGACAATCCGACCTACATATATGGTTAGATGGTTACCAAATTGAATTATCGCTAGCATCAGACTCCGGTACTTTCCGGGGTCTTTTTTTGTTTTAATAGATTCAAGATGTAGATCATTCCGGGAACAGTATTTTTGTGAGTTTAATAGATTAAAGCAGTAGATTCAAGAGATCGAGTGAAGTTCATTTTACATATTAGATTGAGGTGGCTCAAAAACGGTTAATTACATCATCAAGCGCCTAATAACTCATACCAACTAAATATTCGATTATGGCTGAATATGATGAAATATCGCGAAATATGGCGTTATGCCTACGTTGGCAGATGTGGCTTGAACAGATGTCATTATTCGGTCACCGGGAGTTTTTACATGGCGCTTACATTCGTGTTATAATGAAGTGGCAAAGGAAAAAGGAGGAGTGCCCTATGAATTTAAGTATTCGAGGTCAACAAATCGAGGTTACTGATGCTTTGAAGGATTATGTCGACAAAAAGTTGAGTAGACTCGAGAAGTATTTCGATGCACCCCTTAACTCTGACGGTGCTGTTACATTGAGCACAACGAGAGGTTTGCATACGGTAGAGGTGACGATCCCTTTGAAAGGCATTGTGCTCCGCGCTGAGGATGAGAGCGATGATATGTATGCATCCATTGACTCCGTGGTGGACAAGCTGGAACGTCAGATCCGCAAACACAAAACAAAAATTAACCGTAAGTTCCGCCAGGAAGGCAGCCTGAAAACGCTCTTCGTTGAAGATCCAACAGGCACTGTAGCTACAGCTGAACTGGATGCGGACACGGATGACGATGATCTGGAAGTTGTACGTACGAAACGCTTTATGTTGAAACCAATGGACGTTGAAGAGGCCATCCTCCAGATGAACATGGTTGGTCACAATTTCTTCGTATTCTCCAACATTGACAGTGAAGAGGTTAGCGTTGTTTACAAACGGAACGATGGCAAGTACGGATTGATCGAACAAGGTTAATCTTAAACGTACAGGATCATCGGTTCGATCTTGCATATGAATATCTAATAATAATGAACACAGGAACTGCAGTTTCCTGGATTAGGTTTAACAAGAGCTTCCATCCCTTCGGGGATGGGGCTCTTTTGTGCGTAGAGGAGCTGGGAAATGACCTTTGGAAATAAAATGGTGAAACTATTCCCTATGCTGCTGCGTCTAATAGATAGTATGAAGAATCAAAATCGGTACAATTTTGTCACCAGATTCAGATGGTTACGAAAATATTCGTACATCTACATTGGAGAACTGGATAATGAGATTTCCATCCAAATTTACCATCAAAATTCGTTGACAGGGCTGTCTACCCTGCAAATTGAAACATGACAATCGAACGCTTCCGCTAACGACTATGATTTTTTGCACTTAAACTCCATTTGATATGTCTCAGAAGTTCAAAGAAGTGTGCCGTGGCGTGTTGCGGCGGCCCTTACAAACTGTTACAATTTATGCAAAGAGAATCATTGTCCTGATGAGGAATTGTCAACGAATGATCGCTAATCATAATCAATGACAGGCACAGCACCATGAACATGATTCGCAAGGCTCGGGCTTCGGCTAGTTTTTAATAACCGAATCCGTTTGAACACCGAATCAGCTTCATGAGGAACCCTTGGCAAGCCTGGAGTTGATTCATCATATTACTTATTAGCATATGATTTGAATTTGATTTTTACACGGATGACGAAGAGGGCAGAAATGACCTGTAGAAGCGAAGCGTTCGCCTTTATCCCCGGATTTCCCCCTCTAAGAAGAGAGTTTAAAAGGAATCAGGGGATAACAGCGATCAAAAGGACATTCTGGCAACTGAGTTGACGAAGTGTAACCTTCATTAAGCTCAAACCATATTGTTTGTCACCCCCGGGGGAAAGTGGATGCAATATCCATCCGATGGTGTCGCGTGGCGGCAACAGGGGGTCTATTCTGTTTTGCACGAAAGGGGTATACCATGCTAGGACTTGTCAAAAAGATCTTCGGCGACATGAACGAACGTGATGTTAAACGTCTGATGAAGACGGTCGATGTGATCAATAAACTGGAACCACAATTTCAGGCGTTGTCTGATGAACAACTGAAAGGTAAAACGGACGAATACCGTGCTCGTATTGAAAAGGGAGAAACAACAGATGAGCTTCTTCCAGAGGCATTTGCAACCGTACGTGAGGCTTCACGCCGTGTACTGGGCAAGCGCCACTACGATGTACAGATGCTGGGCGGTATCGCTCTGCATGAAGGCCGTATTTCCGAGATGAAAACGGGTGAAGGTAAAACGCTGGTAGGAACACTGCCGGTATATCTGAACGCGTTGATGTCTAAAGGTGTACACGTGGTCACGGTCAATGATTATTTGGCACAGCGGGATAGCCAGGAAATGGGACAAATCTATGAATTCATGGGCATGACGGTAGGGGTTAACCTGAGTGGTATGGACCATGCCTTGAAACAACATGCGTATGCATGTGATATTACGTACGGAACGAACAACGAATTTGGTTTTGACTATCTGCGTGACAACATGGTGCTATACAAAGAGCAAATGGTACAACGTCCATTGTTCTTCTGTATCATTGATGAAGTAGACTCCATCTTGGTCGATGAGGCGCGTACGCCACTCATTATCTCTGGACAAGCTCAGAAATCGACGGACATGTACTATGCAGCAGATCGCTTTGTGAAACGTCTGGTGCCAGAGGAAGACTTTACGGTAGACATCAAGGTGAAATCCGTAGCGTTGACTGAGGCGGGTGTGGCAAAAGCAGAGAAAGCATTTGGTATCGAGAACTTGTATGATCATGCCAACGTTACGCTCAACCATCACATCGTGCAGGGTTTGAAAGCGAACGTAATCATGCGTCGTGACGTGGATTATGTGGTCAGTGATGAGGAAGTCATGATCGTTGATGAATTCACAGGTCGTCTGATGTCTGGACGTCGTTACAGTGATGGATTGCACCAGGCGATTGAAGCCAAAGAAGGCATTGAAGTACAAAACGAGAGCATGACGCTTGCTACGATTACCTTCCAGAACTATTTCCGGATGTACCGTAAACTTGCGGGTATGACGGGTACAGCGAAAACCGAGGAAGAAGAGTTCAAAAAAATCTATGGTCTTGAAGTACTGCAAATTCCAACCAACCGTCCAAACAAGCGGGATGACATGGCAGATGTCGTATATAAGAGCATCGATGGCAAGTTCAATGCCGTTGTAGAAGAGATAGTGGCACGCCACAGTAAGAACCAGCCGGTTCTGGTAGGTACAGTATCCATCGAGAACTCGGAGCGCCTGTCTGACATGCTCAAACGCCGTGGTGTAAAACACCAGGTACTGAACGCCAAATACCATGCGGAAGAAGCAGAGATCATCTCAGGAGCTGGTCAAGCGGGAGCAGTAACGATTGCAACCAACATGGCTGGACGGGGTACGGATATCATCTTGGGTGAAGGTGTAGCTGAAGTAGGCGGCCTTCATATCATCGGTACAGAGCGTCATGAATCACGCCGGATTGATAATCAGCTGCGTGGTCGTGCGGGACGTCAGGGTGACCCGGGTTCAACACAATTCTACCTGTCATTGGGTGATGAATTGATGAGACGTTTCGGTGCAGACAATGTATTGAACATGATGGAGCGCCTTGGTTTTGAAGAAGACCAACCGATTGAAAGCCGGATGATTACCCGTGCAGTAGAATCAGCGCAGAAACGTGTTGAAGGTAACAACTTTGACGTGCGTAAAGTCGTTCTCCAATATGATGATGTCATGAACCAACAACGTGAAATTATCTATAAACAGCGCCGCGAGGTACTGGAGTCTGAAAATATCAAACAGATCGTTATGGATATGATCAAACCTTCCATTGAACGTATCGTTGAAGCACATTGTGGTGACGATATTCCGGAAAACTGGGAGCTGCAGGAAGTTGCCGATTACATGAACAGCAAATTGCTGGATGACGGTTCGGTAACGAAAGATGATCTATGGGGTAAGGAAGCAGAAGAGATCATCGAGTATCTGTTTACGAAAGTTCAGAACAAATACAATGCACGTGAAGAGCGAATTGGCGAAGAGATGGTTCGTGAGTTCGAGAAAGTGGTTGTGCTCCGCGCAGTAGACAGCAAGTGGATGGATCATATTGATGCAATGGATCAATTGCGTCAAGGTATCCACCTTCGCGCCTACGGCGGTACAGATCCACTGCGTGAGTACCAGTTCGAAGGCTTCGAGATGTTCCATCAGATGATCGCTTCCATTCAGGAAGAAGTAGCGACTTATGTGATGAGAGCTCAGATCGAGAGCAATCAGGAGCGTCAAGCGGTTGTTGAGGAAAGCCAGATCTCGACAAGCGGTGAACCTGCTGAGAAACGTCCAGTGAAGGTTTCTGACCAAATCGGACGTAACGATCCATGTCCATGCGGTAGTGGCAAGAAGTTCAAACACTGTCACGGTCAAGAGTAGTACAATGATTTTTATCTACACTTTAGTGTAATAAGTTGAACCTTGATTTTACACCATAACGGAGAGTGCAGAAGCAATCTGAAGAAGCGGAGTGTTCGCATTTATCCTCGGATTTTCCCCTTGAAAGAGGGAATCAAGAAAATCTTGGGATAAGAGCGATCGGAAGATGCTACTGTAATCGGAGTGACAGGTGTAACATTAACTAGGTCAACTTATATAGCATGACATGAACGGCTCCTCGCAGCCGGGTATTCCATAGGATGAAGTGAAGGATGCAAAACCGATGAATGGTGCATAGTTATAATAATATGACCATGATCACGGAGGAGAGATATACTGATACAACAGTAGTCTCAACACCAGGGTGGTGCATCTGATACTTGATCTTGAGGAATGCCCTGGATGCGGGGAGCTTATCTTAATGAAAAGAGGAATTGCACATGATCGATCCAAATGTGAAGCATGACCTGCGTGAAATAGGCAAGAAACTAACAAACCTTAGGGGGTCTCTTTGACTTAGATCTGAAGCAAGAGATGATTGGCAACTTCGAAGTGAAGATGTCTGCCCCGGATTTTTGGGACGACAGTGATAAGGCGCAATCTGTAATCGCTGAGCTGAATGCGGTAAAAGGATCTGTAGATCAATACACCAAACTTCAGCAGGATTATGATGACGCAGTGATGATGATAGAGCTGGCAGATGAAGAAGGCGATGAAGACCTCGCTACCGAGATTGGTAACAGTATTACAGCAATCGTGAATAAGGTCGCAGAGTTCGAACTTCAGCTTCTCCTGAATCAGCCATACGATAAGATGAATGCGATTCTGGAGCTTCACCCGGGTGCGGGTGGTACCGAGTCTCAGGATTGGGGCCAGATGCTTCTTCGCATGTACACACGTTGGTCTGAGAAGCGAGGCTTCAAGGTGGAGGTACTGGATTATCTGCCAGGTGATGAGGCTGGGATCAAGAGTGTTACGTTGTCGATCAAGGGACATAACGCTTATGGTTATCTGAAAGCTGAGAAGGGTGTACACCGACTGGTGCGGATTTCTCCTTTTGACTCATCGGGCCGTAGACATACGTCCTTCGTATCCTGTGATGTGGTACCGGAGATTGATGACACGATTGAATTGGATATTCGTACAGAGGACCTCAAGATCGATACGTACCGGGCAAGTGGTGCGGGTGGACAACATATCAATACTACCGACTCCGCCGTACGGATTACTCACCTTCCAACAGGTGTAGTTGTAACGTGTCAGAATGAACGTTCACAGATCAAGAACCGTGAGCGAGCGATGACGATGCTCCGTTCGAAATTGTATGAGCGTAAAATTGAAGAGCAAAAACAACAGCTGGATGAAATCCGAGGAGATCAGTCGGATATTTCATGGGGTAGCCAGATTCGCTCCTATGTGTTCCATCCCTATAGTATGGTAAAGGATCACCGTACAAGTGTAGAGACAGGAAACACAGGAGCAGTAATGGACGGCGACCTCGATGCATTCATCGATGGTTATTTGCGTAGCCAGATTAAAGTAGAAACCGATTAAAATAAGTTCCTGTATGGACCCATGCGTGTAGGCGTATGCTGGTGTATACAGGAGCTTTTTTTTGAATCATTTTATAAGATATAGAGAATATGAATGAACAATTGATCAGTCATAACAAAGGAGAGCACGAGAACATGCAACAACGATCACAATTTCATAATAACCGCAAAAAGAGGTTAACTAGCCTCATCCCCCTTAATGGTCCATGGCGGAATGTGGTGGATACGGTGTCTATCATTTTAGGTTCGTTTTTAATTGCAGTGGCCTTTAATTTATTTTTATTACCGAATCAGATCGCTTCAGGCGGGGTGTCAGGGTTATCAATCCTGGGCAAGGAATGGCTTAATTGGGAACCGGCATATACCCAGTGGGCGATTAACATTCCACTTCTGATTGCAGGATTTCTGCTCATTGGTAAACAGTATGGAATCCGCTCAGTCCTCGGCAGTATCGTCCTGCCGCTGTTAGTCTATCTGACGAAGGATTGGGCCATTCCAACAACGAACCCGTTGCTTGGTTCACTGTATGGCGGTATTGGCGTTGGTCTGGGGATCGGCATTGTATACCGCGGTCGAGGATCAACAGGGGGCATGAGCATTCTGGCCAGAATCGTACAGAAATACAGTGGACTGAGTTACTCAATCTGTGTGGTGATTATGGATGCTACCGTTATTATTATGGCTGCATTTGTATTATCATTGGAACAATCTCTCTATGCACTGATTGGATTGTATGTTACGGGGAAAGTGATCGATGCAGTAGAGATGGGATTGGGTTTCTCCAAGGTGGCTTACATTATCTCTAACCAGACAGAAGCGATTAGCAAAGTGATTCTGGATGATCTGGACCGCGGTTTGACGAAGCTTGAAGCCAAAGGTGGTTACACCGATGATCAGCGAACTGTCCTGATGGTGGTGGTTGGGCAAAATGAGGTGCCAAGACTCAAAACGTTGATCCGGTCCGTAGACCCGGGGGCTTTTGTTATTATCAGTAACGCGCACGAAGTGCTCGGCGAAGGTTTTAAACGGGGAGAGCATGTGTGAACGGTATGAGAATTAGGTGAGCGAGCCATATAGGTCCATAATTCTGAAAGCTCAAAATAAAAAGCAGGTACGCTCTTCTCTGAGATAACGGAGAGGGAGTACCTGCTTTTCTATTATTAAAAGTTCAATTTAACATTTCACATAACGGAGAGGACAGAAATATCCTGAAGAAGTGGAACGTTCGCCTAAAAGCTTTCTGAAAGAAAGCTACTTCGGAAGCATATGCTATCCCCGGATTTCCCCCTTTAGAATAGGGAATCAAAAAAATCTGGGGATAACAGCGATCGGAAGGATGTTCTGTCATCGGAGTGCCACCTCTACAGAATAGGAGACAACAGACGGGAAATGGCTTCTTTGAAGCGAATGATTAGACTGCGCTTTTGGTACTCCTCGAGCGTCATCTCGCGCGATACATGCAGGTCGTGCTCAAAGGTTTGTACAAGTGCTGTCGCAATCGTTTCATCATACATAAAGGCATTCACCTCAAAGTTCAACCGGAAACTGCGGTAGTCAATATTGGCGGTTCCCACGGATGCAACCAAGCTGTCAATGATAAGTGTTTTGGCATGAATGAAGCCATTATCATATATAAATACCTTGGCGCCAACCTTCAACAACTCACCGATATAAGATAACGTAGCCCAATACACGAAAGCATGGTCGGGTTTATTTGGAATCATAATGCGAACATCAATACCAGATAGACACGCGAGACGAATCGCTTCGAATACACTGGCATCCGGGATAAAATAAGGCGTTTGAATCAGGATCGATTGCTTGGCCCCATTAATCATCTTAAGATAACTGTTCTTGATATGCTCAGTTTCTGCATCCGGTCCACTGGAGACAATCTGCATGGCAATCTTTCCTGTGCCCTCAATATGAGGGAAATGCGCGGGAACATATGGTGTGTCATGTTGTTTGGACGCTTCATTCCAATCCAGGAGGAAACGGGTCTGCAGCGCATGGACAGCATTCCCCTGAATACGCAGATGCGTGTCGCGCCAGTAACCGAATTTCGAGTTCAAGCCGAGATACTCATCTCCAACGTTAAACCCACCTGTGTACCCCAAGTTACCATCGATGATGACAATCTTCCGGTGGTTCCGGTAGTTCATACGCAAGTTGATCAGACTGAATTTGGATGGGAAAAAGACTTCAACCAAACCGCCTGCTTCGCGCAATTCTTTGAAAAAGCGTTTGGAAACCCGCCGTGATCCAAGCGCGTCATACAGTAAACGAACTTTGATGCCTTCCCGCGCTTTGCGGATAAGTGCATCCCGAATTCTTTTGCCCAGACGGTCGCCTCTATAAATGTAGTATTGTACGTGCACGTGATCCTTAGCCGCTTCGATGTCGTCCAAGAGCCGCTGGAATTTGTCTGTTCCGTCCGTAATGATCTCAACCGCGTTATCTTCGGTCAATAGAGCACCGTTCTGTTTCAGGTTCATATAGATCATGTCCTGGCTACTCTCGGTTGCTTGGTTGCGGAAAGGTGTGCGGTTGTCGTGCAACTGTGTGAGCTGGGCTTCAATACGTTCCTCTAGCCCGAGCTTCTTACGTTCCTTCCACTGGAAAAGCCGGTATCGGGTCAGGTTCTGACCGGTTAAAAGATAAAGTACAAACCCAAACACCGGAATAAAGTTCAAGACGAGCAGCCAAGCCCAGGAAGCGCTGGCATCCTTCCGTTCGAAGAAAACGACTGCTGCGGCAAAAATAATATTCAGGCCCAGGAGTACAATAAGTAAAATGGATTCAATATGCACTATAGTCCCCCACGTCTCATAATGACCATCATGAATCTATTCATATGTCCTTGATTAGCAGGTTAGTTATGAATGAGACCCTGATTGTAATGTTTCCTACTAATACGTATTTTAACAGAAGTATACCTGTTCGTCCCGGATGTTAAAAAAGATATGTTCGGATTGGGTGGAAATCCATGTGAAATTGATGATAGAGTGTTGTATTTATATAACCAGAGTCGTATAATAATACACAAATATGCATATAAGCGACGGAATTGCTGTGTTCGGGCTTCATTCATGCAATGGCATAGCACAAGTAGCGCATACATCGAGATTGGGGGAGCGAGAGTGAATAACAAATTAAAAGTAGCAATCGTCGGTTCCACCGGCTACGGCGGGGTGGAGCTGATTCGTTTTTTCCAGAACCATCCGCAGGTTGAAATCACATCGGTGATCTCATCATCGAGCAGTGGTGAGTCCATCGCAGATGGATTTCCGCATTTGACGGGCGTGATTCACAGGCCACTCGACGGTGTAGATCCGGCTGAAATTGCGAGTCGTGCAGATCTGGTATTCACAGCAACCCCGTCTGGCGTAAGTGCGAAGCTCGTACCAAGCTTGCTGGCAGCAGGGCTTAAGGTCATTGATCTGTCTGGCGATTTCAGACTCAAGGATGGAACGGTGTATGAAGAGTGGTACAAACATCCGGCGCCTTCAGCGGATTTGCTGGAACAAGCTGTATACGGCATGGCTGAGGTGTACGGTGAAAAGGTGAAGGGACAGAATTTCATATCCAACCCAGGCTGTTATCCAACGGCTACACTTCTTGGACTGATCCCTGCAGTAGAGGCAGGCTGGATTGATCCTTCTACTATTATTATTGATGCCAAATCAGGTGTATCTGGAGCAGGACGCGGAACAAGTGTGACAAACCATTATGCAGAGATGAATGAGAATTTCAAAGCCTATAAACTGAACAAACACCAACATATTCCCGAGATCGAACAAGTGCTTGGTGATCTAACGGGTACGCCTGTTACGGTTACCTTTACAACACATCTGGTGCCTATGACACGTGGAATCATGAGTACGATGTATGCAAAACTCGTTGGGGAACACAGCGATCGGGAGATCGTAGATTTATACCGCAAATATTATGAGAACAGACCTTTCGTACGTGTACGTGAACCGGGCATCTGGCCTTCTACCAAAGAAGTGTACGGATCCAACTATTGTGATATCGGATTTGCGGTAGATCCTCGCACAGGGCGTTTGACCATTATTTCGGTCATCGACAACCTGGTGAAGGGTGCATCCGGGCAAGCGATTCAAAATATGAACCTGATGATGGGATGGGAGGAGAACCTCGGGCTGAACATGACACCGGTATATCCATAAGGGATTGGAATTCAGGAGGAGTACTGGAACATTCGGTGTAAAGTGCTTCTCGGAGTCACTTAGGGAGATTGGATCAGGTTAAGCAGGCGGATCATCGGCATATAGCTGAGCGCATACGGGGGATATGATATGGGAACGAATGTGGAGCAACAAAGTTTTACCGTGGTTGAGAACGGAACAATTGTAACCCCTGGGGGGTTCACTGCTGGTGGACTTCACTGCGGGTTGAAAAAAACATCTCGCAATGACATCGGAGCGATCCGCTGTGATGTGCCGGCAACAGCTGCTGCTGTGTATACAACGAATGTGTTTCAGGCAGCACCACTCAAAGTAACGCGTGAAAGCCTGAGCAATGGACGCCTTCAGGCGGTCATCGTTAACAGTGGTAATGCCAATGCATGTACAGGGCAACAGGGTGAAGAAGATGCATATGCGATGCGCTCGGCCGCTGCGCGTGAGTTGGGTGTGGCAGAAGAGGACGTTGCTGTGGCCTCCACAGGTGTCATTGGGGAATTGCTCAAAATGGATGCTGTACATTCAGGCATCACCGGACTTCCATCGCATATGGGCAAGGAGTCTAATGAGGCGGAACAATTTTCACAAGCGATTCTGACAACGGATTTGGTGAAAAAGGAAGCCTGCGTCTCCGTTCTGGTTAACGGTAAGACGGTTACGATTGCGGGAGCCGCCAAAGGCTCGGGTATGATTCATCCGAATATGGCCACAATGCTCGCTTTTATGACCTCTGACGCGGTCATTGGTGCAGAAGCGTTGCAGCGCCTGCTGCGCCAGGCAACCAATCACACATTTAACATGATTACCGTCGATGGCGATACAAGTACGAACGACATGCTGGTAGCCATGTCCAGTGGATATGCAGGTAATGAAGAGCTGACAACAGAGCATCCGGATTGGGACGCTTTTGCAGCCGGCTTCACCTATGTATGCCAAGTGCTGGCCAAAGCCATTGCTCGCGATGGTGAAGGAGCAACCAAACTGGTTGAGGTAGAAGTTACAGGTGCAGTAAGTGATGAATCCGCGCAAGCGATTGCCAAAACCGTCATCGGGTCCAGTCTGGTGAAATCCGCCATGTTTGGCGCTGATGCTAACTGGGGACGGATTATTGCAGCCGTAGGACGTGCAGGGCAACCGGTTAACCCGGATACGGTGAATATTCGTTTGGGAGAGATCTCGGTACTCGCGCAGTCCCGTCCAGTCGTGTTTGACGAAGAAGTGGCATTGGCCTATTTGCAGACGGATACAGTTCGCATTGTGGTGGATCTGCACCACGGCGAAGGAACAGCAACAGCCTGGGGCTGTGACCTGACGTATGACTACGTCCGAATTAACGCTGCATACCGCACGTAATAAGCCTTTGGGACAAAATGTTTACGAAACAGCTCTCTTCTATTGTGAAGCTGGTTTGAAATATTTCAAAAATCATCAATGAAATTTAAACTTGTTATTTGATGTTTGATATATCGCAATAGTAATGGAGAAGACGGAATTGATTCTGTAGAAGCGGAGCGTTCGCCTTTGTCTCCGGATTTCCCCCTATAATAGGGATAATTCAAGAAATCTGGGAGACAACAGCGATCGAAAGAACAATCCGAATTCGGAATGGACTCCTACGAGCCAATGTCATCTTTTAAAAGTGTTGAATTTTATTGAATGTGATTTTTACTAAGAAAGGAGCTTGCCCTCATGAATTCAACAATGCCAAACAAGAGTACCGCAACGGAAGCGAGCACAGAGAAACAGATGTTTGTCATGAAATGTGGAGGCAGCACGCTGGCGGCGTTGCCAGAGTCCTTCTTTGCGGATCTGCGTGATTTGCAATCTCAGGGCACACAGCCGGTAATCGTGCATGGTGGAGGCCCTGCGATTTCGGATAACCTGGCGAAGCTTGGTATCGAAACCGAATTCGTTAACGGCCTGCGCAAAACAACTGAACCTGTGCTGGACGTAGTGGAGATGGTGCTTGCGGGCAATATCAACAAACAGATCGTGCGCCTGATCCAACGTGTGGGCGGTCGTGCACTAGGTTTATCCGGCGTGGACGGTGGCTTGATCCAGGCTAAACCTGTTACAAACCAAGCAGAGATCGGCTGGGTAGGCGATGTCACTGGTGTGAACGCAGAAATTATCCAAGGCATCGTGAACATGGGTTACATGCCGGTTATCGCGCCAGTTGGTGTGGATGCCACCGGACAACGCTACAACATCAACGCAGATACAGCTGCGGGTGCAGTGGCGTCTCATCTAGGCGTAAGTCGGATGATTGTTGTGACTGACGTTCCTGGCATCATGAAGAACGTAGGCGGCGAGAAAAAAGTACTGCCATCCGTATCTGTACAAGAGATTGAGGATATGATCCAAACCGGAGAAATCTATGGCGGCATGATTCCTAAAGTGCGTGCAGCTATTGCATGTATTCATGGCCAAGTACGTGAGGTCGTCATTGTAGACGGCAGCGAACCACAGATCCTGAGCCGAGTGCTCGGCGGAGAAATCATCGGAACAAAAATTATCCGTATGCAATAATTTTCTCAGTGCTAGGGTCTTCATGGTCTTATATTAAATAAAAAAATATGTGCACGGCTTTTTTATATAAGAAATCTAATATTACACACACAATAACGTAGGGTGCAGAACCAATCTGAAGAATAAAAATGCATAACGGAGAGGACAGAAATAACCTGAAGAAGCGTAGCGTGCGCCTTTATCACGGGATTTTCCCCTTTAAGGGACAATCGAAAAAATCCGGTGATAACAGCGATCGGAAGGTTGTTCTGTCATCGAAGTGGAGTATGCAGGCGTTCAAAAGGTGGTTCTGCAATCGGAGTGGTCTAGTGTAAATCAGGGCTCTTATATGATTGCCGTTGCACCAACCAATAGGAGTGATATGGTGATGGCAAAAGGCAACGAACAGCCAGGTTCTGGCACAGCGGTAGCGGGCGCAGCAGCAACAGGTGCAGCGGCACAGACGGAGAGCTCGCTTTTTCAAACATATGCGCGTTATCCAATCAGTCTGGTTAAAGGTAAAGGCAGCTGGCTGTGGGATGACCAGGGCAACCGTTATCTCGATTTCATGTGTGGGCTCGCTGTAACGAGCCTGGGCCATGCACCGGAGAAAGTCGGCGCCAAGCTGAAAGCTCAGATTGATGAGTTGTGGCATGTGTCCAACCTGTTCCAGATTCCGGGCCAGGAGAAGGCAGCAGCACTGCTGACAGCCAATACATGCGCTGACGCAGTGTTCTTCTGTAACAGTGGTGCCGAAGCGAACGAAGCGGCTATTAAGGTAGCCCGCCGGTATCACCAGAAGGTGAAAGGTACAGATCGCTATGAAGTGATCACATTTGCCCAGTCCTTCCACGGACGGACACTTGCAACATTGACAGCAACTGGACAGGATAAGGTGAAAGAAGGATTCTTGCCATTGCCCGCCGGATTTGTAACCGTACCTTTGCATGACATCCCTGCACTTGAAGCGGCAATTGGACCTAACACGGCAGCGATTATGCTGGAGATGGTTCAGGCCGAGGGTGGTGTATATCCAGTTGAGCCGGAATTCGTCAAGCATGTACGGAAACTGTGTGACGAGCACGGATTGTTACTCATTGTGGATGAAGTGCAGACTGGAATGGGGCGTACAGGGAAACTGTTCGCGCACGAACATTATGGCATCGAGCCAGATGTGTTTACTGCGGCTAAAGGTATCGGCAGTGGTTTCCCTGTAGGCGCGATGTTGGGTAAAGGTTTCCTGCGGGATGCGTTCACGCCAGGTAGCCATGCGACCACCTTTGGTGGAACACCACTTGCTTCATCCGTTGTGATTGCAACCATCGAAACGATGCTGGAAGATCGTTTGCCAGAGCGTGCAGCGGAGATGGGTGAATATCTGATGAGCTCCCTACGGAATCGTTTGGCAGGCAATTCCTTTGTGAAGGAAGTACGTGGCATGGGATTGCTCGTCGGTATTGAATGTGCTGAGCCGGTAGGTGACATTGTGCTTGCTGGGCAAAAACGCGGTATTTTGTTCGTCTCTGCAGGACCAAATGTGATTCGTTTGCTTCCGAACCTGTATGTGAGCAAAGAAGAGATCGACGAGGCCGTATCCCTGGTAGCCACATTGATTGAAGAGCACGTAGCGGCGAAAGCCTAACATAAAACTGAGAAACCTTTCTGTGTCGGGGCCATTACTGGCCTCGAAGCAGAATGAGATGATGAATCCCTGTAGCCGCGCGGTGAACTCGCAGGAGGCGGAAATGAATAAATTTAAGAAGCGCGAAGCCAAAGTGTCAACTTTGCTCTCTCTTCTGCCCATGCGGGTGCAGGGAACCGGAAATAAGGAGGACATTATAGATGACAGCACAACAGACGGAAAAGATTCAGAAGATTGATCTGAGAGGCCGGGATTTTATCGAATTCACGGACTACACAGCAGAGGAGATTCGTTATCTGCTTGATCTCGCGATTGAGATTAAAGGCAAGCAAAAAAGCGGTGTACCTTTTCAACCGTTGAAAGGCAAAACGATCGGACTTATTTTTGAAAAATCGTCTACACGTACGCGTGTATCCTTTGAAGTAGGTATGTTCCAATTGGGCGGACACGCGCTATTCCTGAGCAAAAATGATATCCAGCTAGGGCGCGGAGAAACAACACATGATACAGCCAAAGTATTGTCCCGCTACCTGGACGGCATCATGATCCGTACCTTTGGACACCATAATGTAACTGAACTGGCAGAGCATGCTGATGTTCCAGTCATTAACGGTCTGAGCGATGCAGCGCATCCTTGTCAGGTACTGGCAGACTTCCAAACGGTGCTGGAGCACAAAGGCAAGCTCGCAGGTCTGAAAATGGCTTACATCGGAGATGGCAACAATATGGCACACTCCCTAATGCTCGGTGCAGCGAAGATGGGTATGCATGTTGCTGTAGCAACGCCAGAAGGTTATGAGCCGGATAGCGCAGTTGTGGAGCAGGCACGAATCATTGCACAAGAGAGTGGTTCTGAAGTGACTGTAACCTACAGTGCACAAGAAGCAGCCAAAGATGCAGATATCGTGTATACGGATGTATGGGCGAGCATGGGCTTTGAGGAAGAGCAGAAGATTCGTGAGCAGGCATTTGCGGCATATCAAGTGGACGAGGAACTGATGAAAGGCGCGAAGCCGGACTACATGTTCTTGCACTGTCTGCCAGCACACCGCGGCGAAGAAGTAAGCGCTGGAGTAATTGACGGACCGAACTCCCTGATCTTTGATCAGGCGGAGAATCGCTTGCATGCACAGAAAGCATTGATGGCTGCGTTAATGAGCGAATAGAGGCTGTTTGCCTTTATGGGTTGATTTTAGGCGCAGATTTCGCGATGATAGATAAAAAATAAATGATTAATAAGTTTAAACTGAAACATACACAAAAACGGAGATTACAGAAAGAACCTGTAGAAGCGAAGCGTTCGCCTTTATAACCTAATTTTCTCTTTTTAAAAAGGATTCAAGAAAATTAGGGGATAACAGCGATCAAAAGGTTTTCTGTAGTCGAAGTGATCAGTGGATGAACAAGGGTTTAACTTATAGCAACTGATCTTGGGGAGGACCATCGAACATGGCTAAGGAAAAAATTGTACTCGCGTATTCAGGCGGGTTGGACACATCTGTAATTTTGAAATGGTTGAAAGAAACATATGATGCTGAGATTATCGCCTTCACAGCGGATATCGGACAAAAGGACGAACTGGATGGCTTGGAGGAAAAAGCACTCGCTACTGGCGCTTCCAAAGTATACATTGACGATCTGCGCGATGAATTCGCCAAAGATTTCATCTATCCGATGTTCCAGGCAGGTGCCCTCTATGAAGGACAATACCTGCTCGGCACAAGTATCGCTCGTCCACTGATCGCTAAACGCATGGTGGATATCGCTCGTGCAGAAGGCGCTACAGCCATCGCTCACGGCGCTACGGGTAAAGGAAATGATCAAGTTCGCTTTGAGTTGAACGCGGCTGCGCTGACACCAGACATTAACGTCATTGCACCTTGGCGTCTGGAAGAATTCCGCAACCAATTCCCGGGACGTGCCGAGATGATTGCTTACGCTGAGAAACATGGTATTCCGGTAACCGCATCTGCGGCTAAACCATACTCGACAGACCGTAACTTGCTGCATATCAGCTATGAGAGCGGTGTGCTTGAAGATCCTTGGTTCGATCCAAGCGCGGACGAGAACAAAGACATGTTCCTGCTGAGCAGTGCACCTGAAGATGCGCCGGACCAAGCGGAATATGTTGAGCTTGAATTCGAAAAAGGCGACTGTGTTGCACTGAACGGTGAGCGCTTGAGCCCGTTGCAAGTGATGGAGCAACTGAACGAGCTGGGCGGCAAACATGGTATTGGCCGTGTAGATATGGTTGAGAACCGTTTTGTTGGTATGAAGAGCCGTGGCGTATACGAAACACCGG
>Ga0209437_100455_pt1 | contig 33243 bp, 35 predicted proteins | sample AraplaL_Cvi_mTSA_FD_184266 | JGI IMG/M metagenome (GOLD analysis project Ga0209437, IMG submission 184266) | Arabidopsis root microbial communities from the University of North Carolina, USA - plate scrape CL_Cvi_mTSA (SPAdes) (version 2) | ecosystem: Host-associated > Plants > Roots > Endosphere...
CAGAGTCCGCCGAAATAGATGTATGACTGATTGTCGTCATCCACCAGTACGGCCGGATCGATACTGAAGCTGCCTTCCATATAATTCGGCTGCGGCGTGAACGGGCCTGCCGGAGACTCTGATGTTGCCACACCCAGACGGAAGATGCCGTCATGGTCCCGTGCCGGGAAGAACAGGTAATAAGTATTGTTCTTATAAGCGGCATCCGGTGCCCAGAGCTGCTTGGAGGCCCACGGAATATCTCTCAGATGCAACGCTTCTCCGTGATCGACCACCGGGGAATCGAAGTTGTTCATCGAGAGGACATGATAGTCTTCCATTTTATACTGGTCGCCGTTATCGTTGCTCGGCTCGTCATGATCGAGGTCATGGGAAGGATAGATGTAGATTTTGCCCTCGTAGACATGGGCGGACGGGTCAGCAGTGAAGATATGGGTTACGAGCGGCTGGTGGGGCTTAGGTGGTTGTTGTTGATTCATAAGGCATCTCCTTTGGTATTGGAATAATAGATGTGGGCATTTCCGTGTTCGGTCCTGGAATAGCGCTCCAATATCCGTCGATTACGGGATTAAGGTAATACATTGATTGCAGCGTACCCTCCCTTTGAATTGAAAGTAAGCGTTTACAATCTCTATTGTATAAACCCCTCTTGTTTTTTCCTATACACATACTAAAGATCTTTCCCCGGAAAAATGTACAATTTCCGCCCATTTCATTATACTGGAAATATAAACCGATTGCTCACATTTAGTTTACCCTGCTTCCTTGGTTTATTGAACTAACGTTTCCCGTTAGTTCAATGACCTCTTCAAATCAACCCTTGTATAAGTTTTATCATTTTCGGATTCCCAATTGGGTCAACACTAACGAATATTTCAGAATAGTCGAGTTTCTTTGCAAGTTTTTCACGATGTCTAATTAAACTCGAACCAATACCATTGCCACGATAATTTTCATTTACATATAAGTCACTCAATTTGGGAGATAAGTAACTACTAAGTTTTAGAAGACCGAACCCCAAGCGTATGCTGTATTCCATACCCCATCTCCCTCCCCAATACTTCAGACTCTCACCGATAGTATAACTTCTACATAATACCATAATTGAACTAACCTGCCTGTTGGCTTAATGATATACGGTAAATACCGATTAGATATGCGTCTAATAAGTAATGGGACCGTGTTCTTGTCCCTCGACACTATTATTTGTGCTTCTTCGACTAAGAACAACGGCCCCCACAGTTGCGATATGCACAAAACTTTGTGTGAATGATTAAACCAAGCAATTTTTGAAAATTATCAAAGTACATCTAAATTAAAAAGGAGCTTTTTCTAACAAAAGCTCCTTTACTTTAGGTTGAAAAACTACATATTTGCCAGCATTAATAAATCCTCAAGGTTCAGCCTTCCAATAACCTCTACCGGATGGAAAAGAGTGAGCTATTATAACTCTATTCGAATTATTAGGTGGTACCTGTTCAACCTCATTTGTAAAGTCCTTAACTATTTGTTCTGAATCTTCAGCACCTATATTTTTGCTAAGTTCATATATTCTCAACCAAAATTCTTTAACAGTTACATTTTGTGTACCAAATGCCGCTTCGGCAGTTTGCACAGTTCTACATAATGGACCTGATTCGACCGGAAGAGTAACTGGTATGTTAAGTTTTCGTAAGGCTTCACCATATTTTTTTTGCTTGCTCTTTACCTATAACGCTCAGGTTCCTTTGGATGGAGCAATCCATCAGACTAAATCCTGGTTGATCCTCTCCTACATTCGCCTCCCCATGACGAACATAAAGAATATACCCTCCTTGACGGAGTTCATTTATAAGAGAACCTGCATCTTCAGAGGAAGGGGAAGCATACGATGGTGAAATCAACATCAATAGACAGAGTAACAATATATACAAACGATACATTTCTTAACCACCTTTTTCTTCATACCGTCTCCATTCCTAGATGACTGTATACAATGTCTAAAGTGGATAAGAGTCATCTTTGTTAACTACACCTAAGTCGACCCAACTGTCGTCTCCGTGGGTAGGAAGCGAGGAATGTTACCTGCATAATCGTCCGGAGCAGCTTAGGGTTAGACCTGAGGATATCAATTATGTCGTTGCCTCCCACTTGCATCTGGACCATGCAGGATGGCAGCATATCGTCGCTAAGCAGTGCAACTTGCGGCCCAAGCGCCTCAATATCTATATCGTTCATGTGATAGATAGCAACAAAAAGACGCCCCGCATAGCGGAGCGACTTGAAGAAGTACTCATTAAAATCTATCGATTGTATTTGGTTTATTCCATCAAATCAGTTACTGCCCCTTTGGAAGCGGAGGAAACTAATTTAGCATATTTGGCAAGTACACCGGATTTCACTTTCAGTGGCGGTTGTACCCAAGCTTGTGCTCTAGCAGCTAACTCTTCTTCTGATAACTCAACCTTCATCTCCTGAATGTCGCTATCAATGGTAATAATATCCCCATTTCTAAGCAACGAGATCGGTCCACCTACTTGTGCTTCAGGTGATACATGGCCGACTACAAATCCATGCGATCCCCCAGAGAATCTACCATCTGTGATGAGAGCTACTTTCCCGCCGAGTCCCTTTCCTACGATGAGTGCTGTAACGGAAAGCATCTCAGGCATACCCGGTCCACCCTTCGGACCACAATAGCGTATGACCACGACGTCTCCTTCTTTAATTTCATCATTCATAATCGCTACTGTCGCCTCATCTTCGCTATCATACACCTTAGTCGGGCCAGAGAACTGTTGGATCTTCATGCCTGACATTTTCGCAACAGCGCCTTCAGGGGCGAGATTTCCTCGAAGTACAACCAGTGGTCCATTTGGCTTAAGTGGATTATTGAGCGGTCGTATAATCTCTTGATCATTTTCAAGTGGAGCAGATTCCGCTAAATTCTCCGCTAACGTTTTACCTGTTACGGTGAGGCAATCCCCGTGAAGTAAACCCTCAGCAAGCAATAGCTTCATTACCCCGGAAACACCACCAATATCATTCAAGTCCTGCATGACATATTGACCACTTGGCTTCAGATCCGCCAAATGAGGAACACGCAAACGAATACGCTCGAAATCATCCAGGGTTAGATCTACTTCAACCGAGTGCGCAATAGCTAGCAGATGAAGAAACGCATTGGTTGACCCGCCTAGAGCCATAACAACCGTGATCGCATTCTCAAAAGCTTTCTTGGTCATAATGTCTCTTGGGTAGATTTCCTGTTCAAGAAGTGAGATGACCTGCTTACCGGCTGCTTCGCATTCCAATGCTTTATCGGCTGAAATGGCTGATGTAGAAGAAGAACCAGGTAAACACATGCCCATTGCTTCTGCAGCTGCCGCCATCGTATTAGCGGTATACATGCCGCCACAAGCCCCTGGACCTGGACATACGCTACATTCGACCTTATGCAACTGTTCATCTGTTATTTTCCCATCTTGATATTGACCCACGGCTTCAAAAGCCGAAACGATATCTACATTTTTACCGTCGAGATTACCCGGTTGAATGGTTCCTCCATATACATAAACGGAAGGAATGTTCATCCGTCCAATAGCCATCAGACATGCAGGCGTATTCTTGTCACACCCACCGATCGCAACCACGCCGTCAAAACGCTCCGCTCCGGTTACAATTTCAATCGAATCAGCTATAGCTTCTCGACTTGGCAGTGAGAACAACATCCCGCCGTGCCCCATGGAGATCCCATCCGAAACGGTAATCGTATTGAAAATTAGTGGAGCACCGCCGTTATTACGTGCACCCTGCTTAGCTTGCACCGCTAAATCATTGATGTGCATATTACACGGTGTTACTTCACTCCACGTACTCGCTATTCCTATCATTGGCTTTTTAAAATCCTCATCTTGAAAACCAACTGCACGCAGCATCGCTCTGTTCGGTACCCGGTTAGCTCCTTCACTGATTACCTTGCTTCGAATACGAAGATCTTTTTTGTTTTCCATGTCCCTTACCCCTCATTTCAAAGTATTTCGTTCAGTTCCTGCATTGGTCGAATAAAATTTTGTTTCATTATTACGTGAGCATCCTCACTATTTTTGCCTTCAAAAGCTTTAATAAGCAAATCATGCTCTTCGACTGAAGCAAGTGTAGCTGTAATAGGTTGTTTTAAAAACACATATTTAAATCGCCTAATGTGAATCTGGAGAGAGGTATTAAATGTGGCCACATAAGGATTATCTGAGAGCTCCACAATATAATTATGAAATTGCTCATCCACCTCCATAGCCTGATAAACTTGTCCATTTTTAATGGAACTCGCGAATTCCAAATTTATGGATCTTAATTTCTCAATCTGTTCTGGAACAATAATTTGGGCGGTGATTTCAGCAGCTAAAGCCTGAAGAGCGGCCATTGTTGAATACATCTTAAAAATATCGTTTTTCTCAATATTCGTTACTTTTGTTTCTTTTCCTGGATGCATAGATACGAGGCCTTGAACTTCGAGTAACTGAAATGCCTCCCGAATCGGTGTCCGGCTGACTCCAAGCGATTCAGCCATTTCCGCATCAATAAGCTTTTCACCTGGTTGCAGTGTTCCATCAATGATCCATCGCTGAATCTGAGAAAACGCTCTTTCTTTTGCGGACATACGGACGGGTAAGGAAAAATCTTTAGGAATGGGCATGGTTTTCATCCTCATTACAATTATTCTTATATGCAATATATCGCATACACGATTGAGAAGCAATTAATATTTCATTTTATTACTCACTCCTTTAAGTTGTCCGGATAGCAAATTTTTGGCATGATGAATGATCTGATAATGGATCTGTTCTTGTGTGTTTTTTCCTAAGTTCGTCGAGTATATATCTATATTCTGGTTGAACTCCTCTATGAAGATATGCACTATTTTGGTTACGATATCCTTCTCTTCATTCAATTACTTCAACTCACATTGACTCAATTATTCTCTTAAGAGTAGGATACTATTGATCAACAGCTTGGTACATATACGCATCCACTGTGGATTTATCTGAATCTCTTATCAAAGGGCTTATACAATAAAAAAAGGGTCCCGACAAAAAGCAGTCGACCCCTTTTTTTACAATGCTTATTGGTATTATTTATTGAGATGCTTGGTTAAGAGCTTTTAAAAATACCTCTGTTGGTTGTGCGCCGGATATCGCGTATTTTCTATCAATGACAAAGAAAGGTGCTCCTGTAATCCCTAATTGTTTTGCTGTAGCTTCATCCGAACGCACTTCGCTAGCATATTTGGAGGGATCATATAGAACTGCCATTGACTCGTCCCTATTCATTCCAACTGATTCTGCAATATCTGCTAAAGTATCATGATCGCTGATTAGCTTGGCTTCCGTATAATAAGAATAGAACAGCTTCTCTGCTAATTCCTGATCTTTACCCACAGATTTGGCATATTGGGTTAAACGATGCGCATCAAACGTATTGGTGGGCTTCATTTGGTCGAAATTATACACGAGACCCATCATCGTCGCTTGTTCTCCAAGTTCCGCATTGGTCTTTTTCGCTTGCTCGATGCTCATACCATGTTTTTCAGAAAGTATTTGATGCATATTTTTGCCTGAGTACATGGATGCTTGGGGATTAAGTTCAAAGCTTCTATACTCAATGACCACTTCATTCGGATGAGCGAATTGCTCCAGTGCAGACTCTAATCGTCGTTTCCCAATATAACAAAATGGACAAACATAATCCGACCATATCTCGATTTTCATTTTGAATCCTCCTTCACTAACCAACCTTAATCGTGAATACTACATTTTATTGAGCTTATTTGTTATAAATAATAGGCATTTTTCTAATCAATTGGTTGTCACGAGCAGCAGAGTACATGAATTTGGCAACATTTTCTCTGGAAACAGACATTTTAGCCGATTGATCTCCGAATGAATAGTCATAAGACTGCCCTGTGTATTTAACATTGGGGTTAATAATTCGAACGACTGTCCAATCCAGATTCGATTCCTTAATCATTCCTTCCATTTTCTTCATTTCTGCATAACCGTTTGGAAGGAGAACTTTGGCTAATACACCTGGAAGTATCGTGGACATGTTTTTCTTATCGTCATCTGATTGCAAAGCTGGCGTCGCAAGTGTAATGAACCTTTTTTTGTTAAGTTTGTTCATAACCCTAATCATCAGTTCGTGCCCGTCAGCAATCGGCGTGCCTTTAAGCTTTCGTGACATATCGGATGCTGGCCCCAATGTGCTGATTACGACATCGGATTCGGCAATGGCCTTCTCGATGGTTGAAGTATTCGAAAGCTCCCCTTGTACAAGGCTCAAATTTGGATGTTTGAGGCTGATTTTTTGGGGGTTTCTAACGTATGCCGTAACGAAATCTCCGTGATCTAAAGCTAATTGTGTTACAAGCTGTCCAATTGCACCACTTGCACCAAAAATAGTGATATTCATATTCTTTTCTTGTATCTCCTTCAAAATAAATTATTCAACTCACACTTTATCTTCAGTTATAAACTCTTCTACTCTGTCTCTTTTGGTGTACATGTCGTACCAAATATCAGCGATTTTATCTTGAACTCCTGAATTAGGCTGCATCCAAATTCCGATCGAAAGGTGACCTGCATAAACTCCTTTGTCAGCTAGTTCGCTGTTCAAATTAAAGATATAATTACGAAGTCCTGAAATTGCAATTCCGACATTGCCCATCATCGGCACCGGGTGAACTGCAGCGCCTCCAGTCGTAAATAACAGGGCACCGTTTTGCTTATCCAACATATCCGGTAACACTTGTCGAACGCTCGATAAAGCACCTAAAACATTATATTGAAATTGGTATAACGCATTTTCTTCAGTTACATCTAGTGTTGGCGCTACTGTATCAAAGCTCGGCGTTGGACTGTATTCAAGAACATCAATAAATCCGTATTTCTCTTTAATAGCGGCAAATGCCTTCTCAATTTGTTCTTTATTCAATATGTCTGCTTGAAAAGAAGCAGCTTCGATTCCCAATTGTTCTAATTCAATAACCAGTTGGTTCAACTTTTCTTCATTTCGTGCAATAAGCGCTACGCGAAAGCCATTTTGTCCAAATTTCTTTGCAATGGACATTCCTAAACCTGCTCCTGCTCCAACAATCACTATCGTTTTCATTTAAAAATCTCCCCTTTAATTAGAGTTAATTATCAACAAGATAAATAATGGTCAACGTGTTGTATATTTATCTTTTGTTTATTATGATTAATAAAAGGTCAGCATTCAATGTTTAATAATTTTGATTTTGAGAGATAAAATGCAGTTTCAACTTAAATGTCGTATATCTAACAAAAAAAGTTAAGGGAATGAGCCATAATGAACAAAAAAACCGATTTGCGTATCCTTCGCTCCAAACATTCGATAAAAAAGGCGTTTATAGAACTTCTTAATGAAAAGGGGTACGAAGGAATTACGATCCAGGATATAGCCGATAAAGCGATGATTAACCGAAATACCTTTTACCTTCATTATCAGAACAAACCCGATTTGTTGAACGTATCTATGGACGAATTAATAGAAGAACTAAAGAGTACACTCAAGCAATGCTCAAGCAGCAAAACTCCTGTAAGCGGCTCTATGCTTGAACAACTAATGCAAACTATACTGGAGAAAATTAAGGACAATATTCCCTTTTACAGAGCATTGTTACTTGATGAGAATAGAATCTATGGTTTTCAATCAAAGATGGAGGAAATTATAAAAAATACAGTGGAAGATGGCTTGGATGATATTCCCCTGAAGATTTCAAAGGAATTATTACTTCAATATATCGCATCTACTTTTATGGGCATTGTAATATGGTGGGTTAAAAATGATTTTTCTTATACTCCAAATGAACTCGCTTCTCAATTCGGAAAAATTTTAACTCATGGACACTTGAAAGCCGCAGGTATTTCAATCGATGATTAAAGTGATAAATGCGTACGAACAGTAGCTGGGGAGATAGAAAAGAGGAGCCCCTCGAATGAATCGAATGAGGGCTCCTTTTCTGTTATTACACTTTCAAAAAATATTATTGTACGCTTGAAGATAAACTACTACCTCCGCTCTTCGCTTTACGACTATTCTGCCCGTTAGCTTAATGGAAATGATAAATTTCGTAATCAACATGTCCTGTTCCTTCAACCCAGCCTTATTTCTACTCGCTTGGCACAGTGAATTTATAACAACATTAAGCTTTGCGAAGCATTTGTCTCTCGCCTAGCTGTGATAGCATATCCTTCGTCATGGCCTTCAAGTCGTAGCGAGCTTGAAATCCCCATTCTGTTTTTGCTGCCGTCGCATCAATGGAATGCGGCCAGCTATCGGCTATCGCCTGTCTCTTCGGATCAACGTCATAATCTAGGATAAAGCCGGGAAACTCCTCCCGAATTGCTGCAGCGATCGCCTCTGGATCCACGCTCATTGCAGTGACATTAAATGAGTTTCGGTGCTTCAACCGGGATGAATCCGCTTCCATTAAATCGATGATTGCGTTTAGGGCATCCGGCATATACATCATGTCCATGTTTGAGTCTTTGGCGATATAAGATGTATACCGGCCAGCCGTCACGGCTGCGTAATAAATTTCCACCGCATAATCCGTCGTTCCTCCGCCAGGAGGCGTCATATAAGATATCAATCCTGGGAATCGCAGCCCCCTAGTATCCAGGCCGTACTTGTGAAAATAATAATCACAAAGCAGTTCGCCGGACACTTTGTTCACGCCGTACATCGTATTGGGCCGCTGGATTGTATCCTGCGGGGTATTGTATTTCGGAGTCGTAGGGCCAAAAGATCCAATGGAGCTTGGAGTGAACAGTTGGCAGCCGAGCTCTCTGGATACTTCAAGTGCATTCATCAATCCGCCCATATTCAAATTCCAGGCAAGCAGGGGTTTCTCCTCTGCGGTAGCCGACAGTAGCGCAGCCAGATGCATGATGGTATCCACTTCATACCGCTTGGCGATTTCGAACATCGCCTTATCATTCGTCACGTCCAGCAGCTCGAATGGTCCGGATCGGGTAATTTCGTGGGCTGATGACCTGAGATCCGTAGCAACGACGTAATCCGCACCATAAATCTCACGTAATTTAACAACTAACTCAGAACCGATTTGGCCCAGTGCCCCGGTCACCAAAATCTTGTTCATAAGACATTCCTCCCGAAATATACTCCCGCGAATGCACTAAATCAGCTTCATTTCCTTGCCAACTTTCTCATAAACAGAGATCACCTGGCCCAGCATCTCCTTGGTATGGGCAGCTGTTGGCATGTTGCGTATTCTTCCAGTTCCTTTCGGGACCGTAGGAAACAGGATTGCCTTGGCGTAAACGCCTTCTTCATAGAGCCGTTTGCTGAACTTTTGGGTGGTTACTTCATCGCCAATGATACAAGGTGTGATCGGAGTTTCGCTTTGGCCTACATCATATCCAAGCCGGCTCAAGCCATTTTTCAAATGATTGCCGTTCTCCCATAGCTTCTCAATTAGTTCTTTGTCATTCATTAAAATGTCGATAGAAGCGCTACAGGAAGCGATTGCAGCCGGAGGTAGTGATGTCGAGAACAGAAACGGACGGCTTCTCAGCTTCAACCATTCGATCAATTGCTTTTTACCCGCCACATAACCGCCGACAACGCCGATCGCCTTGGAAAGAGTACCGATTTGAAAGTCAATGCGGTCGGACAATTCAAAATGCTTCACGGTTCCTGCACCTGCTCCGAGAACGCCCGAACCGTGGGCATCATCCACATAAGTAATCAGATCGAATTCTTCTGCTATTTTCACGATTTCGGGCAGCTTTGCTATATCACCATCCATGGAGAAAACCCCGTCGGTGATGACCATAATTTTACGGTACTGACCGGATTCCTTGGCCTCTTTCGCTAGCCGTCTTAAATCATTCATATCCGAATGCTTAAAGCGAATCACCTTGGCTCTCGACAGGCGGCAGCCATCAATAATTGAAGCGTGGTTCAGCTCATCGGATAAAATCGCATCATGCTGGTCCATTACCGCGGATATAGCAGCCATATTGCAGTTAAATCCCGATTGATACACAATAACGGCTTCCGTTTTTTTGAAACGGGCCAGTTTTTCTTCAAGCTCAATATGAAGATCCATCGTACCATTAATTGTTCTCACAGCCCCTGCGCCTGCCCCGTATGTCTGCGACGCCTTAACTGAAGCATCAATCAGGCGGTAATCTGTTGCCAGTCCCAAATAGTTATTGGAAGACAAATTGATTAGGGACTTTCCGTCAATACGAATAACAGGACCATTTGCACCTTGCAGTGTATCGATGAAGTTATATAGACCTTTATTCTTTAGATCTTCGATGTTCGAACTTAAAAATTGGTCCAATGCTTGACTTGACATTCGATTCCCTCCTTGATATACGTTTGTCCTCATAGGGGAGACATGTTATTCTGCGAAAAACCTTGTTATACAGGGGGTTATACTGATTTCAATGTAGCATCTTTTTTATTCTTTGTACACATGTGGAGGACAAAAAGTAAAAAAATATGCAAATAAACATAGTGATTATTCCCCCTTCCCCGGTAGTAATCACTATTGAAATTTTGTTTATATCTTTTGCTGCTTGGTAACTTCTTGTGCAGCCATTATTTCTTTTGTTTAATTCCTTTAAATCAATCGATGCACCCCAGTCCAAACGGGATTCTTACGTGGCCAACGCAATGAAATGACTCCGTACGGAAGCACTTGCAGAAGTTAGGCTCTCCTGACCAATTAGGTATCCATCTAATCAAAAAAAAGAATATGTTCTTTTCCATTTCGCCAATCGGTAGAATTTCTTGTCTTTGGTTTGGGGCAAGAACTTCTACCGATAACATAAAAAAAGTCGCTAAAATAGCGACTTCAATTCAATGGGGACGTGTTCTTGTCCCTCGACATCTTTAATCAATTTTACATGGTCTAAAAGTTTCATGTTTAGCTTCATACTCTTCTATTAATCGGATTTTATCTCCATCAAATCTAATCATTGATATACCATCAAATGAATAAAGTTGTTTTTCTTTTGCTTTAAAATACCATTCTACAAAAAATAAGGTTTCATTTACTTGATGAATATTTTTTATCTTCCATTCTAAGACAACTTGCTTTAGTAACATATTTTTGATCCACAAATGGACTTCCTCTATACCCACATACATTGCTCCATAACATTCGCGGTAGATAATATCATCAGAAAAATACGTATCTAAAAACGTAAAATCTCTAGTTACCCACATAAAGAAATATTTTTTTATAATTTCTTCTTTCATAAGTACTCCTCTATTTTTTAATTAAGCGCAGTTCTTAACTGAACTCACCAATTATTTTTCCATTTGTATCCTCTTTCAATCTTATCTTTAACCTGTTAATTATATCTTCTAAAATTTGTTCATCTTAAGTAGCACTCCATATGTACATCTCATTAACAGACGATGAATTTTTCTGAATTATATCACAAGGGAAAGGATAATTGTTGTATTACTTAAAGGCAACTTACACATTTCAAGACGGATCTTCTATTTTCAAACTAACCTGCCTGTTAGCCATCCATGCCCCTCTCGGGGCACCACAGCGTGCAGTCACTGCTTTGAGCAGCGACAGCAAGAAGCGATCGTAAGACAAGCCGTACGAAGGCTCGAGAATCATGATTTTCAGGTTGCGTTCTCTGCCTCCGAGGCCTCTTTGGGGTGATATTGTTATAAATAAAAGAGAAACGTTATTTTGTTTTTTTAGCAGCATGGCGGTAATATTTTATCACCCTGTGATACATTGTCTTGTCCTTTAATTGATTGAAAATATAAGGGTCTGGTTTGACGTTCACCTCAATAATCCAGGGTTTCAAACTCCGGTCTAGCCCAATATCCAAGCCGATTTGCTTAAGGTACGGGTATTTTTTCTTCATGTGGCGTGCAATACGTAATCCAAGCTCATTCATCTCCTGGATGAGTTCATTTCTGCGTTTCAGGGATGCATGAGATTCCAGCAGTCTGTGAACATCCATTGGTTTACCACCGCTGTGATAATTGGTCACGATTTTTTTCGGATGACCGAGTCGACCGATGATTCCCGTAGCTTCCCACTGATTGTTGGGACTTAACTGTATCATGACTCTGATATCAAAACGCCTCTTGTTGTGCTTAAGCAGATTGATTCCTCTCTGAATAAGATAGCTTCTTTTATTAACCAGACGTACAAGACTTTCATGGAACGAGTCAAAATTGTCAAACGACAGTCGTTTTTGTTCAATCTGATAGGCAAAATTCTGATGACTCACCATCTCCGCCTTTATGACACCCATTCCGTAAGTGCCAATCTCGGGTTTAATATAAACCATACCGTATTTGCTGATCATGGACCACAGGTTGGCTTTGTTATACCTCTGCGTATCAGGTATAAATGGTTTGATAGAACCATTATTGAGGATCACTTTTGTTTTCAACCATTTGCTTCTTAACGGCTTCAATTTATCAACCCCCATATAACACTTCTCCCTTCAACAAAAGAATCCAACCCTGATGTTTCATCAAGATCATGCATTATATGTAATACCGATAAAACAACCCTAAACAAATGCCCTTCTTCATGAAAATGGTATATTCGCACATGCCCTGACCAAACCAATTTTGCACACATATCATGAACAAGATGTAACCATTTGTCCAAGGAGTTGAGAAGATGCCAGTTCAGCATGAAATACAGTTAAATCGTGCGCCTATGATCGATGTTCTTATACCTGCGATCGAAAAAGATTTGAGTACCCTTCCTAAAGTTATCGATAGTATTCGCCGTTATGTGCGGCACCCGATTGGACAGATTTATATTGTTTCCCCGACCAGCAACAAAATCAGAAACCTTTGTTCCCGCAAACACTGCATTTTTGTTAACGAGCGGTCAGTCCTGCCTATCACCAAAAACGATATAGACTATCAATCATCCCGCTGGGACCGCTCAGGGTGGTTATATCAACAACTGCTTAAGATGAACGGGGATCACATTGTGAGAGCGAAGCACTTTCTGGTGATGGATGCGGATACGGTGCTCATTAAACCTCATTCATTTATTGTTGAAAATAAGATGGTATTTTACTGTCGCGACTGGAGTCAGCCAGAATATTTCAACACCTACCGCAAGCTGTTAGGCATGAAAGCGCCGCGCCCACGCTCTTTTGTCACCCATTATATGTTGTTCGAAAAATCGAAACTCTCTGCTTTGAAAAAGAAAATTGAAACGATCCATCAGCTGCCATGGTACAAAGCGATTATCTCGAATATCAATAAGAAGAAGCAGTTTGGGTTCTCCGAGTATGAAACCTATGCCAATTTTATGTATTCGAATAACCCGGCCAGCATAATCCTAAAGAGTTCCATGAATAAAAGTCTGAACATGAACGCTTCTTCGTTAAAAGAACAACAAATTCGCAATTTTGCGCTTAAATACCGATCTCTTTCCTTTCACAAACGTAAAATCTATAGCAAAACTCCCCGAGTTTAAGGAGGAAGCCCATGCATATCGTACTGCTATGTGGCGGCGCAGGGAAAAGGCTTTGGCCACTGTCCAATGAGCTTCGCTCCAAGCTGTTCGTGGATATACTTCCATCACCTGAAGGCGGAAGGGAATCCATGATCAGCAGAGTATGCCGCCAGCTTGACAGCTCAGGCCTACTGGACTCAACGCTCATCATTTCACATCAGGACCAGACCGACATTACCACCCGTCATACCAAAGGCAAGATACCCGTCATTGGCGAACCTTTTAAGCGGGGGACTTTTACTGCAGCTGCCTTGGCGAGCTTGTATCTGAAATCCTACGGAGCGGCTGAACCTGACGATATGATATGTATCGCGCCAGCGGATGTGTTCGCAGATGAGGACTTTTTCAGGAGCTTCAAATTACTTCCGGATATATTGAAACAGACTCATGCCGATATCATTTTAATTGGGACAAGGCCCACATACGCTTCAGAACAATATGGATACATCCTGCCAGGAAAAAAAGAACCTAATGGTTATGCACCGGTTACACAGTTCATAGAGAAACCTGGATTGCATGTCGCTGAAACTCTGCTACAGCATGGCGCATTGTGGAACTGCGGTGTGTATGCCTTCTCCCTTTCGTTTATGTTGTCCCATATTGAAAGAAATGGCCTTCCGGGTCATTACGAACAATTGTTAACCCTGTATGAACAGTTGCCTGAACGCAGTTTTGACAAACAAGTTGCTGAACAATCGCAACGGGCTGTTGTACTGCCATATGAGGGTGTATGGCAGGATATCGGGAGCTGGGATGCGCTGTGTGATCAGTTGGATTCCAATGTATTGGGACACGGCAGAATATCGGAATCCTCCTCAGATTCCTACATCGTTAACGAGCTCCCCTACCCGATCCACGTCATCGGAGTCCCAGGTGTTATCACTGTCGCAAGTCCGGACGGGATTCTCATAGCCAACAAAAAAGATTCAAATGAAATTAAAGAGCAATTGGGCAGTATTCCACTGCAACCGATGTACGTCGAGGCAACATGGGGAAGCTATCGCGTCATGGAGAGATCGGTAGAAGACGAAAATACAACCGTAACCACATTGAATATTACGCTTTTGCCTGGCAAGCATATCGGATTACGCCAGCATCAATTAGGGTGCCGAGCATGGACTGTAATTTCAGGCAGTGGGCAGGTGCTTATTAACGGGCAGATCAGGCAGGTGAGCACAGGCAATCAGTTTGCGATTACCTTGAATAGCCTCTTTTCTATTCTGGCTGAGACAAGGATGGTCATTCTTGAGGTCCAGCTTGGCGTACCGGAAAATGAAGTAAGCATTCCATATGAAGCAGAGGATTGGAAGGTAATGATTGAGCGTGCAGGATCTTATAAATCACCGGACTAATGCAAGATGAAGAAAAAAGCCGCCCATATGGCGACTCCTTATGCTTTCTAGACAAAGGTATGCCTATGCCCTCTGTGAACTGTTTTACAAAGAGGACTCTGAGCAGCGCAAAACAAGAGGTGTTCAACTGCTTAATTTGCACAATTTAACAAGGCAACACAACGCTATCACCGGTATGTATGTTCAAATCAAACTTCAATTTCAAGCGGTGTTAGATCAGGTATTTCTGGAGTATACCAAACCTCTGACGCCGTTCTGAAAGCCGGAAAAAAAGGTTGCGGAGAAGAATGCGTGCATATGTATGCGCCAAGCCGAGAGTTGGGAAAAGTCAGAAGCAAAAGTGTTACTGGCTGCAGCGGAACGGAATCCATTTCGAAAGGCTCCGTTCCACACCCATCTTATCAGCCTTGGAATGTACGTGAGCATGTTACTTCATTATCGAGAGCACCTGAGTATTCTAGAAAAAGCAAATGGATGCCTTCGCTAATGAATTGGTGGAAGAATATCAGATTATCCAATCGATCCCCGGTATTGGTGAAAAAATCGCGCCAACGATTATTTCGGAAATCGGTGAAATCGATTGGATTAATCACCCCAAGAAGTTGGTCGCCTTTGCTGGCGTAGATCCTGGCTCCCACATATCGGGAAAGTTTACAGCAACGCTCAACCGATTATAAAACGTTGCTCCAGTAGGCTTCGACATTCCTTATTTTTGGCCGGCCTGGGATCATGTTCTTGTCCCTCGACATTTATTTTATGTTAATAATGTCAGAACCCACAATAATTAATTGTTTACATAAGTCATATCATCAACTCTTCGTCTATCGGATATTCCCATAGTCCCAGTTTTCCCTTCACTGGAATATAGGGCTTCAGCAGACGGAAACCCGCTATTTCCCACGCAAAATAACCTGGACTGTAATCCCCTAACAGCAAATCCTCACCGGTCACAACCTTCCCGCAATCCAGAATGGCTGACGTATGATTAGCGTCGATGACTTGATAACAATTTGAAAGCTCGCAAGTTGCAAGGATAACTCCCGTAGGGAGGTTTTGTTCCGTATAGCCATTCTTGGCGAGTAAAGAACGTATGGGTTCATTTTTGCAGGCCTGCTTATCAACTTTCTTACTTGCATGAATGGCAAATGGACCGCGATACCTGGTCTTCCAGGATCTTGTTTCATAGAGAGTCTCGCCTTGGACAAGCAGAGTCGCCCATGGTTGAATCATAGATAATACTTTCATTCCTCTACGCTCCATTTCTGTTCATAATGAATTATTATTCCCCAAACATTCTCGAGACTTTCCATACCCGCAAGTACCCACGCTAAGATATAAACTTGCAAGTATAAACCGATCGGTTTATACTAATACAAACGGTATATAAGGTAGGTGATCCATGAACAAGCCCCATTCATATTTCTGAGCTAAATAGTTTCTGTATAAACAAAAATATAACAACTAATGGAGGTATTTTCCATGGCTAAAGTAAATGTAGGCGCTGAGAATGAACAACCAATTGAACTGTATTATGAAGATCATGGTGCGGGAAAACCAATTATTCTGATTCATGGCTGGCCTTTGAGTGGACGATCCTGGGAGAAGCAAGTTCCTGCCCTAATTGAAGCAGGCTACCGTGTTATCACATATGACCGTCGTGGATTCGGTCAGTCTTCTCAACCTTGGGATGGTTATGACTATGATTCATTTGCATCGGATTTGCATAAATTGATACTGCACCTTGATCTGCGTGATGCCACATTAGTCGGATTCTCCATGGGTGGCGGAGAAGTTGCACGATATGTGGGAACCTACGGGACAGAACGCGTTTCTAAAGCCGTATTTGCGGGAGCGGTTCCTCCCTATCTCTATATAACCGAAGATAATCCTCAAGGCGGATTGGATGATGCAACGATTGCAGAATTCCAAAACGGGGTTAAAGCGGATCGGCTAGCATTTTTGGATGGTTTTACAAGCAACTTTTTCGCTGCTGGAGACCGTACAGACCTTGTGAGCGAACCATTCCGTATCTATAACCGTGATATTGCAGCTCTGGCTTCACCTAAAGGCACATTGGATTGTATTGCTGCCTTTGCCCTTACGGATTTCCGTCAGGATCTGGAGAAGTTCAACATTCCAACACTGGTTATCCATGGTGATTCAGATGCCATCGTGCCTTTGGAGGTGAGCGGACAACGTACTCATGAATCCATCCCTGGAAGCCGTCTGGTCGTTGTCGAAGGTGGACCACACGGATTCAATGCGACCCATTCTGAACAATTTAATGCAGCATTGATCGAATTTTTGCAAGGTTAATTTAATTCGACTAATCATTTTAGCTAAAAGAACAAAATGAGAGAACAAGCAGAACGCCTCCTATAGAGGAGAACGTCCTGCTTGTTCAAAATTTCATAGGAATGTATCTGAGGAATGAACACCCTATTGATCATTGGGAGTAAACAAAATGAGCCACTAAAGCATAAGATTGATGGCTACTTGGTACATTATGAATCTGAACCGATTCGATAGTTGTATTGAATTTCGGTTGTAAACTTGCACTTATAAACCGATCGGTTTATATTAATACAAACGGTATAGAAAGTGAGGAAAATTTAATGAATAATTTAACTCCCCCATTCACTCGTGAGACAGCAATTCAAAAAACACGTATGGCAGAAGACAGCTGGAATAGCCGAGACCCTCAGCGCGTCTCACTTGTGTATACTGAGGATTGTTATTGGAGAAATCGGAGCGAATTTATAACAGGCCGCCAAGAAATTGTCTCTTTACTAACTCGAAAATGGGCCAAAGAATCGGACTACCGCCTGATCAAGGAGCTTTGGTCATTTACGGATAACCGTATTGCAGTTAGATTCGCATATGAATGGCGTGATGATAGTGGCAATTGGTTCAGATCGTATGGAAACGAGAATTGGGAATTTGCTGACGACGGCTTGATGCAGCGCAGATTTGCTTCGATTAATGACATGCCGATTAAGGAAGAGGAACGAAAATTTCATTGGCCTCTCGGCACGCGCCCCGCTGAACACCCAAGCCTAAGTGAGTTAAACCTATGACGCGCACTGTTTTTGAAAAATCTGATGTGATCCCTCTCGTTACTGAGGTATTTCGTGAATTAGGTTATGAGGGTGCATCTTTGAGTAAAATTACAGCCCGTACAGGTCTATCTAAAGGAAGCTTATATTATTTCTTTCCGGGTGGAAAAGATGAGATGGCTGCTGAAATTCTTGCACATATTGATCAATGGTTTATCAAGAACATTTTTGAACCGCTCGAAAAGAATGAACCCCGGGCAGCCATTGATCATATGTGGCAAGAGGTCAATACTTATTTTCAATCCGGTCAGCGTATATGCCTTATTGGTGCATTCGCTTTGGACGAAACAAGAGATCGATTCGCTGCTGTAATTCGGCAATATTTTATAAGATGGATTGAAGCCCTAAGCGCGGCACTAGTTCAAACAGGTATCTCTAAAGAGACTGCTGACCAGATTTCAGAGGAAACCATTGCTAGTATTCAAGGGGGATTAATTCTGAGTAGAGGACTTCATGATGAATCCTTTTTTGAACGTACGTTGGCAAATCTGTCACAACGAGTCTCAACTTATGTTTCTAAAAGCAACTCTGGTCATTGACACAAAAGTGTTTTAATAGGAGGTAAATATCATGAGCAATTTTGTCACAGATCAATTGGGATTTGTTCGCCGTCAGGCAGTTGAATATGTAAGGAATATAAATGACTCCGCCTCGGAAATCATTCCAACAGGTTTGAAAAACAATATAAAATGGAATCTAGGCCACATGTATGTTATACATGAGAAGTTCGCTTTCCAACTTACTGGACAAGAAACCAAATATCCTGCTAATTTTAGCAAGTTGTTTGAATCAGGAACTAAACCGTCTGACTGGAATATAGAGCCTCCAACGTTGTCTCAAATAATCGAGTTGTTAACTGAACAAATTGAAAGGGTTGAATCGGTACTTTTAAGCAAATTGAAAGAAGAAATCAATCCTCATTACAAGTCTTCTACAGGACTTACCTTTACAAATGTAGAACAATTACTGGGTTTTCTGATTTACCATGAAGCAATGCACTTTGCAACAATTAAAAATATCAAGAGCTTAATTGACTTTTAGGATTAGTAAAGGATTTTTTGAAACCAATGTCTCGCCACGAAATATTGAGTTTTCTTATTAATCTTGTCCCTCGACACTTTTTTCGTTGATCTATTGCCTTTTAGTCATTGAACGATCCTGCTCGTTAGTTAAAACAAAAAGCAGCCAATCACATAGATTAGCTGCTTTCTTCGTATTATTGAGCAAACGTTAATATACTCTATAACGTAAAGCTACATGGACGCAGTACTACTCATATTCTAAAGAACTAACTGTATGGGTTAAGGATCGCGAGTATCTGATGATCCTCCCATTTTCCATTAATATGAACATTCTGTCGAGCAATGCCTTCTTTTTGAAAGCCAACCTTCTCAAGCACTCGAATTGAAGCGATATTATGCGTCATTGCCCCTGCTTCGATTCTATGTAATTTTAATTTATGGAAGCCATGGTCAACGACTAACCGAACAGCCTCAGTCGTGTAGCCTCTACCATTACTTTTCTGATCTAAGTCGTATCCGATATATGCACTTTGAAGAGGGCCCCGCATCACGTGGAAAAGGCTTACCGTCCCCACTAACATATTATCGGTGTTTGTGAAGATTCCAAAATTATAGGCTTGGTCATTTTTTCTAGCTTCGACCTGCTTTTGAATATACTTAAGTTGTCCTTCCAGCGTATAAAATTCGTCGGTGCGTATCGGTGCGTATCTTTCAAAAAAATCACGGTTTTCTTTCTGCAACTGGAGTAGTCCAGCAGCATCATCGACGGAAATATCCCTAATATGTATGTTGACGCTTTTCAAAGTAAGCACTCCTCTTAAAAATATTTGTGTAAATGATAGCTTATGTACTATTCAAACTCAAAAATGTAACTGGTACAGATAAAATAAAAAAGCCGCTAAATTAGCGACTTAAGTGGACACATGTTCAAGTCTCGCGACTTTCAGTCAGTGATGCCGCGTATCTTCGCTCTGTTGATTACATTTCAGCAAAACTGCAACCGATCCCCGGTCATATTATATTCCTCTCCATTTGTTGCATTAGCTTTCTTAAGATCAGACGTTCTTCCTCAGAAATAGAGTGAAGCAATTTTGCTTGTTGCTCCCTCCATTTTTTATCGACTGGTTGCTCTAATTCTTTTCCTTTTTCGGTCAGGTAAATACGCATGACTCGCGCATCTTGTACATCACGTTTGCGATATATAAATCCGTTATGCTCCAGTGATTTAACCATATTTGTTACTGTAGGAGGCTCACACTTTAAGTGTTCACATAGCTGCATCTGTGTTACGCCGTCACCCATCCACAGACGATAGAGCAAATTATCCTGCCCTACATAAAGATTAAGTTCCCGCAGTGATTCACTATAATTTCGACGCATTTGGGAGGAAATCCGATCTAAAGACTGTCGAATGTCACAGTCTACTGCATCTGTCATGTATGTTCCCTCCCTTTAAGCAATTAATATTAAGCAAACTAAATGTATCACGACGTTATTTTAGGAGTCAATTCACTATCAAGTTAAACTCATCCCAGTGCAGATCCATCATTTTTAGCAAATATCTCTCTGGAAATCGTACTGCATGTGAACCAAAATTTCAAAAAAACGACAGATAGACATTATTGTGTGTCCTCATCTGCCGCTTCTTCAAAATTAGTATCAGAGTCATTACTTTAGGAATTATACATTTCTCTATTTAGGGTGACGATTTCTTGATGCGAATATCCACCAGAAGCCGTGATCAGCTTCTCCATAACTTTGTCCCGTAGAAATGGGGCTTGTTCTTTATTTGCCTTTTGAAGTGCTTCAGTTAATTCCTCTTTGGTTAGTTCTGTGCAATATGCTGGTGTTCCTGGCTGCTGTCTCCATGAATCATTTAAACTCCCACTATCCACTGTATCGAAACCTACTTCGCTGACTATGCTCATAATTGTTTGCTTTTGCTGAAGATCATCACCGGCAATAGCTGCCGCAATGCGACGACTGCTTCCTTCCGGTCTACCCTCATATTCTAAAGTATAGGCTAACAAATTATTAAAAGCTTTGATAATTGATCGACCCAATTGTTCTGTGACCCAAACACTTTCAACCATCCCGTTCTCGATCTCATCAATTTTCACTCCCATTTGAGGATAGTAATTGGAAGTGTCGACTACAATAACTTCATCCGCCGCTTTTTCCACTACACTACGAATATTAGGCAGCGCATGAAGAGGAATAGATATGATGAGAACATCAATATTTGTAATCACATCTTCTACCTTCACTGGAGTTGCATTAAGTGGTTTCCCTTCGAGACGTTCTACACCACGAGCATCTGCAATTTTCACATCGTGATTATTATTTACCAACTTTTTTGAAATAGATAATGCAATGGGTCCTGCGCCAATGATTCCGAATCTCATTTTGTTCACTCCTATTTAATATTTAATAATGGTGTCATTGTACCTCATACATGTCATTTTGATACTCGGAAAGGTTTCCGTGAGCAATGGTTATTTTTTAGCAAATCCTTGTTTGTTCAAATAGTCCATCATTTGAGGTAGGATACTTCTTTGTAGATGATCCTGAATGTGGTCACTCCATCCTGTTACTTTTTTCACTGTAAAAGGAGCTCTTACCGGACGATTCTCATAGTATTTCAACATGGTTTCGTCATAAATAGCCAATTTATCTTGATCGAGTGCCTGATACTGATTTTCAAGTAAAACCATAGATTGAGGCAGACGAGGTTTCAGTTCAGGTTTATTTCCCGTGGGACTGCCTATGCATAATCCCACCAAGGGAATCACATACTTCGGTAAGCCCAACAAGTCTGATAATTCCTCAATATTAGCTCTGACCGCACCAATAAAAACACCGCCTAGTCCCATAGATTCAGCCGCAGTTAATGCATTTTGTGCCATGAGCCCGGCATCGAATGAACCAATCAAGAGGAATTCAATATATTCGATATCTACATCCGGAGCAATTTGATGGTTTCGGTTAAAATCCGCACAAAAAATCCAAAACTCTGCCGCCTCTTCAATATAAGGTTGATCAACACAAAGTTTTCTCACCTTTTTCGTAGAACCGGATCAGTGATACGAACAATGGACACGGCCTGCAAAAGACTGAACGATGAAGTTTGATTGGCGGCCTTAAAGATCGCATCGACTTGTTCCTCTGCTAAGGGTTGCGATGTGTACGTACGATACGATGTGTGATTATGAAGCAACTCAAGTGTGTGATTCATGTAATCTCTCCTTTATTGGTTTATTCCAATTCCCGCATCCCATATTCATATGGAACGCCCATATTCTCTCGAAGGGTTTTCCCTTCGTATTCGGTGTGAAACAGACCACGTTCCTGTAAGATAGGTACAACCAGCTCTACAAAATCCGCAACGCCATCAAAAGCTATATCGGGGACGACCGAAAAGCCGTCACAAGCTTCAGCCAAAAACCATTCTTCTAAAAAATTAGCAACTTGTGTGGGTGTTCCTGCAACGACAGGATGATAATTAATGACCCCATGGGCAAGAACATCGCGAATGGATAGCCCTTGCTGCAGTAATTTCAAGGCTTTTGGTGATCTTGGGTCCATTGGATGAGCATATGCATTTTTCAACAAGTCAGCAGGTAATGTCTTATCAATATCTATCGAGTTTACCGACAAGGGTAAACCGATCATTGAACCGAGATAACTTACCCGACTAGGAATCTCCTGAGGATTAAAGCTCATAAGCTGTTTTCGACGTGTCAAGGCTTTCTCTTCGGTTGAAGCTAGCGAAAACATAAAACCCGCAAACATCTTGATATCATCAGGTTTTCGCCCAAAATGAACGGCACTTTGCCGAATCGCTTGTCTTTGTTCACGAGCAGATTCGATATCATAGGGATTTGCGTACACGCCCGAGGCATATCTCCCAGCTAATTCTAATCCCTCACCCCCTCCTCCCGCCTGAAAAATAACAGGTTGGCCTTGTTCAGAAGGAGGAATTGGCAAAGGACCACGAGATGCATAATATTGACCTTGAAGATGTATTGGCTTGATTTTGTCCATATCAGCGAATGTTCCTCCTGCTACATCAAGTGTCCAAGCATCGGACTCCCAACTCCCCCACAAAGCCTGAACAATTTGTATACTTTCATGTGCTTTGTCATACCGTTCTTTACGGTTGGCAACTTTTGCTCCAAAATTTGCAGCAGCTGAGGGCTCGGATGTAGTAACCGCATTCCAACCTACACGTCCTTGACTAATTACATCCAGTGCTTTGAACTGACGCGCAATGTTGTATGGATAGTTGAATGTAGTAGAGAGTGTAGCAACAAGTCCAATGTGTTTCGTTTCTCGGGCTACGGCCATTAGAGCCAATGTTGGATCCATTGGGAACGCAGGCGTCTGAGTGCCTAAGTTCACAGTTAATGAAGGAGTATCGGCAATAAAAATCATTTGAAACTTCCCCTGTTCGGCTATCTTCGCCCGTTCGACATAACTATCTATATTTGTATAAGCTGCTGGGTCAGTGCCAGGCACTCTCCAAGCGCTGAATTCACCGCCGTATCCCGAAACCATCTGTAGAGCCAATTGCATCGTCTTATTTTTTTGCATAGAATTCTTCTCCTTCATTCCATATAAGCAAGTAGTGGATTTGCAATACACAATAAATTTAATAGTCTAGCTTGCTAACGATGACATTGAAAAATATAATAATTACTTAGCATGCTAAATATATAACTAAAAAATAAGATTCTTTTTAAAACAAAATTAAATTGCTTTGGTTGTTGACCCAATCTTAAGTGTGTTCGTTTGTTTTGCAAAGAGGGCAATATAAATGAACATAGTACATCTTTCTGTACCTATAGAATAGGAGTGATATCAATGCGGGTTTGTAATGAAGGATTTGAGCAAGAGTTCATAGATGGAAATAGTGATATGTACGCGATAGCCTTTACGCAGAATGTTCTTTCGGGACGCTGGAAGTATTTTATATTATGGTATCTAAAAGATGAAACACGTCGTTATTCGGACATCAAAAAATTCCTTGGGGATCTCTCTCAGGGCTCACTTACCAAGCAACTTAAGGAATTAGAGAATGATGGCGTTATTCAACGTGATATTTATCCGGAAGTTCCTCCACGAGTCGAGTACTCTTTGACAGAAAAGGGAATGAAGTTACTTCCAATCCTTGAAAAGATGGAGGACTTCGGTAAAGAATTCGGTTGAAACATGATTTGAAGATAGTTTTCTTCACAGCCTTAACACCCCGAAATTATGGCTGCTAAGTCAGTTGTCCCATAACAATGTGAACATTTTCATGTATTACGGTATTTAATGAGGTTTTAAGTAATACGCCCAATGATTAGATATGCAACTAATCAGTAATCGGGCTATTTGAAGACAGAACCATAGATCAGGAATAGTGATGCTATTTTTGCATGGAACAATGTTCTTGTCTCGCGACAAACAAACGACATAAACATTGTTCCTCCCATATCATACATAGCCCTTTCTGAAAAAAAAACGGTAGCCTAATACGTTTGTAGAAAGTGACTGATACTCCTTTTTTTAACTTGAAACTGACATAATGATCTTCTGAGTATCGCTTAAAGAAACAAACCAATCTTGTAATAGAATATTATGGTGTGAAATGATTTGATCTGCTTTAAAGATAGAAGTATCGGCGGTACTATGACCATCTTTTACTAGTATAACTTCATATCCCATGCTAAATGCTCTACGACATGTCGCATCAACACATATCTCCGTTTGGATTCCTGCAACAATCAGTTGATTAACGCCTAAATGAACTAAATGGGATTCAAGGTCTGTATCCTGAAAGGAATCGGGGTGATTCTTTTGAATGATTACATTTTGAGCGAGCACGGGTAACTCAGGATGAATAGGCCATCCTGATGAACCATTCGAGGTTGTTGTGCCCCATTTACCATTATGCTGAGTAAGTATGACTGGAATCTCACTTTGTTGTGCCCAAATGATAAGATGCTTGATATTTGATAATAATTTTTCACCGTTATGAATAAAGTGAGGATTCTGAAAAGGTCCGGCTTGTACATCGATGATCAATAAAGCTGGCTTGTCGAACATAGCTATCCCCCCGCTTAATTCTTCATTAATTTCTAGAGGTTAGAATTCCCTTAATCTCAATAAAATACATAAATATTTTTACTAAAGAATTGAAAGTGAAAAGGAGCACTATTATAGTGCATTTCAATGACTCTATTTTACACAATGAAAAATAAAGGATCGATTTTTAGAATTTGCCTGTTCAAATTCCCAATCGCCATATGTTTCAATTTCCGAAAACCCTGTTTGTTTCAGCGACTCATCCAATTCTCCTTGATTTCGAAATCTGATCTGCATTTTTTCATGAACTAGGACTTCGTCTGTTTTTGTATTTTTCACAGTTTCATAAAAAGTAAAGATATCTCCCTCAAACCCTTCATAATCTGTATAGATTTCGAGAGGGTCTCCACTTCGCATATCTTTAGCCAGGTCAGGAGTCTTGTCCTTCTCCCACTCTTCCCACACTTTGGCCAAAGGGTTTCTAATATCAAAAATAAAGTGACCGCCAACTTTTAGGGATTGAAATACGTCTGAGATTACTTTCTTCCAACTATCATCTGTAAGAAATACCTGTGCCACATTGGCAGTCATAATAACCGCGTCATAGGCATTGGTTTGTAAATTTGAGCTATCTCCTACAATCCAATTCACATTGCCAGAATTATCTTTAATTCTCGCCATTTCAATCGCTTCTTCATGGGGATCAATAGCTGTAATTTTATAACCGTACTGAACAAGATGAGTAGTCCATCTTCCTGTTCCGCAGCCTAAGTCAACGATAGACTCTACTTTTAATCTCTTTAGCAAGGCAAGGAAAAATTCGTCGTCCCTTCCCCAATGGTTAATCTGGTCATATACTAATGGAATCATAAATTTTGTTTCCCACTTTCTATAGCATTTTTACTAGTTCAACATATAAGAAATGGTTTAGTCAACTAGAGTCCAAGCAATTGTTAATTGATTTATGAATTCCCTCTCACTTCGTTCGCATTTATGATTAAATGCGTCCATAAATAAAAAGCGCCCCGGGGCAAGCACCCGGGACACTCTCATTTATAAGTTGATTTCCAATTATTTCGAAGACCACAGTTCCATACGCTGAGCATATTTCTCGTTAATGATATCTTCCACTTTCTCATCGCCAGCCTTCTTCATATCCTCCAGCATCTTGTCAAATACAGAGTTGGCTTCAGCTTCACTTGGAGCAATTATTGCTCTCGTAATGCTCTGATCCATAATATCCTTCACCTTCTGGGCGGTCAGTGCTTGAGGTGTTCCCCCATCTGGATTCAGGTTGTCATACTGCGCTGTATCCCATACGGAATCGCCCAGACTCTTAATGGCCAGTTCATCCACTTCACTACGTTGGAATTTAACGGCCATGTCATACGGCTGTCCATTTGGATCCAGACCATTTTTGACAAACCATAACCATTTACGAACGCCACTTTTCTTCACCGTATCATCCCAATTATCCTTGAAGCTTTGCAGGAATTCAGGTTTTGGTTGTCGCTTGCCATCCACCATGGTGTACTGTTCGCCTTCCCTGCCCCACAGCAGCAAATGCTGTCCTTCATCACTCGCCAGATAATTAAACAGCTTTATCGTTTCTTCCGGGTGTTTGTTGTTTTTGGTAATGGCGATTGCATCCCATCCAAGCGAACTTCTTGGGCCAAACGTCGTTTGAGTCGGATCTACACCTGGAGCCACAACTTTATATGCGAATAACTGATTCTTCTCTCCGCCGTCCTTCTTTAGCGCCGCATTACCGTTACCTGGGTCCCAATATGCACCTGGGGTAGCGAATACCGCACCAGTCGTCAGCTTTTGAATCCAGGTCTGTGTTTTGCTAATGGCAAATTCCTTCTCAATCAGACCTTCTCTATATAAGCGATTCATGTATAACAGCATCTCGCGATATTTGGGGTCCTTGACATCATATTGCAGACGTCCGTTGTTGTCATAATACGTTTTTAAGCCCCACATGCCTTTGAATGTGCCCAGATTCGCACCCATGTTCTCCCCGTTCATCGTCATCGGAATGGACTCTTTGCCATCAATCGTATTGTATTTCTCTTTAAAATTTTTCAGGAGTGCTTCGAATTCGTCTGTTGTGAGGGGCTGTGAACCATCTGCTTTGTCCGGAAGAAACTCTTCCAACAGGCTCTGTCTCATCAGCATACCAAAAACCGGATCACTGTCGAGTCCATACCAGTTTGCCAGATAGTAGTTCTTGCCGTCTGTATTACGTGTTTTCGTCAAGGTTTCGCCGTACATTTCTTTCAAATCAGAACCATATTTCTCAATCAACTCATCCAGTGGAATGAATGCGCCGCTTGAAATGTACTTATCAAGGGAAGCATCTCCCCGGCTCATGACCACCACATCGGGATAATCACCACTCGCCAGCATTAGGCTCAGTTTTTCTGTTGGATTACCCGTTGGCTGCTGGATGGAAATCTCTATGCCCGTCTTTTTGGTAATTTCCTGGGCAACCGCATCGGTAAATGGTTCTCCTTTGGTATTGCCATCAAACCAGGTCAGCGTAATCGGCCCTTGTTCCCCGTCTTTACCTGCTGTATTGTTCTCCCCATCATTGGAGGAGCAACCCGCCAGCAAACCAACCGCTAATGCAGCCGTAATCCCCATGGTCATCCATTTTTTAGTCTTGGTCATTGACACCCTAATTCCTCCCAATGAATAAATTCCTGTTGTGCTAAATTGAGCATTTCCAAAACAATCTTTGCCCACCCCCTTTCAGGGAGAGACCACCGGAAAAGCCTTGCCTGTAACCGGATTATGGAACAGATTAACTTTTCACCGCTCCCAAAGTCATGCCTTTAACAAAGTATTTTTGCAGGAACGGGTACACCATAACGATCGGTAAGGTTGCTACCATCGTAGCAGCCATTCGAATGGTATCGCTGGAAACGGCATTCCGCTTGGCCGAGTTGGCCAGCATTTGCGTTTGTGAAATCATGCCACCAGTCTGAAATTGATTCAATATTTTGACGAGCACGGCTTGAAGAGTTTTCAGGTCCGAGCTGTAGGTGAACGCATAGGAATCAAACCAGGCATTCCAATGTCCAATGGCTTGAAAAAGGCCCACTGTTGCAAGCACAGGTGTTGTCAGCGGCATCACAATCCGGAAGAAAATCGTCAGATCGTTAGCCCCATCCACCCTCGCCGATTCTTCAATCTCATGGGGCAGCTGCTCCATAAAGGTACGGACAATGATCATATAGAACACATTCATCAAACTTGGCAAAATGAATACCGAGAATGTATCGATCATGTTGAGTGCCTTAAGCACCATGTAGAATGGAATGAGTCCACCACTGAAATACATGGTAAAGATAAAGTACAGGTTCCAGCCTTTGCGTCCAATCAGATTCCGCCGACTTAGCGGATACGCAAGCATCGTAATGACCAGAACCGACAGCGGTGCACCAATCAGCGTTCGCTTGACGGTTATCCACAGCCCGTTCAATATCTCGCTATCTTTCAGAATCTGCTGATAGCTATCCAAGGTCAGATCCCTTGGCCACAGGTAAACGCCGCCCCGTACCGTATCTTCCGCGCTATTCAATGAAAGAACGAGTATATTCCAAAACGGAAGAAATGTAACCAGTAATACGAGAATAAGAATGAAATACACAATTATTTTGAAAATACGATCCCCGAATCTGTTCAGAATCATTACAAGCGCTCCCCTCTGTCTTTTATAGTTAGAACAACGCCTGGTCGTTCACTTTTCTGGAAATCCGGTTCACGATGAGAACAAGAATAAAGGCAACAACGGATTTAAACATCCCTACAGCAGCCCCGTAGGAGAACATGCTATTCTGTAGTCCGTATTTGTAGGCATAAATGTCAATCACTTCGGAGTATTCAAGTACGGTGTTATTTTGCAGCAGGTATTGCTGTTCAAATCCTGCATTCAAAATGCCTCCGACCGCGAGAATAGCCAATATGACAATGGTAGGGCGCATGGATGGTAGCGTTATATGCCACATTTGCTTAAATCGGCTCGCTCCGTCCACTCTGGCGGCTTCATACAGCTCCGGATTTATGGAAGCGATTGCGGCGAGATACATAATGGCGCTGAAACCCATCTCTTTCCACATGTTCGACAGTGCGATAATCCACCAAAATAGAGGCCCGTTCTGCAAAAATGCGACAGGTTCTTTGACAATACCCAGCAGAACCAGAATGTTGTTTAGCATTCCATCCGAAGCCAGCAGCGTAATCACAATGTTGGCTGCAATAACCCATGAGATAAAATGCGGCAGATAAGAAACCGTCTGCACAAAACGTTTGAAAAATCCCTGTCTCGCTTCATTCAGCACAAGCGCGAGGATGATCGGGGCAGGAAATCCGAAGAACAGTGTCAGCAAGCTTGTCGCAAGCGTATTGCGCATAACCCGGTAGAAATCTCCTGTAGTAAAGAAATACTCAAACCATTGGAAACCTACAAATTCGGCATGGAAGAACTGGTAAAAGAACGATCCCCCACCCGGTTGATAATTCGTAAACGCCATATACAATCCAAACATCGGACCATAGGAAAATAACAATGTAGCAATGAAGGCAGGAAGCATAAGCACGAATAACCATTTTTGCTCTTTTAGTCTGCTTATCAGATTATTGCTCCTGACTTTTTTGATAGCGCTTACCTTATGCATTAAATACCCTCCCTTTTTCTATACCGCAGTATGGCCGGCCATATCTGATTCACTTCTCTCCTATTTATCATAAATTTGACGCAGATCGCTTGCCATAGTTGAATTCTCCGAAAGATACCGCTTTTTAAAGATGTTTTTGTGCAAAGGGAGGGATTGGATTTCCATATTTACTCTGCTATGATGAACTGTGCAACGAATATTCAGTCAAGAGAGGGCTTTCGAATGCGCCAATTCTATCGAAAATACATATACATGCCTTTTGTTAACCTGAGCTTTCGTTCCAAATTGTTCATGGTATTTGTTCTGGTCACCATCATTCCAATGATGCTATTGGTTTATTTTTCCTATGAACTTACCAAAACGAAACTTACCGAGCAGATCTACATCAATATGACGAACTCAACAGCTCAGATCACTAAAAATCTGGAGAACAAGCTGGACAGCTATGAACATATTTCCGCCTCTATTTATTTGGATAACCGCCTTGCCAATTACCTGACGAACGAGTATCAGGATGATCCATCGTATCTGGACGTCTATAATTATATTGGCAATCGTATCGACACCGTGATGGCTGCCTACCCTGATTTTGATAGCGCCTTCATTTATTCGGACAATCCATCGCTGCCCAAAGACAATTATTATATCCGGCCGATTACACCCGAAGTTCAAAACACGGAGCTGTTCCACAAGCTGCAACAATCCTATGGAAACATCATTCATCTCTCATCGCCGCCGACAGAGAACGGTCCTGCCATGTTTACGCTCGCACGACTGCTGAACAACAATAGTAATCAGTATCCTTACGGGATGCTGGTCTTTCAAATCTCCGAGTCTGTCATCTATTCCTTAATGGAAAAGGAAGCAGGCGGCAAAGATATTTTCATCATAAATGACAAAGGTATGATTCTGTCCTCCGCCGACAAACAGTTAATTAATACAAGCCTGCCCGAGCTTCTTCATCAAAATTTTGACGATACGGCTTCAGGGAGATTTGATACAACGTATCAAGGCGTAAAGGCTCTAGCGGTTTATAACACGCTCAAAAACGGCTGGAAAACGGTATCCATCTTCCCGTATGACAGTATTATCAAGGATGCCAAATCGCTCTCTCAGCTTATTATCAAAATTTCACTGGGCTTCATCGGCGTGGCGCTGTTGCTCATCTATATTACCGCTTCGCTGTTCAGCAAACGCATCAGGACGTTAATACGAATGATTCGCCGTATTGAACGAGGAGATTTCAACCCTACCCATGAGGAACAAATGGGCAGTGATGAGATAGGACAGCTTCACTTTGCATTCGAACAGATGACAACCCGGTTGAAAAGTCTGGTAACGGAGGTCTACCAGAAGGAGCTACAGAGCAAGGAAGCCGAGCTTGATCTGCTTCAAGCTCAGATCAATCCTCATTTTCTGTATAATACACTCGGCTCGATCTCCTCTCTGGCCGTCAAGCATCAGGATCCCCAGATTCAGGATATGGTCCTTCATCTGGCCAAGTTTTATCGGATCTCTCTGAATAAAGGAAAGAGTATCCTGACCATCAATGAGGAGTTGAAGCTAACGCAGAGCTATAATGCTATTCAACTTATTCGATTTAAGGGCAAGCTGAACATCATCTACACGATAGATCAGTCGATCCTGCCCTACTCGACCGTGAAGCTTGCGTTACAGCCTTTTGTGGAGAATGCAGTGATTCACGCTCTTTGGAATCAGGATCGGCCTCTAAATATCAATATCAAGGGCATCATTGAGAGTAATAGTATCATCCTGTCAGTTATAGATGACGGAATGGGCATGCGGCGTGAGACGCTTCAGTCTTTGTTTGAAGAGAAAGAAGGACGAGGCTATGGCATTTCCAATGTGGATCGGCGAATTAAGCTGAAATTTGGTGAGTACTACGGTGTCAAAGTGTTTAGCAAACTGGGCATGGGAACCACGGTCCAGATCCGTCTGCCACAAAAAGAGATTCAATAAAAAAGGAGTGCGATGCAGCCACTATTGGCTTGCAAAGCACTCCTTTTAAACCATTCTACAGAACGTTATACCTGCTCACGAATACGATACACCAGGCTGTCAAAATCACCGCGTAAAGGCAATTCCACCCCAATGTTCATCAGAGCACGGCCACGGACCGATAACCCCAACTCTTCAATGATATAGGTCTTATCAGCCTGAAGACCTGCCAAACGGAGTCTGGGCAACGGTTCACCCAGCTTCTGCGATTGAAGAAAAGCAAACAGCACAAGGTCACTTGCGGCAGCATCGCTGTACTGTACAGCGGTAACTCCCTTATGACGAAGCGCAGTCAAACGGAATTGTCTACCGAATTGTACCAGGTGGCGAATGGCTTTGTACTGACCGATGAATTCCCCGGACTGCTCAATCCATTCATCACTCCACTCGTTCAGGTTGGAGCCAATACCAAGCGTGCCCATCATTGCACTGTGGAAACGATACTTCAGGGAGACGTTTCGACCGTTCATTCCTGTAGGTGACTCGGTTACCCAACAGGTCATCATACGTGGCGCGTACGTATACGAGAATCCTTCCTGAATGCTCAGACGGTCGAACGCATCCGTATTGTCACTCGGCCAGGATTGGTCAGCATAACGGAAGATGCCCAGATCAATCCGCGAGCCACCTCCTGCGCAAGTCTCAAACTCGACATTCGGGAACTTGGCTCGTAGCTGTGCCCATATATCATAGAGACTCTGGACATGCCTTACCCATATTTCTTTCTGGCGGTTAATGGGGTGACCCTTCATGCCAGGCTCCGTGATGGTCCGGTTCATGTCCCATTTAATGAACTTAATCTCTTGGTTACCAAGCAGTTCGGTCATAAAATGGATAATGTATTGCTTAACCTCAGGCTTGGAAATGTTCAGCAGCAGCTGATTGCGAAGCTCCGTACGTCCCCGGGTTTCAAAATGATATACCCAGTCTGGATGTGCTCTATAGAGATCACTATCCGGGTTGACTGACTCCGGCTCCACCCATATGCCGAATTCCATCCCAAGTCCGTGAACCCGGTCAATCAGCTCCGCAAGTCCGTCCGGAAATTTCTCCTTATTCACGTTCCAGTCACCCAACCCTGCACGGTCGGAATGCCGCTGTCCAAACCAGCCGTCATCCACGACAAATAGCTCCACACCCATCCTGGCTGCCCGCTCGGCAAGCGCCATTTGGTCCTGTGCGTTCACATCGAAGTAGGTAGCTTCCCAGGAGTTGTACAGCACTTTCCCAATTTCACTACGAGGCAGTATGTACTTGTATTGATATTGATGCAAGCGGTGGCTCATTCCGCCAAAGCCCTCAGGGCTGAATCCGCCGACAAAGACAGGTGTCTCAAACGTCTCGCCCGCAGCCAGCAACCATTCATTGTCAAAATCATGGATGCCACCTGTGACCCGCACATGCGTGAATGGCGTCTTCTCAGCG
>Ga0209437_100456_pt1 | contig 32812 bp, 30 predicted proteins | sample AraplaL_Cvi_mTSA_FD_184266 | JGI IMG/M metagenome (GOLD analysis project Ga0209437, IMG submission 184266) | Arabidopsis root microbial communities from the University of North Carolina, USA - plate scrape CL_Cvi_mTSA (SPAdes) (version 2) | ecosystem: Host-associated > Plants > Roots > Endosphere...
AGAGGAAGTCCACCGCGCCGCTTTCATAGCCCTTGAACATGCGACGCTCATCGCGCGCGCCGGCCGTGACGAAAATCAGCGGTACGTTGCGCGTACGTTCGCTGCCGCGGATCAGTTCGGCGAGTTCGAAACCGTCCATGTCCGGCATCTGCACGTCGATGAAGGCCAGCGCGACGTCGTGCACCAGCAGGTATTCCAGCGCCTCGAAACCGGAACGCGCCTGCAGCAGCTCGACGTCGTCGCGTTTGAGCAGCGCCGACAAGGCCAGCAGGTTTTCGTCGAGATCGTCGACGAGAAGAAACTTCACGCGGGGCAGAACGACTTCCTTGCTTTGATTGTTCATTTTCTTATTTTCCCTTGCAGCGTTCCCAATAGCGCGGCAATCTGTTCCAACGTTAATACGTAATCCACTTCTCCGCGCTCCAGCGCCAGTTCGGGCATGTACGGCACCTGCGCGGTTTCCGGCTGTTGCACGATGGTCATGCCGCCGGCCGCGCGGACCGCCTGCAAGCCGGCGGCGCCATCCTGGTTGCCGCCGGTGAGCACGATGCCGAGCAGGCGCTCGCCGTATTCATCGGCGGCTGATTCAAACAGCACATCGATCGCCGGCCGCGAAAAATTAACCAGCTCATCCGACGACAGCGCCAGGTGCGGGCCTTCATCGACCAGCAAGTGGTAATCAGGTGGAGCGAAGTATATCGTGCCGGCCTCGACCGGCTCCTTGTCGGATGCCTCGCGCACCGCCATGCCGCACTTCGGGCCGAAGATGTCGACCAGCAGGCTGGGCCGTTCGCGCGGCAAGTGCAGCACCACGAATACCGCCACGGGCGCGCCGCGCGGCAGCGCCGGCAACAGACGCGACAGGGCTTCCACGCCCCCGGCCGAGGTGCCGATCACGACCGCATCGACGCGGCCTGCAAGCGAAGCGATGATGCTCATAGCGTGTTCTTTTTCTGAAAAATCCGGTCCTCGCGCACCACGTCGTCGAACGCCGCCGCGTGTTCCGAAAAGCGCAACGACTCCTTCGATCCCAATCCGAGGAAACCCTTGCGGCACAGCGATTCGCGGAACAGGCCGAGCGCACGCTCCTGCAGCTGACGGTTGAAATAAATCAGCACGTTACGGCACGACACCAGGTGCATCTCCGCGAACACGCTGTCGGTCGCCAGGCTGTGGTCGGAGAACACGATGTACTGGCGCAGCGACTTGTCGAACACCGCACGGCCGTAACCGGCCGTGTAGTAGTCCGACAGCGAGGTGCGCGCACCCGACTTCTGGTGGTTGCTGGTGAAACCGGCGATGCGGTCGAGTTCGTAGACGCCGGCCTCGGCCTTTTTCAGCGCGGTCGGGTTGATGTCGGTCGCGTAAATCAGCGAGCGCTCGAGCAGCCCCTCTTCGCGCAGCAGGATCGCCAGCGAATACACCTCCTCGCCGGCGCTGCAGCCGGCCACCCAGATCTTCAGCGACGGGTAGGTGCGCAACAACGGCACCACCTTTTCGCGCAAGGAGCGGAAATAGCTCGGATCGCGGAACATCTCGCTGACCTGCACCGTCAGGTATTCCATCAGCGCCGGAAACACTTCCGGCTCGTTGAGCACCTTGTCCTGCAGCTGCGACAGCGTCGTGCACTGGAAACGGCCCATCGCAGTTACCAGCCTGCGCTTGAGCGAAGCCCCGGCGTAGCCACGGAAGTCGCAGTGGTACTTGAGATAGATTGCGTCCAGCAGCAGCTGCATCTCGATATCGAAGTGGCGTGTCGGCATCCGGCGCTCAGCAGTTGTTTTTCAGGGCGTTCATTTCGGCATCCAGACGCGCACCAGCGACAGCAGTTTCTCAACGTCAAGCGGCTTGGCGATGTAGTCGTTGGCGCCGGCGGCCAGGCATTTTTCCTGATCGTCCTTCATGGCCTTGGCGGTCAAGGCGATAATCGGCAGCTTCTTCCATTCGGGCTGGCGCCGGATCTCGCGCATCGCGGTCATGCCGTCCATCTCCGGCATCATGATGTCCATCAGCACCAGATCGACGCGTTGCGCGCCCGGCGTCTGGCTGCGCTTGAGCGCCTCCAGCGCCTCGATGCCGTTGCGCGCGATCTCGACCTTCATGCCCTTCGGCTCAAGTACGCTGGACAGGGCAAAAATGTTGCGCACGTCATCCTCGACCACCAGCACGCGGCGCCCCTGGAAGACCGCTTCACGGTCGCGTGCTACCTTGAGCAGGCGCTGGCTTTCCGCCGGCAGCGTGGTTTCGACCTGATGCAGGAACAGCGTCACCTCGTCGAGCAGCCGCTCCGGCGAACGCGCGTCCTTGATAATGATGGAGCGTGAGAAACGGCGCAGGCCCTGCTCTTCTTCAGCGGTCAGCGAACGGCCGGTGTAGACGATCACGGGCGGGAAGGCGACGTCTTCCTGTTCGGCCATCTTTTCCAGCAGCTCGTAGCCGCTCAGGTCGGGCAGGTTGAGATCCATCACCATGCAGTCGAAGGTGGTGGCGCGCAATTGTCGGAGCGCCTCGGCCGCAGTCTCGACGCCGATGATGTTGACGTCGTCGTTGCCCAGCAACTGGCGGATGCTGTCGCGCTGGCGCGCATCGTCCTCGACCACCAGCACGTGGTGCAGGCTTTGCGAGAACTTGGCTTCCAGCTTGCGGAAGGCGTCGATCAGTTGCTCGCGCTGAACCGGCTTCAGCGCGTAGCCGACGGCGCCGCGTTCCATGGCCTCTTGCATGTAGTCGGCGACCGACACCACGTGCACCGGAATATGGCGGGTGCGTGGATTGCGCTTGATCTGGTCGAGCACGCCGAGGCCGGAGAAATCGGGCAGATTCATGTCGAGCAGGATTGCGCTCGGGTGATACAGATCAGCCGCCGCCACGCCTTCGTTGGCGGAATGTGTGATGACGCACTGGAAGCCCATTTCGTGCGCCAGGTCGCGCAGAATCAGCGCAAATGCGGTGTCGTCTTCAATCACGAGAATCAGGCGAGCAGCCGGCTTGAGGCGATTGCGGTCGTCGTCAATGGCGATCGGCTGCAGGCCTTGCGCAGCGCGCGACGGCGAGTGTACGTCGGGCGCCGCTGTGGCGGCCAGCGACGCGCGCGCAGCCGAGATCACCGAACTTGCCTGGGTCGGTTGCGGCATCGCGGAAACGTTGGCATCGCCGGTCATCGGCAGCACCAGGTTGGAGGCCTCCGGCGAATATGCCAGCGGCAGCGTCAGGGTAAAGATGCTGCCTTCGCCCAGGCGGCTTTGCACTGAAATGTCGCCACCGAGGATGCGTGCGAGGTCGCGCGAAATCGACAGGCCGAGGCCGGTGCCGCCGTATTTGCGATGCGTGCTGCCGTCGGCCTGGCGGAATGCCTCGAAGATGAACTGCTGCTGGTCATCGGCGATGCCGATGCCGGTGTCGCGCACCGAGAACGCCACGCGCCCTTCGGCGTTCGGATAGATCGTCAGCGTGACTTCGCCCTTGTCGGTGAACTTGACCGCGTTGGACAACAGGTTCTTGAGGATCTGGCCGAGGCGCTGCGCGTCGGTGACGATGCGTTCCGGCGTGCCGGCTTCGACGATGGTCCTGAACGACAGATTCTTCTGCTGCGCGGTCGGCAGGAAAGTCGCCGTGAGCTCATCGGTCAGCTTCTCCATGCGCACCTGCTCGGAGACGATCTCGATCTTGCCCGCCTCCATCTTTGACAAGTCGAGGATGTCATTGATCAGCGCCAGCAGATCGTTGCCGGCCGAGGAAATGGTCTGTGCAAAACGCACCTGCTCGTCGGTCAGGTTGCCGGTCTTGTTGTCGGCCAGCAGCTTGGCCAGGATCAGCGTGGAGTTGAGCGGCGTGCGCAGCTCGTGGCTCATGTTGGCGAGGAATTCGCTCTTGTACTGGTTGGAGCGTTCCAGCTCGGACGCCTTTTCCACCAGCACCGTCTGCGCCTTGGACAGATCATCCTTCTGCGCTTCCAGCTGCTGCGCCTGTTCTTCCAGCTGGGCGTTGGTTTCTTCCAGTTCGCTCTGCTGGGTTTCCAGCCGCGCCTGCGACGCCTTGAGCGCCTGGCTCTGTTCTTCCAGTTCTTCGTTGTTGACGCGCAGTTCTTCTTCCTGCGCCTGCAGTTCCTCTGCCTGGCGCTGGGTTTCTTCCAGCAGTTCCTCCAGTCGCGTGCGGTCCTTTGACGAACGCACGGAAACGGCGATCAGTTCTGCGGTGCGCTCCAGCAACTCCAATTCGGCAGCGTGCAGCGGACGGAAGAAACCGAGTTCAATCACCGCCTGTACCGCGCCGTCGATGCTGGCCGGTGCGATCAGCAGCTCGCGCGGCTTGCCGGCGCCAAGGCTGGAGGTCACTCGCAGATAACCGTCCGGCACGTCACGTATGTGCATCGCACGATTGAACTTGGCTGCCTGGCCGAGCAGGCCGTCGCCGGGTTGCAGCAGTGCGTGGCCGGCCCCTTCGCCGATGGCGTAGGAGCCGAAACGGCGAAATCCGTCGGCGTCGTTATGGATGTAAATCGCGCCGACTTGCGCCCCAAGATACTCGGCCAGGAAAGCCAGCGCATTGTCTCCCAGCACGTCAAGCCGCTGCTCGCCCTGCAGTCGGGCGGCCAGTCCGATCTGGCCGGCGCGGATCCAGACCTGGCGCTCACGCGCGCGGTAGTCGCGCGACGTCATGACCGCAGCGGCCACGATCAACACCAGCAACAAGCCCGAGCCGCCCCAGGTGACCACGGAAGAAAATACCACCGCGTCGCGCCACTCTTCCTGGCGGCTGGCCAGCAGGTTGCGCTCATGCAGTTCCATCTCATCGGTGATCGCGCGCAGGCGATCCATCGCCACCTTGCCGCGATTGGTGCGCACCACCGCCAGCGCGGCTTCGGCGCCTTGGGTGCGGCGCAGCTCGATGCTCTCGGCCAGTTCTTCCATCTTGTCTTGCGCCATCGTTGCAGCGGAGTCAAGGCGCTGGACCTGTTCCGGATTGTCGCTGATGAGGCTGCGCAAACGCTTCAGCTGGCCGGGCAACGCCGCCTTGGCGTTGGTATAGGGCAGCAGGTAGCTTTCGGTGTTGGTCAGCAGGAACCCGCGCTGGCCGGTCTCGGCATCCTTGAGCATGGACACCAGCGACTGCAGCTGCTCGCGCACTTCGATGGTGTGCGTCACCAACTCCGCAGTGCCGGCGCGCACTTCCTGCGAACGGTAGGAAAAGAACGAAATCAGGATCACCGCCAGGATCGCGATGCCGAAGCCGATGAGCGGACCCGGTGGCAGCGGCGGGCCGGAAATGGCGCCGCCGGCGCGTGTTGGTTTTACATCGATGCGTTCTTCGGCTGGCATGGAAAAACCTGGCACGTTGTGCTCCGTTATGTGATTTTTTGGCAAGGAAAAGGCGAGACGATTACTTGGTCGTACGACCGGGACAACACGACATATGTTCTTTTTCTTATAGGAGAAATCGCGCGAAAATTATACTTGAATCCCTCTGTACGCAGGAGACGCGGAACCCCGCTTCCTGACACGCCTTTGCGTTGTCATTTCGACATCTCGCCAATAACGGGTCAGCGCACCGCCGCCAATGCGAAGTCGATGAAGGCGCGCACTTTGGCTGGCGGCCGGTGACGCGAAGGATGCAGCGCATAGAGCGGAAAGCGCTCGTCCGGCCAGTCCGGAAATATCTCCACCAGTTGCCCCTGTTTCAACACGTTCTGCGTACCCAATTCCAGGATCTGAGCGATGCCGGCGCCGGCGCTGCAAGCCAGCAGCATGGTGCCGGAGTCGTTGAGAATGAGTCGACCCGGCGGAACCACCCCGACCACCTTGCGCCCCTTGTGGAACACCCACTCGTACGGCCGCCCCGTGGTCGGGTCGCGGAAATGGATGCATTGATGGTTGACCAGCTCGGACGGATGCGACGGTCTGCCGTGTTTGGCCAGGTAAGCCGGCGACGCCACGGTGAGGATACGCGTCTCCAACAGCTTGCGCGCGACCGTGGTCGACGTTGGCGGCTTGCCGAAGCGGATCGCGACGTCGATACCGTCGGCCACCAGATCCCCGAGATGCTCGCGCGTGGTCAGTTCCAGCGTCAGGTCGGGATATTTTTCGAGAAAGGCGCCCAGATGTTCTGCCAGCAGCAACCTTGAAAAGAATGGATCGAGATCGACGCGCAGGCGGCCGCGCACGGCGCTGGCCGAACCGGAGGCGTCGATGGCGGCTTCTTCGATGCCCGCCAGCAGCGGCGCCACCTGCTCATAAAAGCGCCGGCCTTCATCGGTCAGATTCATCGAACGCGTGGTGCGGTCCAGCAGACGCACGCCAACGCGCACCTCCAGCCGGGCGATGGCGCGGCTGACGCCGGAGTCCGACATGTTGAGCGCCTCGGCCGCGCGCGCAAACGTGCCGCGCTCGATCACCGCCGCCAGCACGCTGACGCCGGCCAGCAGGCGTCCGTCAAAGGACATGGTTCACTTGGAAAGACATACTGCGGCTGCGTGGCGCGCGATCAGCCGCGCGCCGGAATCGCCAGTCCCTTGATCACCGCAGGACGGGCGACGAAGGCGTCGAGTGTGCGCTTGACGTTCTTGAAATCCTGGAAGCCGACCAGATCGCCCGCTTCGTAGAAACCGACCAGGTTGCGCACCCACGGGAAGATGGCGATGTCGGCGATGCCGTACTCGCCCATCACCCACTCGCGATCCGCCAGGCGCTGGTCGAGTACGCCGAGCAGGCGGCGCGATTCGGCGACGTAGCGGTCGCGCGGACGCTTGTCTTCGTATTCCTTGCCGGCGAAACGATGGAAGAAGCCAAGCTGGCCGAACATCGGACCGATGCCGCCCATCTGGAACATCACCCACTGGATGGCCTCATAGCGCACGGCTGGATCCTTTGGCAGGAACTTGCCGGTCTTCTCGGCCAGGTAGATCAGGATCGCGCCCGATTCGAACAGCGCCAGCGGCTTGCCGCCCGGACCGTCGGGATCGATGATCGCCGGAATCTTGTTGTTCGGATTGAGCGACAGGAATTCCGGCGACAGCTGGTCGTTGGTGTCGAAGCTGACCAGGTGCGGTTCATAGGCCAGGCCGGTTTCTTCCAGCATGATCGAAACCTTGACGCCGTTGGGCGTCGGCAGCGAATACAGCTGGAGGCGCTCGGGATGCTGCGCGGGCCATTTGGCATTGATCGGGAAATCGGCAATCTTGGAAGCAGCGGACATGAGGTTACTCCATATCTAGAATCGGATCGAAGGCCTGGACGAATTGCTCGAATCCGTCCAGCGGCAATGGCCGACAGAAGAAGTAGCCCTGGTAGGCATGGCATCCCGCATCGGCCAGGAAATTGCGCTGCGCGTCAGTCTCGACGCCCTCGGCGATGACGCCCAGGCCGAGACTTTGTGCGAGTGCGACGATGGTCTTGGCGATGGCGGCATCGTTGGGATCGATCAGGACATCGCGCACAAACGACTGGTCGATTTTAAGCTGATTCAGCGGCAAGCGTTTGAGATAGGACAAAGACGAATAACCGATGCCGAAGTCGTCCAGCGAGAATTCGACACCCTTGGCCTTGAGCGCGTACATCTTCTGGATGATGTCCTCGACGTTGTCGACCAGCAGGCTTTCGGTGAGCTCCAGTTTGAGGCGCTTCGGATTGGCGCCGGTGCGTTCGATGATGCCGCTCACGGTCTCGACAAAATCGGCTTCGCGGAATTGCTGCACGCTGACATTGACGGCGATGCTCAGATGCGAGGTCTCGGCGCGCAGCGCCCAGCGCGCAAGTTGCGTACAGGCGGTTTCCATGACCCAGTTGCCAAGCGACAGGATCAGGCCGGTATCTTCCGCCAGTGGGATGAATTCCGACGGCGGCACCATGCCGCGCTGCGGATGCTGCCAACGCACCAGCACTTCGGCGCCCGTCACGCGGCCGCCTTCGACCACCTGCGCCTGGTAGTGCAACACCAGCTGCCCGCCGTCAATGGCCCGGCGCAAACCGGCCTCCAGCGCGGCGCGTTCCAGCACCACGGTCTGCATGGCAGGATCGAAAAAACTCATGGCGTTGCGGCCGGTTTCCTTGGACTTGTACATCGCCAGGTCGGCTTGCTTGAGCAACTCGTCGATCGAAGCCTGGCGGCCGCGGAAAACAGTGGCGCCGACGCTGGCGGTGGTGCGGTATTCGATGTCGCCTAACTGATACGGCGAATCGAGCACGCTGAGGATTTTTTCGCCGATGACCTTGGTCTGGCTGGCGGCTTCCTGCGGATTGCGATGCAGGCTTTCGAGCACTACGACGAACTCGTCGCCGCCCACGCGCGCGACCGTGTCGTTGGCCCGCACGCTCAGCGCCAGTCGCTGCGCCACCTGTTTGAGCAGCAAATCGCCCTTGTCGTGGCCGAGCGTGTCGTTGAGGGTCTTGAAGTGATCGAGGTCGATGAACAGCAAGGCGCTGCTGGTCTTGTTGCGGGTGCTGGCGGCGATTGCCTGCTTGAGGCGATCGAGCAGCAACGTGCGGTTCGGCAGGCGCGTGAGCGCATCGAAGAAGGCCAGCTCCTTGATGCGCTCTTCGGCAATCTTGCGTTCGGTGATGTCGTGATGGGTACCGACGTAATGCGTGACGATGCCGTCGTCCCCCTTCACCGCCGAGATGGTAAGCCACTCGGGATAAACCTGCCCGTTCTTGCGGCGATTCCAGATTTCTCCCTGCCAGCCGCCGGAGTGGCGCACGCTTTCCCAGATGGCACGGTGGAAGGCCGGGCTATGGCGATCCGAGCGCAGCAGGCGCGGCGTCTTGCCGATGACTTCGTCGGCGTCGTAGCCGGTGATCTTGGTAAAGGCCAGGTTTACGCGCAGGATCTTGCTGTCGGCATCGGTGATCATCATGCCTTCGAGCGAGTCGAAAGCCACCGCGGCGATGCGCAGTTCGGCTTCGGCCTGCTTGCGCTCGGTGATGTCGCGGCCGCTGGTGCGGAAACCGGTGAACACGCCGTTGGCGTCGGTGATCGGCACCCACGACACCGATAGCCAGAACAGCGAACCGTCCTTGCGCACGCAGCGGAATTCGAGGTCGTCGCCGCGTTCGCCCATCAGCCCCTTGTCGAACTCGGGCACTACGCGCGGCAAGTCCTCCAGATAGATGAACTGCGCCTTGAAATTCGGCATCGCCATGCATTCCTCGACGGTGTAGCCGGTGTAATGGAATACCGATGGATTAATCCAACGCGGCTTGCCGTCCAGGCCCCACCAGACTTCCCAGTTGACGGTGCAGTCGGCGATGGCGCGGAATTGTTCTTCGCTGGCTCGCAGTTCGCTGGTCATCTTGTTGGCCAGGCGGATTGCACGGTGCCGGCTAGACATCAGCAGCCAGGCCAGCAATGCCAGCAGCATGCTCAGGCCGACGCCGGTCAGGGCGGTCTGTATTTCGGCATTGCGGCCGAAACGCGTTGTAAAGTCGTCGATCGTGTTCATCGACAACGTCCAGTTGTGGCCGGCCACGACCAGGTACTCGGTCGCGCTGATCAACGTCGGCTTCTTCTGGTCGAGGCCGATCGCCGAGTGGTACAGCAACGCTTCGGTCGACGGTTCGACGCCGTCGTAAATCGCGAACGCCACGCCCATCGGCTGTTCGCCGTACAGGCTGGCGACCACGTCGCTCATGCGGAAAGATGCGTGCACCCAGCCGATCAGGCTGGCGCGACGCTCGGCGATGGTCGACTGCGGCATGCCGCGCGCGTAGATCGGCAGGTACATCAGGAAACTCGGCTGCCCCTGGCCGTTAGCGTCGAGATCAAGTTTGACCTTGCCGGAAATCGCCGCCATGCCGGAGTCGCGCGCCTTTTCCATGGCACGCCGGCGATTGGGTTCGGCCCAAGGATCGAAACCGAAGGCTACGCGATTACGGCCGACATAAGGTTCGCGCATGATGATCGGCGCATAGTCGGGACGCTCTCCCGCAGGCCGGATGGCGTAATCGGTGAAGCCCAGTTCATGCATGCGCGCGATGTGCGCGGTCTTGTCGGCGTTGCTGATCCACTCTTCCGCGCCGATGGCCTGGATGCCGGAAAAATTGGCGTCGAGATTAAGCGACGCGACGTAGTCGTGCAGCGCCGTTCTGTCGAATTTTCCGTTGGCGGTGAACAGGCCTTGCACGCCGTGCAGCATCTGTTCATAGCTGGAGACGCGCTGCTCGACACGGCTGACTGCTTCGCGCAGGGAAAAATCGAATTGCGCGCGCAGTTCTTTCTGCGAGGCATCGCGCTCGTGATCCCAGGCGACCCAGGTCACGCACAGGCCGGCAACCAGGATGGTCAACGGCAACAGGATTTGCCGTATCCAGTTCACGGCTGCGCTTGGAAGTCGACCATCGATGCTGCCAGCGTCGGTGGAAAATATTTTTCAAAGATGCGGCGAACAGTGCCGTCGGCACGCATCTCTTCCACCAGCGCTCGCCACTTGTCGCGCTCGCCGGGCGACAAGGCCTTGTTGGACATGATCAACCCGTGTGGGACCGAGGGATCGTTGAATTCGATGATCGAGGTGACGTCGCGGATATGCTTTTCCTGCACCACCGGATAGTCGAACGGCTCCATGATCATTCCCTGGATGCGATTGGCCAGCAATGCCTGGTATAGGGGATCGAGGCCGCCTGCCTGGGTCACGCGGTTGGCTGCCGCCAGCTTGTCGACGAGGCGGTTGGCAGAGGCGCTGTAGCGGAAACTGCGGATTACGCCGAGCCGGAAGGTCTCGCTGCGTTCAAACTCGCCGAGCTGGCGCATGGCGGCATCCTTGCGCACCAGCAAGTAATATTTGTTGCTGAAGTACCAGGCAAAAGAGGCGAAGCGGCGGCGTTCGGGACTGGCGATGCCCGACAGGCTGAAGTCAAGCGCACCCGATTCGATCAGCTGCCAGATGCGCGCGCGCGACATCAGGCTGACGCCGACCTTGCAGCCACTGCGGCGAATCAGCTCATCGGCGAAGTCCTTGTCGATGCCGGTGTCGGTATCGGCGGAGTACAACAGACCGTGATCGTGCAGAGCGAGGGTATAAGGGCGGGAGCAATCGGGACCGGCTGCCTGGGCAGTGTCGGCCACGCACGCCAAGAACAATATGCTGCATGCACAGGCGATGCTGGCGAAGCGTCGGCGGATCACCGTTCCCCCGGCGTTAAGAATGACTGAAATACGGCCCCCTTCGTGTGCACCGTGTACTAAATTACATATTCTTTGAGCGGCTTGCGGGGCGATTATTTTTATTGCCGCAAACCAACAATTCGATATTGTGCAAATGCGCGTACAAATATGATCCTGCCGCCGGTTATTTCTCTGATTCATCCGGCATGACGGACAAACGATGTTACCCGACGCCTATTGAAACTGCAACCGACGAACACAGCCGTGAAAGGGTTGCTGAAGCGAGCTTTGAAGCGCGCGGAAGTCAGCGGAATGTCAGCGTACAATTTGCGTATTCATCTCGTCATCCCAAAGAGGTCGCCATGCACTACGCTTTGTTTTATCGCTTCGTCAAAGACAGCAAGACCGCCAAGCAGCCGTTCCGCAGCGAGCATCTCAAATACGCCTGGGAGGCCAGCACGCGCGGCGAACTGGTCCTCGGCGGCGCACTGGCCGATCCTGAGGATGAAGCCTTGCTGTTGTTCACCGGCGATTCACCGGAAGTCGCCGAAAATTTCGCCAACCAGGATCCCTACGTTCTCAACGGCGTGGTGACGCAGTGGCAAGTGCGGCCGTGGGCGACGGTGGTCGGAAAGACTGCGGCGACGCCGGTACAGCCGGATTGAGGCGCGGAAAGTCAGGACGCAAAAAAAGAGGACCTTGCGGTCCTCTTTTTATTGACGTTCGCGGAAGCGAAATCCGTCTTATGTTCCCCTTACCTGCCGATCTGATGTCCGATCACGCCGCCGACCGCAGCGCCGCCGGCGGTCCCGATGCCGCTGCCGCCGGTCAGAACTGCGCCGGCTACCGCGCCGATACCCGCACCCACCGCCGTGTTCTTGTCGCGTCGCGACATGTTGCTGCAACCGCTCATCGCCGCCAGCGCGCAAACTGTGATGGAAACGACTGTAATTTTCTGGATTGTTTTCATGATGAGAGTCCCTGTCAAAAATACGGTTGCTGCTTTTGCAGCAAGTGGAAGATGAACGCCTGTTCGAACCGCATTTTCCACGAATAGTTTCGGCCCCTCGGTGTTTGTAAATATCCCTTACAGTTGTTACACCCTTTGCCATGAAAAGTTAATCATTCATCAACTTCTCCGCCCCGAATCCAGCACTGTCTCGATATCAATGAAGCTGCGCGTGATCACCTCCCGGCCTGCGACAAATTCGCCGGATGTACCCGCCGTGCTCTGACGGCGACCTCCCAAGTACATCCATACATCGAAATCGACCGCAGGAACAAAATCCTGCGGCAACAAGGTCAGCCGCGCACCGCCGCTTCAATCGCCGCAACATCGATTTTTCGCATCTGCATCATGGCTTCGAATGCCCGTTTGGCGACCGCCTGGTCGGCGCCCATGACGGCATCGGTGAGGACGCGCGGCGTGATCTGCCACGACAAACCCCACTTGTCCTTGCACCAGCCGCAGGCGCTCTCCTGGCCGCCGTTGCCGACGATCGCATTCCATAAGCGATCGGTTTCCTCCTGATCGTCGGTAGCCACCTGGAAGGAAAAAGCCTCGCTGTGCCGGAACGCCGACCCGCCGTTCAGGCCGATACAGGGAATGCCCAATACCGTGAACTCGACCGTCAGGACATCGCCTTGCTTGCCGGAAGGATAGTCACCGGGCGCACGATGGATTGCGCCGACCGCGCTGTCGGGAAACGTCGCGGCATAGAACTGCGCAGCCTCCAGCGCGGCGCCGTCGTACCAGAGGCAGAGGGTGGTTTTACTGGTCATGGTGGAGTCTCCTGAATGGGGCGGATAAATAACACGGGCCATCTTGCCGATGATATTTTGCCAAGTTGTCGGCCGACTGTACCGTGTGTTTTCGATCCGGCTTCTCAGAAATAGTGCCGATGAGTTTCGCCTGAAAGATCCGCGCTGTTCCCCTATTCCCCTTTCCATCACATTGCAGTGCCTCTCACATGGCGCTAACCGACTTCGTTAAACCATTCGACCGCATCCGCGCCGGCCGGAACGCGGAATCCCGTTGAGCCGTCCTGCACGACCTGCCAGACCGCTGCCGCAACATCCACCGAATGCGTCACCGGACCAGAATAATTCTGGAATCCCGACAGCACTGCATTCATCGTCGCTGCGTAATCCTCAGGGAATACTTGCGCAACCCGCGCATGGGCGTTGCTGGCAAACGCTGTTTCCGGCGCCATTCCGGGCAGCACCACGCCTACGCTTATGTTGAATTCCTTCAGTTCCAGCGCCAGAGATTGTGTGAACGCGACAATTGCTGCTTTGCTGGCCGTATAGACAGGGAGCAGCGGCAAGGCTTTCAGCGTCACGGACGAAGCCACATTGACGACAACGCCGGATCTGCTTGTCCGGAACTGAGGCAGAAATGCCTGCGTCACTGCCATCGTACCGAAGGTATTCGTTTCAAATACTTCGCGTACGGCATCCATCGACGTGCTTTCAAATGGCCCCAGCATGCCAACGCCGGCGTTGTTCACCAGAACGTCGATGGGCCCGGCTTCTTCGACCAGACGACGGATGCTTTCCGCATCAGTGACGTCCAGCTTCAGGATGCGCAAATGCGCGGACTTCGGCAACACTTCGGCATTCGGTGTGCGCATGGTGGCGATGACTTTCCAATTGCGGTCCAAAAAGTATTTCGCGATTTCCAGACCGAAGCCGGAAGAGCAGCCGGTAATTAAAACGGTTTTCATGTTGATCCTTTCATTGTCAGGGGAAGCATGACAATAGCTGGCATGAACAAAACCATCTACAATCCAGAGTCCTAAATTTGTTTGCGAGAGTCCGGCATGGTGGATCCCTTGACGTCAGTTGTCACCCTGCTCCAGCCAAAGATGTCCTTCACAAAAATTGTGACCGGTGCAGGACGCTGGGGTGTGCGCGGCCAACTCGACGAAGCGCCGTTGTGCTGCTGCGTCGTGCTGGAAGGAAAAATCCGCTATACGCTCGATGAGTCGGAGCTGGTCGCCGAAGCCGGCGATTTCCTGCTGATCCCGTCCATGTCGACATTTTCGGCAAGCAGCTTCGAAGTTCCTCTCGAGCATGAATGGCAGACCGAACCCGTGGTGCTGGAAAACGGCGAACATCGCAACGGTTCGGTGTCAGAAGAGGCAGACGTGCGATCGCTGGTAGGCTTCTGTCAATTGACTTCGCCGGATGCAACTTTGCTTCTGACACTGCTGCCGAAGGTCATTCTCATTCGCGGCGACGTCCGCCTGACGACATTGGTTCAGTTGGCCATCGATGAAGCGCGTTCACAGCGGCCTGCCCGGGAAGTGGTGCTCGAACGCCTGCTGGAAGTTCTGCTGATCGAGGCATTACGCTCGTCGAGCAATGCGGTGACCTCGCCCGGCCTGTTGCGCGGTCTCGCAGATATCCGGCTGGCAGGCGCGATCCGGCGCATCCATGAAAGTCCGGAGGAACCGTGGACCGTCGCGCTTCTGGCGAAAGAATCGGCGCTGTCCCGCTCCACATTTTTCCAGCGATTCAGCGCAGCCCTGGGCGTCACGCCGATGGACTACCTGCTGTCGTGGCGGATGGCGTTGGCAAAGAAATTTCTTGAGCAGAAAAAAGCGATAGCAGAGGTGGCGGCGCTGGTCGGCTACAGTTCATCCAGCACGTTTACGGTCGCCTTCACCCGTCATACCGGCATGCCGCCGGGGCAATATTCCAAATCGCGGCAACATGCAGAGACAGAAAATATTCTCAAGGTCCCCGCGATGTCCTGACCGCCGGCGGCCGGAAGTCGCCATCTGTCGTCGTCCCAAATATCCGGCGACTCGGGCGGGGGGGTTCAACGCAGGCGAAGGTCGAATTTCTCCCGAAGCACTACCTCAATTCTCTTGCTGATTAACGTGCATTCTTCCGACGTCAGCAAATCAAATTGCGAAGACCATTTTTTCGAGTCGACATAGGGAGGAAAGCTTGGCGACTCCCCCCATTGCCAATCTTCATGACTGGCCGTTCTGCTGCGTCCGAATACGTGCAGATGCACGCGCCGGTGATCCCTCGGGGTTTTGGGACCAATCGGTGCTGCGGCATTGTTCAGCGCCCAATTGCCGGCTTCCCAATAATTCAGACAACCACCCGCCAGCTGCGGCAATGTGTTGAGCATCGCTTCCCCGGTGGCCGCAACCAGAAACGACCAGTGCATCAGCTCCTCGGCCGTCAACTCGCTGCGCTCCCATACCTCGCGTGGCGGATTGACCAGCAAATGGCCGCCATCCTGCCTTCCGTTCAGTGGCGTCGTCGGTAGCAAGACAGATCCTCCTGCGCCTGTAAAAAGTGGGGTGTTCCGGATCATGGCAAATCCTTGAAAATGGTAAACGATCGTGTCAACGGAGAAATTTGGCTTCCAGCTCGCGCATGTGCTTGTCGCCTTGAAGGCCGATGATGTCGGCAACGGCTGGAATTTCCTTATCGACGCCGGCAATGCCGCCGTCTCGGCGGATCTGTTCGAATACCTTGCGCATTGCGCCGGCGGCCGCCCGGATGGCGTGATTGCCATAGATCACGATACCGACCTTGCGCAGCGCTGAAATATCGGCCTCGGTCAATTGCGGATAAGCGGTGGGCACCAGTACCAGGGGGACCTTGCCCGGCCAGGCATGGATGAACGACAGGATTTCCTCAGGCGTCTTTTGTTTCGAATGAATCAGGATCGCGTCCGCTCCGGCCTCCGCGTATGCCTGGCCGCGACGAATCGCTTCGTCCTGCCCCTGCCCCGCGATCAAGGCTTCCACCCGGGCGACCACGACAAAATCCTTGTCGGTGCGCGCCACCACTGCTGCCGCCACCTTGCCTTGGAACTCTTCGATGCGCACCAGTTCCTGCCGGCCTTCTGCGCGCAGACTGGTGTCTTTGGGAAAAGTCTTGTCCTCCATCACGATCGCCGACGCGCCCGCGGCTTCGTACTGCGGAACGATGTAGCTGACATTGACCGCATTGCCGAAACCGGTATCGATGTCGGCGATCAGCGGAATGGAAACAGTCGCGGCAATCGCACGCATCATCTCCAGGTGCGTGCCCATCGAAAGAATGTTGGCATCGGGCACGGCATAGCTGGCGGACAATTCAAACCCGCTGCCCCAGATGCCGCCAAACCCGGCTTGCTCCGCCAGCTTCGCTGCCAGCGGATTGTGTGCCGCCATGGCGGTAAAGAGCGTGCCGCCGTTCAGCGCGTCACGCAGTATTTTATTCTTGCTCATCGTTGATCCTTGCCTGTGTGTGAAGTCTGTGAAGTGTGGGGAAAGCGGCCTATTTCAAACGCGCGCAGGCCGCAGAAATTCTTGCGGTGGCCGCCTTGAGCTCGTCATCGGCTGCGGCATACGACACCCGGAAGTGCCCCGGCAATTCGAATGCGGTGCCGGGCACCACTGCCACGCCGGCTTCGCGCAACAGATACAGCGCCAGTTCCGTGTCGGAGGCAATCAGGTTGCCGGACGGGTCGCGACGGCCGAGCAGTCCCATGCATCCCGGAAAGGCATAGAACGCACCGGGCGGCAGATCGCAAGTGATGCCTTCAATCTTGCACAAGTCGCCGACGACCTGATCACGACGCCGACGGAAGGCTTCGATAAACCCGGGCAGAAAATCCATCGGCCCGTCGAGCGCCGCGATCGCCGCCGCCTGGCTGATCGAGCTGGTATGCGAAGTGGACTGCGATTGCACCAGATTCATGGCCCTGATCAGCTCTTTCGGCCCGGCGCCGAAACCCACTCGCCAGCCGGTCATGGCGTACGCCTTTGAAACACCGTTGATCGTCAGCGTCCGCGCTGCGAGTTCGGGAGTGACGGCTGCCGGCGTGGCAAATGGCGTGGTGTCGTAGCGGATCTTCTCGTAGATGTCGTCAGCCATGACCCAGACTTGCGGATGGCGCAACAGCACTTCCGCCAAGGCCGCCAGCTCGGCAGCGCTATAGATGGCGCCGCTCGGGTTGGAGGGCGAATTGAGCATCAACCATTTGGTGCGCGGCGTGACGGCTTCTTCCAGTTGCTCCGGCGTGATCTTGAAGCCTGCGCCGGCGTTGCAGCGCACGATCACCGGGGTTCCACCTGCCAGCAAGACCATCTCCGGATAGGACACCCAGGCGGGTGTCGGGATCACTACTTCATCACCCGGATTGATCGTGGCCTGCAGCGCGTTGTAGAGCAATTGTTTGGCGCCGCAACCCACCTGAATCTGTTCGGGGGTGTAGAACAGGCCATTGTCGCGTTCGAACTTTCGGCTGACCGCTTCACGCAGCGCCAATGTGCCGGGAACATCGGTATAGCGCGATTCGTTGCGATCGATTGCGGCCTTGGCGGCATCACGCACATGCTGCGGGGTCGGGAAGTCAGGCTCGCCCTGGCTCAGGGTGATGATGTCGCGACCGACCAGCTTGAGCTGATTGGCCAGTTGCGTCATTTCCTTGGTCGCCGAAGGCTTGGCGCCGAGGACACGGGTCGCCAGAAATTGCGTTGCTTGAGATGGGGAGTCGTTCATTCTATGGTTCCTACTTTCAGACGGAAAATCCGGCGCGCCAGCGCCAGCGGGGTAAAGATCGTGATCAGCAGCAGCACGCTGTAGGCACAGGCCAGCGCCAGGCGGCCGCTGTCTACCTGTTGGAAGATTTCAATGGGCATGGTGTTCATGCCGCCGAAATACAAGACGATGGTGGCCGACAGCTCCGACAAGGTGGTCACCCACATCAACACGGCGGCAGCGCCCACGGAGGGACCGATCACAGGCAGCACGACACGCACGAAGCTGCCGAGGGTGCCGACGCCGAGGCTCATTGAGGCCTCTTCTATGGAATCCTTGAGGTTGTGCAAGGGCCCCGTTGCCGAACGCACGCCGCTGGGCACGCGCCGCAAAAAATACGCCAGCGCCATGATGACCCAAGTCCCCGTCAGCGCCAGCGGGCCGTTGCTGAATGAATTGATCAGTGCAATACCCAGAACGGTGCCGGCGATGGTCAGCGGCAAGGTCACCAGGACATCAAGAACGTGGGTGATCAAGGAACGGCGCTTGACGATCAGATAGGCGCTGGCGATGGAGAAGACGACTCCCGTGGCTGTCGCAATGGTCGACAGGAACAGCGAGTTGTACAAAGGCTCGGGCGCTCGCACCAACGCATAGTGAAAGTGGTTCAGCGTAAAGCCGCCATACTGCAGCACCGGCCCCACCGAGGGCGTAAAGGCGGTGACGAAGACGACGACCGCCGGCAGCAGAGACAACGCCACGATCAGCAGCACGCTGCCGGCAGCGGCCATCGCCTTGGCGCCTCCAAGTGGAATCGCTGCAGGCGTGCGTCCTGATTCCATCTGGAATTGACGCCGTTCGACCACAAATTTTTGCAACAGCAACAAGCCCGCGCCCAGGTAGACCAGTAATGACGCCATCGTCGTTTGCATCTGCGGATTGCCACCCATCTCGCTGACGAATTCGTTGTAGGCCTTGACTGCCAGCACTGGCGTACGCGCTCCCAGGATTGCCGGTACGCCGAAGCTGCCGATCACATGCGTAAATACAATCAGCGCGCCGGCGAACACCGACGGCAGCAGCAGCGGCATGGTGACGCCGAGCAGCACGCGCGACAGCGGACGCCCCAGGCTGAGCGCCGCTTCCTCCAGACTGCGATCCATCGATTTCAGCCCGACCAGCACCGCGACGAAGGCATATACGTAGTTATTGAGGGTCATGACAAACACCAGCCCCCACCACGAATACAACGAAGGCAACTCAATGCCGAGCGGCGCAAGCCAGCCGTTGACAAGTCCCTGCTTGCCGAGCACCAGCACCCAGGAGGCGGCGACCACCACGTCCGGGATGACCATGGTGATCAACGGCAAGATCATCAACATGCCTGCAAACGGAAATTTGCAGCGCGCCACGACCAGCGCCAGTCCGCCGCCGATGAGCAATGATCCGGCGGTGACGGCAGCGCCAAGGATCAGCGTGTTGAAAAATACTTCGCGGTAAGAAGGCTCGGAAAAGAAGCGCACATACCCGTGCAAGCCCCATCGGCCGTCCGGATTGATGAAGGATTTTCCCAGCATCGACGCCAGCGGCCACAGCAGAAATATCGCCATCAGGCAAATCGCAACGATCGCCGTTGCCATCCATGCAGGATCGCGTCTCAACTTGCCTGCGATCATGCGGCCTCCACCAGATGGGCGTCGAACGGCAACTGCAACAGCACGTTCTCGCCACGAATACGCTGGCGCTGTTGAACGTTGCCGCTGCTGGCGACGGCGATGGTTCCCGCAGGCGTACGGATGGCGTAGCTGGTCAGGCTGCCGCGAAATTCAACGTGCTCCACCACGCCGGGCACCTGTCCGTCTTTGGGCGCGTCCGCCTCCGCAAACGAGATCTCTTCGCTGCGCACCGCCAGTTTGATGCCCGCCCGGAATGGCACCGTGCTATTGGTCAGCAATACGCCGGCGGGGGAATCCAGGCGCCGCAGGCCATTGGCCTCGGGCAGTTCCTGAGTGATGGAAATCAGATTGGCGCTGCCGACAAAATCAGCAACGAAGGACGTGCAGGGACGCGTATACACTTCGCGTGGCGTCCCAAGTTGCACGACGCAACCGCGATTCATGACGGCGATCTGGTCCGACATGGCCAATGCTTCTTCCTGATCGTGCGTGACGAATACCGTGGTGATGCCGGCTTCGATCTGCAGCTCGCGAATCATGCTGCGCAACTCGACGCGCAATTTGACGTCCAGCGCCGACAGCGGCTCGTCCAGCAGCAGCAGTTTTGGCTCGATGACCAGCGCCCGCGCCATCGCCACCCGCTGACGCTGCCCACCCGACAAGGCCGATGGCGGCCGATCTGCGAATGCTTCCAAGCCGACCCGTTTAAGCATGGCCAGCGCGCGCTGCGTTGCCAAGTCTCGGGGAATATTGCGCGCGGCCAGTCCGTAGCAAACGTTGGCGAGAATCGAGCGATCCGGAAACAATGCGTAGTCCTGAAACACCATCCCGACGCCGCGGCGATTGACCGGCACCGCGGTCACGTCGGCGCCGCCGAACAGAATACGTCCGCTATCGGGGCGAATGAATCCCCCCAGCATGCGCAACAAGCTGGTCTTGCCGCAGCCAGAGGGTCCCAACAGCGTGAACAGCTTCCCGCTGGGGATCGTCAGGTTCAGCTGCCGGAACAAGGCATGCTTGCCGTAACTTTGTTCGATATTTTCAAATACAACCTGCATCTTCATCTCCCTTGTATGCGCTCTTGTGCACTCAACGCGCAGAGATGATTTCGCGCCACTCAGCCAGGAACGCGGCCCGATCCTGGCTCATTTTTTCCTCATCAAGCGGCGCCACTTTTATGGTGTTCAAAGCCGGCAATGTCGACAAGGCGCTGACATCGATATCGGTGCGCAGAGGACGGCGGAAAGCCGACTTGAAGATATCGGTCTGTGCTTCCTTCGATGCCAGGAACTCGTAGAGCTTGCGGGCTTCGGCAGGATGTTTGGCGCCCTTGATCAGGGCCATGCCTTCTACCGACATGAACGTTCCCTCGGACGGATAGATCAGTTTGATTTCCCTGAGGCCGCCGGCGACGTATTCATAAGCGGCGTATTCCATGGTCAGTGCGACGGCGAATTCACCCTTGGCGACGCCGTCATAGGCGGCGGAAGTGGTTCCGACGATGGTGGCGTTGCGGGCGATACGGCTCAACATGGCTTTGCCAAGTGTTTGCCTCAGACCGTACAGAGCGACAAAGGACGCGCTGGTGCGTTCAGGATCGGGAATCACCAACCGGCCCTTCCAGCGCGGATCGCTCAGATCGCTCCAGCTCTTGGGAGGCGCTCCGTCCGTAACCTGGCGCGTATTCACCATCAGTACGTTGACGTGCACATTGGTGCCCAGCCACAAACCGTTGGGGCCCCGATAGGCGGCGGCAACCGTGTTTGCCTGTGGCGACGCATACGGTTCGAGCTGCGCCTTGAATTCCGCAATCGTCGCCAGGCCGCCGGACCAGAACAGGTCTCCCAAGGGATTGGCTGCCTCTGCCTTGATACGCTGCATCAGCGCACCGGTGCCGGCGCGCACCACGGAGACTTTGATATCAGGATTTTTCTTTGTGAACAGTTCAACCACGCGGTTGACGGTTTCCACATTGTTTGACGAATACAGGACCACTTCGGCAGCCGTCGCCGGTTTTGCCAAGATGCCGATTGTTATGAGTAATAATGATAGTAGACGGCAGTTCTGCAACATGATTTACCTTTCTGGATAGATGGGAAAAGCTGGAGCTGCGATGATTGCAATGTACTATTACCGTCCCATGACAGAAAAGCGCCACTATCTCAATCTGCGTATAGAAAGATGAGTTTTAATCATGCTTAAAAATCTTGATGTACCGCTTACGGCGATTCGGGCGTTTGTCACCATCGGTCGCCACGGCACCTTCACCCGGGCCGCCGCTGCGTTGGGGATCACACAAAGCGCGGTCAGCCGCCATGTGGCGACGCTGGAGAAAGCTGCGGGCATCAGGTTGTTCGAACGACGCGGGGCGACGATTGAGTTGACGACCGCAGGATCGCAGTATTACGACGCGGTCAAGGACGCAGTGGCAACGATCGAGCTCGCCACGCAGCAGATGTTTCAAGGTGAGAACAACAGTGGCAGGTTGATGGTCCGTACTTCCATGCCCAGCTTTGCAATGACGGTGGTGGTACCGATGCTGGGCGCTTTCATCGCCCAGTCGCCGTTGCGAGTCGACCTGATTACGTCCCTGTCGCCGCCGTTGCCGCAAGATGAATTCGACGTCCTCATTACCCGCGACCTCACCATTCCGAATACCGAAAGCTGGGAATTACTGCAAGAAGAGCTGGTGTGCGTGGGTGCGCCGCAATTGGTGCAAAAGCACCAGGCACAGGCACCGCACCGCTGGCCGATGATTGCATCCACGTCGCGTCCGGACATACTGGCAACCTGGGCCGTGGCCAAGGATATTTCACCAGATCGATTGCACGTCGGCGCGATGTACGATCATCTCTTCCTGGCCGTTGCGGCCGCTATCGGCGGTACGGGATTTTTGGTAGCGCCGCAGTTGCTGGTGCTCGATCAACTGCGGGCAGGGACGCTGGTCATGCTGGACGATCAAAAAATCGCCTCCGGCGCGACCTATTGGGCTTACATGAATTCGCAAACGCAACAAGTCCAGGCGGGTCGGAATTTCTGTCGGTGGCTCAAAGGCATGCTGAGAAGCCGGATAGGCCAATAGGCAGATGAGTTATCGGAAGATTATCGAGATTCAATCGAGCGTAGATGGCGTGGACGATGCGACAAGGTGTCCGTAATCGCCCAGAGCGGACGAACACCTTGGCCGGGGCCGGGCCGATATTGCTGAAGCCGATGATTGCGTGGCGCATCTGTTTTCCTTTGGCTTGCCAGGCCCTGCGGACTCCGCATGTCAAACGGAATGACCGCCGGGCGTGGTGCGTCAGGTCAGATTTGTGCCAGGCCGCCGTCGGCGGCAACTTCGCTGGCAGTCATGAAGCTGCTGTCCGATGACGCAAGAAAGGCGGCCACGGCCGCTATCTCCGCCGGATCGGCCATGCGCTGGAGCGGCGTCATTGCAGCAAAGGCCTTCTGGCCCTCTTCGCCCAGCGCCTCCTTCGCCAGTTCGGTTGCAGTCGCGCCGGGCGATAGCACGTTCACCCGGATACCGGAGCCCTTCAGGTCTTCCGCCCACGACCGCGCAAGGTTGCGCACTGCCGCCTTGCTCGCGCTGTAGGCGCTGAACGCCGGGGCGCCCGTGGTGCCGGCGCTGGATCCGGTGAGGATGATCGAACCGCCCCTCCCCATCAGCGGCAGCGCCTTCTGGACCGTGAAGATCGTCCCTTTCACATTGGTGTCGAAGGTCTCGTCAATGTGCGCGGCGGTGATCTTGCCGAGTGCAAGCGGGCTTCCCGCGCCGGCATTGGCGAAGACGATATCGAGGGTTCCACGCTCGGCCTTCACCGCTGCATAGAGTCGCTCCAGGTCTTCCGGCGCGGAGACCGAGCCCTTCACTGCGCGGGCATTGGGCCCGAGGTCGGCCACAGCGGCGTCGAGCGCTTCCTGCCGGCGGCCGAAGATGAAGACGAAAGCGCCTTCTTCTATGAAACGCTTTGCTGCCGCGCGGCCGATACCGGTAGCGCCGCCGGTGATCACTGCTGTCTTTCCACTAAGTCTGGTCATGTCATGCTTCCTTTGTTGGGGTTGCACAAGTATGGAGTCGTGGTTACATTAGGACAAGTATGCACTTTTTGGTAACCATGAAAATATGACCTCAACCCCTGAAATATGCGATACCGGCTGCGGCCTGAACGCGACGCTGCGCGTCATCTCCGGCAAGTGGAAGCCGCTGATCCTGTTTTTCCTGCGCGACGGTTCGAAGCGTTACAGCGAGCTCAAGCGTTTGATCCCGGACGTCAGCAACAAAGTACTAATCCAGCAGTTGAAGGATCTGGAGGCTGATCGCGTGCTGACGCGAACCGACTACAAGAAAGTGCCGCCGCGTGTGGACTACACGCTGACCCCGCTCGGTCTCGGCCTGGCTGAAGCGATCGTTCCGCTGTGCACCTGGGGAACCAGGAACGCGGCGCAAATGGCAAGCATCTTTGCCGAGCGAGACGCGTTGCCCTAGTTCGCTGCCGCCGAGCAGAATGACATTGTCAGAAGAAGATGCCTTGAAGATTGCAGATACGCGATATGAAAAACATCAGTGAACCCATTGGCCTCCGGGCGTATGCAAAATTTGCCGAACGCTACGCTGCTGCTGCACCTGGCAAGGCACACAACGCGCTCTACGAGAGGCCGGCAACAACTGCGTTGCTTGGCGACGTCAACGGGTTGCATGTTCTCGATGCAGGATGCGGCCCCGGGATCTGCAGTGAACATCTCGCACACAACGGCGCCACCGTACATGCCTTCGACATCACGCCGGCGATGGTGGAGCTGGCGCAGTCCCGTTGTGCCGGACTCGCAGTCGAAGTGGTGACAGGGGACCTAACCCAACCGCTTGGATGGTTGCCTGGCCATACCTTCGACAAGATTCTGTGCTCGCTCGCCCTCGATTACGTCGAAGATCTGAGACCCGTTTTCTGCGAATTCCGGCGGGTAGCGCGACCAGGAGCAAGCCTGGTTTTCTCGATGGCGCATCCAATGCGTGACTGGGCAGACGAACGGACTCGCGGAGAAGGAAACTATTTCGACGTCAGTCAGTTTGGCTTTTATTGGTCGGGCTTCGGCGAACCCAAGCCCTATGTGGAAGCGTACCGAAGGCCCCTTGCCGACATTCTCAATGGTTTAACCGGAAGCGGCTGGCGTCTCGATCGTTTGATCGAGCCGCAACCCATGCCCGAGATGAAACAAGTATCGGAAAGCCTGTATGCAGAGCTATCCCAAGCTCCAGCATTCATTTGTGTACGCGCCCTGAACGATTGACTGCGCAACGCCGATTTTGCACATCAATGTGATGCCTGATGGCTTGTCGCATCGGAGAATTGCGGCCGCATCACGGGAAGGTCAAGTCCAGACCGAGCACGCTGCCAAGGACGAAGGTGACCAGACCCAGGCCCAGCAGCGCCAGCACGAAGACTACGACCACCTTGCCGCCTGCGCGCAGCACCGCGCGCCTCTCCGCCTCCTTCTTCTTCTTCCGCCCTTGATCGTAATGCCACTTGATGGCGAAGAACATGCCTATGCCGAGCACAAGGACCTTGAACACAATAAAGACTACAGGGACCCAATCCATCATTTTAAGAATTTTCCAGGCTATCGCTTGAGACTATCCATCGTGAGGCGCACTACCTCAAAACGCTGCTTCAGCAGCTTCATATTTGTTCAATTCATCCCCCTGCATCCTGCTTGACTCTTTCATTGCATCTGCCCATGCAATAACCATGGCATCCGGCGGAGCGATTTGCCGAATGCGGATGAGAGCGGAGAAAACCTCAGCGACCTCCATGCAAGGATGGTGTTGCTGCACGTCCTGACGCATACTACCTAAAAGCAATTTCCATACATTGAGACAAAATGTCCCAGTTGAACACCATGCAAGACGAAAATTCGCCAATCTGGCTGCCGCGACTGGCCGTGCACGGCGGGCCACGTTTTTTGCAGATTGCGGATGCGTTGCAGGCGGCGATGGTGGACGGGTCGCTGAAACCGGGTGACCGACTGCCGACTCAGCGCCAGTTGGCGGCACAGCTGGACGTTGACCTGACGACGGTCACACGTGCATACGACGAGGCCAGACGCCGCAACTTGCTGGAGGGGCGCGGTGCCCGAGGCACTTATGTCGCGGCGCCGAAAGTCGAATTGACCTCGATCCTCGACCTGAGCATGAATACCCCGCCACCGCCGGATGGCGTGGACTTCGACGACATGTTGAAACAAGGTTTGTCTCAGGTACTGATGCGGGCAGACAACGAATTGCTGATGACTTACCACCTGGCCGGAGGAAGCGACTCCGACCGCAAGGCTGGAGCAAAATGGCTGGCACCGATGTTTGGACATCTGGATTCCCGACAGGTTGTTGTCTGTCCGGGTGCGCAAGCAGCGATCGCCGCGTTGATCCTTGCGCTGACGGAGCCTGGCGATGTCATCCTGGCAGAGCCAATGAGTTATCCCGGCTTGCGTGCCGCAGCGACGCAATTCGGCCGCCACATCATCGCGGTGGAAGCGGACAAGGACGGGATGGTGCCTGAGATGCTTGAGCAAGCGTGCCGCCGGCACAAACCCGGGCTGGTCTACCTCAATCCGACATTACAGAACCCGACCGCCGTCACCGTTCCGGAACGCCGGCGCAAGGAGCTCGCCGGCATCGCGAAACGCTGCAAGGTACGCGTCGTCGAGGACGATCCTTACTGGCTCCTTGCCGATACCCCGCCGCCACCTATTGCCACGTTTTCCCCGGAACAGGTGTACTACATCTCAACCTTGTCAAAATGCCTGACGCCCGGCTTGCGTGTCGCCTTCGTGCTGATACGCGACCCGCACGAACGCGAACGTTTCCTGGTCGCGCTAAGATCATTTGCACTGATGGTCGCTCCTCTGACGGCCGCACTGGCCACGCAGTGGATCCTCGACGGTTCAGCTGACGGATTGATGGAAGGCATACGCAACGAGGCACGCCTGCGCCACCGGATGGCTCGGGATATTCTGGCTGGACGGTACAGCGGCGCCGGAGACGGCCTGCATGTATGGCTCGAATTGCCGGCGTATTGGAACTCTTCGCAGCTTGCGCTTGCAGCCGAGAGCGAGGGCATCGCCGTCACGCCGGCGGAGGCATTCGCAACCGGCAGCGGATACGTGAATGCAATTCGGATTTCTTTGGGAAGCATCAAGGACCGCGGACGCTTGCAGGCGGGTCTTCAACGGCTGTCTCATCTGCTTGCGCGGCGGCCCGAGTCGTTCAGCGCCGCCGTGGTTTAGCTGTCTGGGAAACACCGTGATTCATCCGAAGGTTTTCTCAACGCGAGCGCACTGGTTTGCTGCCTCAGCGTATATTTATCGTGAGGTCGCGCGCGAAGTGAACAGGCTGGTAGAAAACCGGGTGAGCTGTGCAGCACAGGTCCGCCGCCAGAAGCGGACCTTCCACGCTAAGATTCAAGAACTTTCTCCAATAGAAGGCCTAAGCCACCGATGAACGATATCGGACGCACTCCTCATTTGCCAACTATCTACTATTTAAGGGGGCGTAATGCAACTTCTTGATCATGTGTCGATTGACGTGCACGACTTTCAAACTGCTCGGCCGTTCTATGATGCGATTATGGCTGCATTAGGTGCCGCAAAGGTATATGACCGGCCATCAGCTCTAGGCTATGGCTCACGCTGCTCTGATAAAGATACGACTTCCACCTACCTTGCCGTCTATCTAGGCTCCAAAAAAGTCGCTAAAAACAGGCGGCACTGGTGTTTCAAGGCACCATCCCGCAGCCATGTGGATGCTTTTTTTGCCGCCGGCTTAGCCTTCGGCGGTCTTTCGGGCGGTGAGCCCGGATTGCGACCAAGCTACCATCCAGACTACTACGCGGCATTTTTGATTGATCCGTCCGGAAATCGAGTTGAAGCGGCCTGCCATGCGGCCTCATAGAATCAGGCGTGGTCCGTAATCGGCCACCAAACATCTATCCCACCACTCCTGCGCGCTGCAGATAATCATTGATTGCCTCCAGATTGTCCGATCCGACAATCGCGCCAATATAACCATCCGGTCGCACCAACACCCAGTCACCGCGCTCAAGCGCATAGGCATCCTGGAAGCTGCCGCTCGCATCGATCAGGTTTCCGTCCTCGCCAAAGTGATGGACGTGCAAACCACGAGCCTTCATGACAGGACCGGGGGGCACATGAAATCCGATCAACGTCCAATGGGTACCGCGAAACAGCTCGAAAAGACGCTGCGGCGCGCCCGAGCGAGTGATGACGGGAGCATCCGGCGCGCGGTCCCCGGCCAGCGGGCCGTGCTTGCGCTCGGGGATTTCCAATGCCAGCGATGATTCGGGATAGCCAAGTTCGAGCTGCTGAACCTCCCTTCCGCGACGCATTTCGCCGCGCCTGGCTTCCTCCAGCAGTCTGGACGACAGTCCCAACATGGATTCGGCGATCGGACGCCGTTCTTCTTCATAGGTATCGAGGAGTTTTTCTTCGGCACCGGAAAGCACAGCCGCCAATTTCCACGCGAGATTGTAGGCATCCTGCACGCTCGTGTTGAGGCCTTGGCCGCCGGTGGGTGGATGCACGTGTGCTGCGTCTCCGGCCAGCAGGACGCGGCCGACGCGATATCGTTGCGCCAGTCTCGCATGCATCTGGAACACCGAAGCCCAGTGGACGGCGACAACTGTGATATCCGTTCGCCCACTGCGCTCCGACACCATTCTTGTCAGGCCGTCGGCGGAGAGGTCGGGCTGCTCATCTTCTGCGAGCGCTGCCTGAATTTGGAACAGATCGGTTCCCGCCAGCGGACACACGCCGATTTGACGCTCCGGCACGCTGCTGCTGAAACGATGCCAGACGTCCCGGCTCAAGCCTTGCAAGGATACGTCGGCAACCACCGCTCTCACTCCGAGTGTCTTGCCGGGAAAGTCAATCTCCAGCAGGTTGCGCACAAAACTGCGCCCCCCATCCGCTGCGACGACATAACGCGCGCGCAACGATTGCTCCCCGTCTTTTCCCGCCATTCGCACGATGACTCCATGCTCTTGCTGCTCCAATCCAATCAGCTCGCAGTCGAATTCCGGCTGATGCCCCAGTTCACTCAACCTGGCCCGCATCGCAGCTTCGGTCAAGAACTGCGGCACCATCCAGGGCGTCAGGTAAGGCTCTGAGGCTGTGGGCGACCTTGCCTCGACAGTTGGGGTTTCCTGCCAGCTGCCGTCGTCCTGATATTCGCGTTGCGGAGGATAGGGTCCTCCCGCCGCCATGATTTCTTGCACGATGCCCAAGTCCTCGAAGATCTCCAAGGTGCGCGGTTGCAGCCCTTTGCCTCGCGAACCGTAAAACGGCAGCTTCGCTTTATCGATGATGCGGAAAGAGACCCCCTGTTGCGCCAGCACGAGCGCCAATGTCAGGCCGGTCGGGCCTGCGCCGCAGATCAGTACATCGATTTCTGTATTCATAAGCGTTGTCGGCCTCATAAGTGTAATATGCACATAATTTAGGAGAGTGTATGTCATCAAATAAAAATGTGCAAGATACACATATATCGTCGCAACTCAAGATACTGCATGGAAGCTTGATCAGTATCGCAAGTGCGATGAATCGGCCCCAGCGGGATGAGGCGATGATCAGGGAGGCCGGAATTCCCCTGGATCGGGCGCTATTTCCTTTGCTCGTGGGGATAGAAAAGCTGGGCCCGATCGGCGTGGTTGATATCGCAGACCGCGTCGGACGCGACTACACCACCGTCAGCCGCCAGGTCTCGAAGCTGGAAGAACTGGGGTTGGTGCGCCGAGAAAGCAGCGCTGCCGATCGCCGGATTCGCATGGCGGCGGTCACCTCCAGGGGCAAGGAAATGACCGACCTGGTCGACGCCGCACGCGAACGTATGGGCAGAAAAATCTTCGCTTCCTGGAAGCAAACCGAGATGGATGAACTGGTGCGTCTCATGCGCAAGTTCGCAGATGCTCTGGATGCGCTGGATGAACACTGACGCGTGTTGATGGCCGTCGGCCAGCTGCAGGCGCTGAGATAACCAATAATGGAAACGGCCTGCATCACTGCAGGCCGTTCAGGTATTGGTGCTGATGAGAGGAATCGAACCTCCGACCTACTGATTGCGAATCTGCTGCGCCGCCGCGCGGAAAACCTTGTAGATCAATAGGTTGCGGAGGAATGGCTGTGCTATTCAACGTCAGCAAAGGCACGGTTAAGTCCTTGATTTCGCTAGGACACCATAGATGCAATAGCACAGCCCAGGCGAATAATTTTGCCGACTCTGATAAAGTTCTCCGACTATGAATGTCCGCAACCGCCGCCAATTCCTGCCGATAGGCAGTGCGATTTATCTGGTATTGATTTGGCAGTATGTCGTGTTGCGGTAGGTGCATTGATTAACGGAAAAGGTTTGTCTGTGTGGTGTCGGGTTTCACTTTTTTATCGACCGATTAGGTATCAATTCAAATGGAGAGAATCAGAATGACGCGAGTGAGAGTTGAAAGCTTCACGATCTCTATAGACGGATATGGAGCGGGGCCGAATCAAGATATCAATAAACCGCTCGGTGTTGGCGGGGAAGGCTTGCACCAGTGGTTGATCCCGACACGGACTTTCCAACAGATCCATGGTGCAGGAGATGGCACGACCGGTGTCGACGACGATTTTGCCGCGCGGGGATTCAGAAACGTCGGAGCGTGGATTCTGGGAAGGAACATGTTCGGACCGATTCGGGGGCCTTGGCCGGATACGGGCTGGAAAGGCTGGTGGGGAGACAACCCTCCGTATCACGTTCCAGTCTTCGTATTGACCCATCATGCGCGCCCATCTATCGAGATGGAAGGCGGTACGACATTTCACTTCGTCACGGGTGGCATTCACGAAGCGCTAAACCGGGCCCGAGAAGCCGCGAACGGCATGGACGTGCGCATTGGAGGCGGAGCCGACGTAATTCGACAGTATCTTCAAGCGGCTCTCATTGATGAACTCCATATCGCGATCTCACCGATCCTGCTGGGCCAAGGCGAGCGCTTGTTCGAGGGAGCGAATCTGCGGGCTACAGGCTACGAATGCATCGAGTTCGTGGGATCGGAGAAGGCAACCCATATCGTACTCCGGCGTCGCGAGGAAAATGACTCCTGACAAATTAATTGACTATGCTTCTTCGAGGATTGGTTTTATCACGTGTCGCGGAAATGCTGTCCGTAATCGGCCAGCTGCTGACATTGCGAAAACTCTAAGAAAAGGAAGGGCCAGGAGTCTAGCCCTCTGGATGACGATTACTTGCTGCGGCCGGAAATCAGGTTTGCATTGATCCACGACGCCACGTCGGTAACCGTGAGGGCGCGTTGACTATTGAACGCGCCACTCTTATCCCAAGCGACACCCCGTCCTTGAGCAAAGGCTGCACGATACTTGCGCATCATGTTGTGCGGGTCGCGGGCCAGTTCACCCAGCAAATACTCCTCGCTCCATTCTGAACGGGTAAAGGGGCGGCCGAGGGACGCTTCCAGCTTGTCAGCGACCTCCCCGTAAGTCACGGTATCGCCAGCCAGATAGACAATCTCATTCCGGATTCGAGGTCTTGCGAACATGACCTCGGCAGTTAACACTCCGATATCATCGGGAGTTGTCAGTGTCACAGCGGTGTCGAGGTTGCCCAGTGCATGGACTGCGTCGCTTTGTAGATCAACAACGCCGAATCCGGGCTCAAACAGATAGCTCATAAACATGCCGGTCGAAATAATCACCCACTCAGTCTGATGCTGACTGCGCAAAAGCTCTCGCACGTCCAACTGTGCGTCGAAAATGTCCTGCGGACTGCCCCGTCCGATTACGTCAAAATCCACGCCAAACTGCCATGGAAAATATCTTGGAATTTGCGCCTGCAAGGCAGCGCGCGCTAACTTCATTGGCGTGTCGATTCCCGCCGCATAACCCGCGCAACCTAGTACTGTGTCATATTGTGCAAATACTTGAGCGAGCTCATCAATAGAGCTCTTCACAAGATCCCCCAAGACGATCTCGATCCCAAGATCTCGAATCTCCGCGATATCACGTTGCTTACCTGGTGCACTGGACTCAACGGCACTTGCCCGCAACAGGACGCTGATCTTCACACCGTCGATCCCCTTCGCGCGGTGTGCAAGACTGCGCAGCACCGGTAGACCGAGTTCACCGGCACCGAGCACGAGAATGTTTTGAGACATGGCGTTAGGATCTGCTTGGTTCATCGTTAGCGGTACAAGCAGTTGGCGATCTTGGTCGGACATGGTTGATTATTCCTGTAAGTTTCAGTGCCTGCACTGTAGCTATTCTGATGGCGTAGAAAAAGTAGCCCCAGAGGTTTTCATCATGCAGAAAACGCGAACAATCTTGAGTTATAGTGCCGTTTTCTCTATCGCTACCGGGACAATACATGGATCGCGTACAAGCAATGCAGGTATTTCTTCGCGTGGTGGAAAGCAGGAGTTTTGTCCGCGCAGCAGAGACCTTGGGCTTACCAGCGTCATCAGTCACGGGCATCATCAAGAGGCTAGAAAAACATTTGCAGACACGCCTGCTCAACCGTTCGACCAGAAACCTCAGCTTGACGCCAGAGGGTGAGCAATACTTTTACCGTTGCCGCGAGATACTTGACCTGATTGGCGATACGGAATCTAGCCTGCACGGGTCTGCTGAGCGGCCGCAAGGGCGACTGAGAGTGGATATGCCTGGCGGCATTGCACATGTCGTCATCCTTTCTCAGTTGGAGCAATTCCAACAACATTACCCTGATATCTACCTAATGATCGGCATAAATGATCGTCAGGTGGACTTAGTTCAGGACGGCGTCGATTGCGTGATCCGAACCGGTATCCTCCATGACTCGACGTTGGTCGCGCGCCGCTTGGGCGAGTTGCGCTGGGTCACCTGCGCGTCACCGTCCTACCTGGACGAAAAGGGTATACCCGAGGATCTGAAGGATCTGCAACGCCACCAGGCGGTTCACTACTTTTCCAGCACGACGCGGCGGGGAAGCGAGCTGCATTTCGTGGAGGCCGGAGACAGCGTCAATGTTCCGGTTCCCGGGATGATTGCAGTTAACGAGACGGGGCTGTACATCAGGATGGGCCTCGCCGGGCTCGGCCTGCTGCAGGTGGCGGAGATTTTGGTGGCGGACCATTTGCGGAACGGAGAATTAGTCGAGGTACTGCCCGGCATGCGACCGGCACCTGTGCCGGTATCTCTGGTCTACCCTCATCACCGCTTTCTCTCTCCGGCGATGCGAGCGTTCGCCGATTGGACAGCCAAGCTGTTCAGTAATGTGGGTTAAGGGGAGGAAGTCGCCGGTCAGGTCGGAGCGGTGTTCTAGCGAATACGGAGCTGTTCTTGATCGGGTTGCGCCATAAACGAAGTGCCGAGGTCCGCAATCGGCGGCGGTTTCAACAGGTGAGTGCAACATACTAAGGCTATGCGAATAGCAGGAGTGTTGCAATGGGGCGCCGAACAAGGATCATCTATACCGATAGCCAGAAGGCAATAATGTGGGATCGCTGGAG
>Ga0209437_100457_pt1 | contig 32789 bp, 39 predicted proteins | sample AraplaL_Cvi_mTSA_FD_184266 | JGI IMG/M metagenome (GOLD analysis project Ga0209437, IMG submission 184266) | Arabidopsis root microbial communities from the University of North Carolina, USA - plate scrape CL_Cvi_mTSA (SPAdes) (version 2) | ecosystem: Host-associated > Plants > Roots > Endosphere...
AGAAGTGGAGGAGCTAGGAAGCGGATTCGGCCGGACAACCCTGCAAGCCTAAGTCTGACGACCTGTTCCTGTTGGTCACTTAAGGCTTTCGGGCTCGTGAACAAAAAACGTTATCTGAAATCAGGAAAAATATGTAATATCAAAAACTAGGAGTGTGATTCGACTTGGAGAACTCAAATTTAAAAGATCTTATTGAAAAATACCTGAGCGCATATAACACGTTTAACATTGATGGAATGATAGGAGTTTTGAATGAGAATATTCATTTTCGAAACATTTCTAAAGGTGAAGTGAATTCGGAAACAAAGGGGATTCAGGAATTTCGCACATTAGCAGAGCAGTCAATTCAGGTATTTTCTCAAAGGCGTCAAGTAATAAAGAACATTACTTTCACAGGAGATAAAGCAGAGGTTGACATTGATTATGAGGGAATATTGTCCAGTGATCTCCCTAATGGAATGAAGGCAGGAGAAACATTCAAACTTCAAGGGAAATCAATATTTCAAATGAAAGATAAGAAGTTAATACTGATTGAAGATCATAGTTGAAACATTATTGAAAGTTATTCATAGATTACCCTGAAATCAGATAACAATATATTCACACATCGGGCATACGCCCTCGGTCCGGCAGAAGCATTTCAGGGAGGCAGAGGCTACCGGACACACTTGGCATAAGCCAAGCGTCGTGAATACGGGAACGTTAGATGAAAGATCGGCAGTATCCTAAAAACATAAAATGAAATGAAAGAGGAACAAGTATGACATTGATAGGACTTATAAGACATGGAGTAACAGATTGGAATTATGAATACAGGGCACAGGGACAAGTTGATATACCTTTAAATGATGAGGGACGAAGGCAAGCTGAATTACTATCTAAGAGAATGGAGAACGAGGAGTGGGATTATATTTATTCAAGTGACTTATCAAGAGCACTCGAAACAGCAGAAATTATAGGAAGGATTAAGAATGTTGAAGTGAAAACTGACCCGCGATTAAGAGAAATGAACTGCGGTCTTATTGAAGGAACAACTGAACAAGATAGAGTTAGTAAGTGGGGATACGGATGGTCCAAACTAGATCTTGGTATAGAACCAAACGCTGAGATAATCACAAGAGGAATGAATTGCCTAATGGACATTTCTGAAAGACACCCCGACAAAAAAATGTTGATAATAAGTCATGGAGCACTAATTGGACTGACTCTAAAGAAACTAATTCCGCACATCGATACAGAAGAACACCTCCATAATACATCAGTAACAATTTTAAATAAAGACCAATTCAGATGGGATTGTGAACTATATAATTGTATTACTCACTTAAACGTTGAATATTATGAATAGCAAATCCGAAGAAGGCCAATCAATCATCTATCATTGTATTCACGCAGCGGGGCTATCGGCCCTTGGTTGACAGATGTATAATCATGGAGGAAGCTCAGTCAACAAACGCCCAAGCCTAAGATAAGAGTTATCTAAGGATTGGGCGTTTCGTGAATATCAGAACCTTATACGAAAGACTTTTGAATAAATATAAGACCGGGAGATGTCGATGAAGTTTACTAAATTAATCGAAGAGTTAGAAATAATTATTGAATATAAAATCAGAGATGCTATAGGGAAAATAATTAGTGAATTAAATAAAAGGAATATGCTAACAGCAGCATTTGCAAGTGATGATATTATTACTTCTGGATTCATAGAACTCAACAATCAGATTATTAGTAATATTGAGGAATTTAGTAAGTTAAAACTGCTTAAAAAAGCAGAAATCATAGTACTAAAAAAGCAAATAAATATAATAATTGAAAATCAAAGTATATTGTTATTCAATGAAGCGACAAAACTTACAAGCTATGAACCAACTTACTTGAAATTAGAACATTTTAAAAAAGAATCAAAGAGGATTATGAATATCCAAATTGAACGTTTACTAAGAGAGAAGAAGCAAAAAACTATTAATTTTTGGTGGGATCTTTCGAAGATAGCACTTACCGCTATCGTCGCTGGATTTATTGGAGGATATATAAAAGACTTCTTTTTTTAGTGAATTCAATGATGAAAAGTCCCTCGTATAACATTGTATCTACGCTTCGTCGCTTTCGCTCCTTGGTCTGCCCGAGGGATTTCGAAGATGCGGATTCAGGCAGACAACCTTGCAAGGCTTGTGGCGGAGCCACCCAGTCGCTGCACTACTTTAAGCCTTTAGGGTTCGTAGATACAGAAACGTTATACGCAACCCCTTAAGAATGTTAGACCATACAACCAATTAATAACAAATCATAAATATAGGTAAAAGAATACATTTACAACGTAGCAGTTGAAAACCAGGATGAACGGAATATTAGAAGGTGTACCATATAACAATAAATTTCCACATCGTTAGTTATGCTCCTTGGTCATCAAGAGGAATACCAGAGAAGCGGATTTATAATAAAGTGCAAACTAAAGAATATTTCTTTTATGCGAAAGAGAGGATCAAATGAATTATCATTTTGGTTTTTCATGGAAGGGTCTGCTAATCTTTTTATTGCCAATGATACCAAATATATTTTATTTTTTAATTCCTGCTTCAGATATATCAGGAAACAATGCAAATAGCCATTTGATTTTAGATGTTTTGGAGCACGGAAGTCAGGCGATATTTTTCTTTCTTCTGATATTTGTTGTAAGAAAACAAGCATCTGAAATGCGATGTCTCTATATAATTGGTATGGCAATAATGTTGATTTTTTATTATGGGCTATGGATAGTGTATTTTACAGGCAACGCAAACTCGATTATTTTTTTGGGGATGGCCGTTCTCCCGGTAGTATATTTTATATTAGCTGAGATTTGGCTTCAAAAATATCTGGCTATTATACCAACAGTACTTTTTGGTATTGTGCATGTTATTAATACATATTTGTCTATTGCGAATTAAAGGGAGGACAACAATCCTCTTTAATTTTGATTGTGCGTTCAGCATGTATTCTATATCAAGGATTAAGTCCCGAATGGTGAGGGTAGAAGTAAGCCATAGCTTAAGACAGGGGTGTCCCACGTGAGCAGGAATCTGAATGAAGCCATCGGCAAATCTCCGGTCCGAGGAACACGAGCCTCTTATAAGGCTAGCGTTCATTGGATGAAGTTACTAACAAACCAAAGTTGATACTGCTGAAGGCGAACGAGAGTTAATGAGGGGATCTTTCCTATGCGGAAACGGATTTGATAGGAGCAAAAGATAGAACCAAAAGATAAAACACGTAAAGACATATTAAATACATAAAACACACAAGACATATAAGGATGTGGGATCGAAGAAAAAGGGGCAGCGTATAACAATGCATTTTTGCTTCGTCGCTGACGCTCCTCGGTCTTCAAGAAGTGGAATCAGGCGACACATCCAACTGGCTAAGTGGCAAAGCCACCCGAACCTCCGGTCCTTAAGCCGTTTGGACGTCAGAAATGCGCAACGTTATACGCAATACCCTAAAATTAAGAAGAAACTAAAGAACAATAAAAGAAGAAACATAATAAAACTTAATTGAAGGTGATAATTATGAAAGAATGGGACTACAGTAAGGCTTGGTTTCATGGCTCGCCATTATTTCTAAATGAATTACTAGTCGGAAGCACAATAACTCAGGATCGAGAGTTAGCAAGAATCTTTTCACACAAACCATCTATTGTTGCTTTTGATGAGAATGGCGCAAGATTTCATAATGGCAAGTTATGTGGATACATTTACATAATTGATGAAGAAATTATAAGTGAAGATGTTTATCCACATCCAGAAACTACTATGAAACCTGGTGAAGAATGGCTCATAAAAAGAAGATTAAAAGTACGAAAGATAGATGAAACAAAAACAAGAGCGGAAGAACAACTTTCTGAGGAAGAGGAGTTAGAATTATTGGAAAAGCTAAATAACAGATAGCCCATAGCTTAGTCACAGAAGAGGGCACTGCGTATAACAATATATTCACGCTTCAGGCCATTCGGCCCTGGGTCCGGCAGGGAAATTGGGAGCAGTCGGACAACCCTGCGGACCCGGCTGTAGCCCTTAAGCCAGTGAGGGTTCGTGAATACAGGAACGTTAGAAAATCAGTTCAAAACAAAAAATAAAAGCAAATTGGATAAGACTTCTAACAAGGTGAAATGAGAGCATCATATAAAGTAAAGATACAGCGGTAATTATGGAGAGACCGCCGTTTTTGTGAATCAAAATAGTTAAATACGTGTGGTTCTGTATATACCCGTTGATGCATCAATAGAACATTACTATAAATTTTACTACAGTGCTCCATATTTAGACGGGGCTTGGTCTTCATTTTCCGAATACAATTTCGAAATTGTAGAACTATTAATTGATAATGGAGCAAATTTAAATGACAAGGATTTTCCATCGATACTGAGTGCTGCAAGGCATGGAAAGAGAGAAGATTTTGAATATATTATTAATCGTGGAGCCGATATCAATTTAGTTAGCTTTGTATGATGCCGACCCATTCCTCCAGGTTACATTGTAACAATCAGAAATGGCCTCATTAAGGCACTGAAGCGAAAGGAATAGATATAAATATGAACAATTCCGTCCTGAAACTTCGAAAGAATTTTATGTTGATAATAGTGCTTATAGATATAATTTGGTTATTTTCATTTGTCATCAATTATGATATTACTATATTCAAAAAAAGTAACTTTGTAATTCCTATCGTGCTACACATCATTTTATTTTTTTGGTTAGGGTATAAAAGCAAAGGAAGAAAGCTAATTCTGTTTGTTATTTTGATTATTTTTTCTTCTCTTCTTTTGATTAAGTATTCATTTGCTCCAGTGTTTGATCCATACAGCTACGAACATCTGCATATCCCTGGCCCTGGGCATTATAGTGAAGTTATAGTTGAACATCGAGCTAATCTGATAAATCAGGGCATTACACAGTATCGTGTCTATCAAACGAAATTTTGGGGTTTATTCTTAACTGAGTTAACGACTAAGGAAGTTGTGATAGAAGAACCACATGACTTATATCTTTCCCAAGAAGATATTTTTGATTACTCTGCTCCAGAATGGACGAGAGGGACAGTTAGTTTTGATACCTATAAAGGAAAGCTGACTCTCAAGCTCAAATAACTGAGCATAAAACCCAAAATCTTTGTGAATTGGATTTATCTCAAGAAGGTGCTATGGAGAGGCATTAGGATAGGGACATAAGGACGATTTTAAATGAGAACTCAAAGAAGCGCCCGACATCACCTAACATAATATTCATGCTGCGGACATTCGTCCTTTGTCCGGCATTTGCCGGACACTCGACATACGCCGAGTCCTGAATACAGAACGTTAGCAGAAACCAAGGGATCACTTAATCCACTTATAAAGATTAGATAAGGACGGGGATTAAAATGAGTAGATTGTTACTAACCTCTTGTGGTTTTTATACTGAAGATATTAAAAATCAATTTCAGGAGTTTATTGATGGAGATATTTCTAATTTAAAAGTCTCAATTATTACAACAGCATCCCCTTCAAAAGAAACTAATAGATATGCACAAAGAGCATTGCAAGAGTTTAAGGACATGGGATTTCAGCATATCAATTTTGTAGATATAGAATTTGACGATCCGCAAATTCTCTTACATAGAGATGTTATATATATCAATGGTGGAAATCCTTTTACATTATTGTATTATGCCAAAAAAAGTGGTGCTGATGAAATTATCAGAACACTGGCCGCACAGAATGTAATTATCGTTGGAGTAAGTGCAGGAACGTTATTACTGGGGCCGAATATTAACATTGTGGATTTCTTTACTCCACAGATGAACACAGTGAATTTAACGAATTTTAAGGCATTAGGTGTAACCGACAAGCTTATTTTTCCTCACTATGATCGAGAGGACATATTTAAAGATAGTACTAATAAAACTATTGAAGAGAGAGTAGTAGAATTTGAATCCAATGAGAACTGTAAGGTGATAAGGCTTAAAGATGAAGAATATATCTCAATCTTAATAAACCAAGCACATTGAAAGTCGTAAATTCATTAAAAGTAGCTTGAAGAAGTTCTTATTTTAGGAGGAGTCTATATGATATTAGAAAAAGTTATCAATAGAATTGCAATACAAAGTGAATATAAGGATTTGGTTGATAAGTATGTGGATCGTATACTTTACGAATTCAAAGGTAAGATTCATAGCATTTATATGTGTGGCTCGATTCCCAAAGGAACAGCTCAACCTTTTAAGTCAGATGCAGACTTTACTATTGTATGTGCAAATCCCGAAGATATTGATTACGAAAGATTGTCAAATATCAAAGACAGGCTTTTGGAAGAATATCCATTCGTTACTAAGGTGGATACGATTATTTGCTCGATGGATGATGTATTAAGTAGACCGAATGATTGGGGGTTTTGGATTAAGATCATTTGTGTTTGCATACATGGGGAGGACATTGGTGAAAAAGTACCCCCGATCATAATTTCTCCAGAATTCATTGTAGACTTGAATACAGATACCAAGGAGGAAGTAGATCGTGTACATCGTTCACTTTCTAATGTTAGTGATCACTCATTGAAAACTAGATATATTAAAGGTTACTCTAAGAGATTAATTCGTGCATTATACTCTTTGATTTTAGAAGATACAGGGATATGGGAAGATGAAATCATTAAGATGAAGGATGCCATAATAAACTATTGCTCGATTGACGGCGCTTTAGTTGAGTATCTGTATGCTTGTTACTTGGATAGCGATGTATCTGTTGAAGAGTTTCTGGAAATTGCAGATGAAGTATATAGCTACTTTGAGAACGCCTTAAATACAATGGCTGCTTCCAGGGCTTCCTCGGGTTAACAACATTTTGACGATATTGGTCACTCTGAGAGGCGATTTCGTCGTATAACATAATATTCAAGCAGCGGCTCCTCACGGAGCCTTGGTCTGCTATATATATATTGAGAGCGCTTTATCAAACCCATTCAACTAATGTTGAACGTTATGATTACAGGAACGGTAGGCGAAATAATTGCTAGTGGAAGGAGAACCGAATGCATATTAGAGGAGTAATACTTGAGGGATACTCAAATGCCGGGAAGACTTCAGTGTTAAAAGCAATTAAACGTTATCAATCACAAGAAGAATCCTTAGAACAAAGTGTAGTTATTCTTGGAGAACATTATTCTCAAATTTTGAATAATAAACATGGAGAATATGTGAGTCTAACGCTAAAAGAACACATTGAGTTACTTAAAGAGCGGGTTGAAATGCTAAAGAAACTAAACGATTGGGCAATTCAACTTGGTCCTGCATCTAGAGGATCTAGGGGACTATTTTATGTGTTGGAGAGATTTCACTTAAATCATAGAGCTGCATTTGCAGATTCGGATGTGGATGAGATAAATAAAATAGAAGAACAGCTTGAGTCTTTAAACGCCAAGTGTATTTTGCTCACAATCTCGCCCGAAGTCGTAGAAGAAAGAATTAAAAGCAGACAACCCGAAGAATGGATCTATAAAACAGAAGAAGAAGTAAGATCGTCGGTAAATGAATTATTAAAAGTCCAAAATGTATTAAGACATCAAGCTCAAATCTCAAGAGTGCCAACACTAGAAATCAATACAGACGGTAAGGATTGGGATGAGTATGTAAAGATAATTATGGAGGGCAACGACATTGCCTAACCAAATGTTCAAACATCGTCGCTAGTGCTCCCCACAAAACGTAAAACTAAACCAGAAGGAGTGATCATTTGATTATTATGATTAATGGGTCATTTGGATCCGGCAAGACATCGACTTCTCAAAAGCTGCAGCCTCTAATACCTAATAGTATGATTTATGATCCTGAAGAAATTGGATATATGTTGAGGAAAATCATAACAGAAGAGATTTACTATGAAGAAGAACGAACTGATGATTTTCAGGACATAGCACTATGGAGAATACTTGTAGTACAGACCGCTCAAGAATTGATGAATAGGTATAAGAAACATCTTATTGTTCCAATGACCATTTATAAGTCCGAAAATTTCAACTACATATTAAATGGATTTAGAAGTATTGATCGAGATACTTTTCATTTTTGCCTCTTAGCATCTGAAGAGACGATCAAAAAACGAATTGAAAAACGTGGAGACAAATTTGATTTTTGGTATCAGGAGCAAACAAACGCGGCTCTAATTGCATTTAAAGATACTAATTTTCAAGAACATATTGACACAGATAATAAAGAAACAGAAGAAGTTATAAGCATAATTTTAAGAAAGATTCCAAAAATCAATTTGGAAGTAATTCAACAAATGACTGAATTTACATAAACATGCTCATTCATGGGGCTGCCCTCGGTCGGGCAGAAGTTATGGGTGAATTCAAAGAGAAAAATCAAAATCAATATGAGGTGCGTAATGGATCGTAAGATTATTCAAGCCTCTCTAGTTCATGAATACAACAACGTTATCTGAAACCAACGCAAAAAAATCGAAAAGATGGTGAAGTGATGAGTAGTATTTAAATAATCATTGTTGGTAAATTGGAGGAAGGCATTATCTTAAACCTCTCGGGTCCAAAGGAACATTATCGTAAACATTCGTTTTTTGCGGGGGGATCTCAAGGATGCGTATAAAGTCAATAATTATTGAAGAATACAACAATGAATGGCCTGAAATGTTTTTTGATCTGAAATCTATCTTAGAACATAAACTCGGGGATCTAGTACTTAGAATCGAGCACGTTGGTAGTACTGCAGTACCTGGACTAGCGGCAAAACCTATTTTAGATATTGATGTGGTAATTGATTCTATGGCTTTGCTCCCAGATGTAATTCAAGGATTAGAAAGTTTAGGTTACGATCATGAAGGAAATTTGGGCGTTGAGAACAAAGAAGCTTTTGCAAGGAAAGATGCAAATGTTCCCTATAGTATAGTGGAAATACAGAAACCTGAACATCATCTATATGTTTGTAATAAAGAGAGCAAAGAGTTATTAAGACATATTTCCTTCAGAGATGCATTACTAAGCAATCCCGAATTTGTAGTCGAATATGCCAATCTAAAGAAAGAACTTGCTATTAAATATAGAGAAAATCGCCAGTCTTATACGGATGGGAAGACCGAATTTGTAAATAAAGTACTTAATGAATGTGGAAAGAATTTGTAGGTAGTTCATGGGTATAAAAACACTGGATAATAACTTATTGACTATTATTGGCTAATAAACCTTGGTATTCCAGGTGTATTTCAAGGAAGTCTTATCAGGCAGACCTTCGGGGGTTGAATACAGGAACGCTATACGACAATATTGCAGAACAGGTTTAGAGAGTTTAATTAAAGGAGACGGGATGATGAGTATCAAAGCAATATTTCTGGACTTTTATGGAACGCTGGTTCATGAGGATGACGATATCATCCCATTAATCTGTAAGGAAATACAAGAAAATAGTATGGAAGAATGCGAAGTAAGTGATATAGGGAGATACTGGTGGGAGATGTTTTCAAATATGTTTAAAAACAGCTATGGTGCGACATTTAAATCCCAGCGCGAACTCGGGATTCTATCATTATCCGAGACGATTTCTAAATATAGATCAACCTGTGATGTAAATGAGATCATCCAGAAGCAATTCGATCACTGGATTAAGCCTAAAATATTTAGTGATACAATTCCATTTCTTGAAACTCTTCAAGGATATGAAGTCTACATATTATCGAATATTGACACATCCGATGTAAAAGCCGCCATAGCTTATCATGGAATAAAGGTAAATGAAATAATTACAAGTGAAGACGTTAAATCATATAAACCAAGACCAGAATTATTTATTGAAGCCCTAGAAAGACACAATCTGTCTCCTAAAGAGGTGTTACATATCGGGGATTCCCTTAATGAGCGATGTTGGTGGAGCAGGCATTTTAGGAATAGCGACAGTCTGGTTAAATCGGTTAAATAAGATTAAAACAGATTTTGCAGAACCCGACTTTATATGCAGAGATCTAAAAGAAGTAAGAGATATAATTAGTGGAATTGAAGAAGGAAGTATCGTTGTATAACACAGCATTTCTACTGCTTGCATATGCCCTGGATCGTTTATAAGAAGTTCAAAGAAATCGGTATAATGCGATACATTCAATGGGCTAAGTCTATCTACCCGTTCCCTTGAGTTTTTTAAGCCGCTTGAACGTCAGGAATGCACAAACATTAGATGAAAACCTGATGAATTATGTAGAGGAGGCGTTTCATTGAAGTATTCTACAGTTGTCTTAGATTTGGATGGTACATTTTTAAATTCTAAAAATCAAGTCTCTAAAAGAAACTTTGAAGCCGTACTTTCCTGTTATCAGAGCGGGATGAGAATAATCTTTGCAACAGCACGCCCTCCTAGAGCTGTAAAGTTTTTTCTTCCTAAAGAGTTGTTGGATATTGGAGCGTTTGTGTATTATAACGGAGCACAAACAATATGTAATAAATCCATGACCGAATTTTATGAATCAATTCCATCTGATTTAACTTCCGAAATCATCGATTATTGCTTACATCATTATTCGCAACTCGATATGACAATGGAAGTAAAAGATGAATGGTTTGGCTTACGCCAATATGACTATACTACCACAATGAATGCAAGGTCTAACCCAATAGTTAAATCATTGAGAGAATTAAAACAATATGAAGCTACAAAGATATTGCTCTCAGGCAAACATCAGATTCCAGGACTTATTTCTAAGTTTGGACAGCAAGTAAATATACTGATTACGGATAAAAATCAACTGATTCAAATAATGCCACTTCAAGCATCGAAAGAGTTAGCAATTACTAGACTTTGCAATATATACAATGAAGAACTGGATTCATTGATTATATTTGGTGATGATCACAATGATGTAGGATTGTTCAAGTCAGCTGCATATTCAATAGCAATGGGGAATGCAGTAGTTGAATTGAAAGATATTGCAGATGAAATAACAGAAACTAATGATAACGATGGAGTAGCAATAATCTTAGAAGGATTGTGCGGGAAAAAGAAACTCTAGGTTTCATCATCTAACACAACATTCACACTACAAGCCATTGGGCACTTGATCTGGCAGAAATATATTGAAGATGAATGATATATATATACATCTATTCCCCTAAGATAAGAGCTATCTAAGTCGGCTTGGTTCGTGAATGCAGGAATGTTAGATGAAATCAGTACAAGAATAAAAAAACATGGTATCTTGTAGTCAATACATTACATCATATTAACAAAGGAGATCTGAAAATGAGAAAACTCGTTTTATTTCTGCACGCTTCACTTGATGGGTTTGTAGAAGGGCCGAACGGTGAAATGGATATTGGCTGGGTTTCCTACGATGCTGATTTGGAGAAACACGCGCAAGAAGTTTTGAGTACTGCCGACACTGTCCTATGGGGACGTGGAACTTATCAGATGATGCATAGTTACTGGCCATCTGTGTCTTCAGACCCATCAGCTTCACCGTATGAACGGAATCATGCTGAATGGATCGAAAAGACAGCCAAAATCGTATTTTCCACAAAGTTGGAGAAAGTCGAATGGGACAATTCCAGACTGGTGAAAGAAGATGTGGAGGAAGAGATTAAGAACCTCAAACAGCAGCCAGGCAAGGATATAGTTATCCTCGGCAGTCCCAGGTTTGCGCACCACGTGATGGGTCTTGATCTAATCGATGAGTACAAACTCACAGTTTCTCCTGTCCTGATCGGTAGCGGGTTGCCATTGTTTCAAGGACTCCAAGAGAAGATCAATCTTAAACTTATTGAAAATAAAACTTTCAAGTCGGGAGCCATTGGTCTCTATTACCAGACGGTTAGATGACTCGCCTTGGAGAGTGGTTTGCACTACCCAATCAGTCAAAGGGGTTAACTAACGGAACGATAGTTAAAAAATGAATGATGATACTGGTATTTCGGGGAAGTCGTATCAGGCAAACAATTCCCTCGGGGTTCATGAATATTCATGAATACAGGAACATTATACGAAACAGTTCGAAAGCAGGGAAATATGAAAACAAACAAGGCGATGAGAAATTTATTGAATGAGCTTGCTCAATCAATTGAATCAATTGAATCTATTAATTCGAATTTATTTAACCCTACTTTTCGTGAATGGGACAATTGCATCATCATTGATGCTTCAAGTTTAAAAGAGATAGATTCTATTGAAGAAACCCTTTATCAAGATCGAACGCATTTAGAAGCTTCAATTAATCATTACCATATAAAGGATTTAAGGACTGGAATAAAACTTATTTCGAATTGGAAAGAGAGTTTAAAGTTAAACTACCCTAAAAATGAATTTATTTTGATTTTAAGTTCTACAATTGAAGGAGAAGATGTCGTCATTAGATTCTATCAATTTAGAGATCATGAACTTGAATGGATTAAACTAAATGATCTTGAAGGGTATAAAGATGAAGCTATTTTAATCATTGAGATTTTGAATGCAGTTCGATGATGCGAAGTGCTTCGTATAACATAATATTCAAACATTGCTTTTTGGGAGCCTGGGGCTGCGGATGGATTTTGAGAAGAGTTTCAGCAAACATCCCCTTCGGGGTTCTTGAATATAGAAACGTTGTCCAATACTCCCAATCAAAACAACAAGCATAGGAGCAATATAATGACAATCATTTTCAAAGAAATAAAAGACATTGATACACAAGCAATACAAGAACTGTTTCACTCGGTGGACTGGAAATCAGGAGATTTCCCAGAAGATCTTAGACAAGCAATAAACAACTCGCATACGGTTATTACTGCATGGGATGATACCAAATTAGTTGGTTTAATTAATGCATTGTCTGACGGCGTGATGACAGTATATTTTCATTACATGTTAGTACACAAAGATTACCAATCATTGGGAATTGGAAAGAGAATGATGGAACAAATGCTTAGTCGATATTCTAATATCAAAACAAAAGTGCTTATATCCTATGATAGTGCAGAAAAGTTCTATGGATTATTTGGATTTAAGCCAGAAAAAGGAACTAAAGCCATGTTTATTTCAGATATGGTATAGCATTTTGTGAGTTTATCAAAGAAGTTGGGATCATCAGATAACAACACTTTTCACTTCTAGGGATTTAGCTATAGCAATTAGAAAAAGAGTGGATATATAAACCAACATAGGAGGAACTAAAATGAAATTTATCGTTTCTGCAAGTGTAATCGTTCTCAATGAACATAATGAGATTTTACTCATGAAAGGTCGAAGAGGCTGGGAAATGCCTCAGGGTTGTGTTGAAGAAGGAGAGACTATTAGGCAGGCAGCAGTTCGAGAAGTGAAAGAGGAAACAGGGATTGACATTGAATTAATTAAATTTTGTGGTTTGTATCAGAACATAACGCGCGGCGTATGCAACAATATATTTACTGGAAAACCGATTGGTGGAGCTTTAACTACAAGTGATGAAAGTGAAGAGGTGGGCTACTTTACTTTAGAAGAAGCTGGGCAAATGATCACATGGGGGAATTTCTATGAAAGAATTCAGAATGCATTAGATGAGCAAAGCCATCCATTTTTGATTGAATTTTCAGAATAAGGTCACTCATTATAGTAGACTCTATCTTATAGACGCTCCTCTCTTGGTTGGTGATACTCCGGACAACACCATTCTACCCAATATTAGGGCGATTTTTATTTGTTGTACCTTCGTGGCTAAGGTTTAAGTGCGCTAGCTTTCTTATTAGGATACAGATATAAGAGTAGTTTAATATAAGGAGCAGCCCGAAAACGAGGTTGCTCCTTTTTTTGCTTTTACACTTCGCAAATGGAACATTGTGGGTTATATTGGATATGATTTGGTTCTATGGTAGGAAAATGGAGGTATTCAACCTTGGATGAAAATATACGCTTTCCAATAGGACACTTTGAGCCAAGTCTTAACTTCTCTAATGAGGACCGAATTGACATCATAGGTCAAATTCCCGGAATTACGAAGACCTTAAAAGAGATTACACAACATCTTAATGATGATCAACTCTGTACTCCTTATCGTGAAGGCGGTTGGACAATCACACAGATTGTGCACCACCTTGCGGACAATGACATGAACGCTTATATCAGGTTCAAGAGAGCATTAACTGAAGAGGAACCGATGGCAAGCTCGTATCGAGAGGATTTATGGGCATCATTACATGATTATAGGGATACGCCCATCGAAAATTCAATTTTGCTGATGGAAATACTGCACAAGCGATTTCTCGTTCTATTGTATGGTTTACATCCAGATCAGTTTAGACGAAAACTCCGAACAGAAGTGTTAGGTACAATTTCATTGGATATCGCGATTCAAAGATTTGTTTGGCACGGGCAGCATCATATTGCTCAAATAAAATCTTGTATATTATCACAGAGGTGGTAGGGTCTTATACTTGTCTCAAGTATGGAGGTAACATATGGGAAATGGAAGGATTTTGGGTATTGTCTACAACGTGATACCAGTCAGAGATCTTGATGTGTCAGCTGCTTGGTTTGTACAACATTTTGGATTTAACATTCGCCACCAACGCGAAGGATATTTGAGTTTATTTAGGGGTGAACGTCCAATTTTGGACTTGATCCAAAGCGATAATGAAACACGAGCGACATTTGAAGTACATCAGAAAAAGAGATGGGTCATTACATTTTTCACCGATGACATTGGTTCTTTACATAACTATTTAACATCAGAGAATGTGAAAGTAGGGGATATTAGTGATGAGGGACACTATGGGAAGTTTTTTGTGTTAGAAGATCTGGACGGCAACATATTTGATGTGTGGGAACACCATGATTGTGAATTGAATTTCTAATGAGGAACTTTGGTCAGCTGCTATCAATCACCGAGGGTTTAGGGGGATACGAATGTTGATTGAAGACGAGAAAATATTTCCTGACTGTTCAGTTGAAATAAGAATAGTAGACGTTGGCGGCTTAACAAAGCCACAGCTTATTCAGAAACTGGACCAAAACTCTATTTTATTGAATAAATATGGAGAACAGTTGTTACATGATGAAAGATTTATAGTCTCCAATACAAAGCAAAGCTTGCAAACGGTTGAGTTGACCGTCAGACAACTTGGGTTTTCGGATGGGGCTACGACTTTTCAACTGTTTCGAAGGGCAAATGATCTAGGGTTGGAATGTTGTCCGGTTGAGTTAGGACCTTATCTAAGACTGCAATATTTGGATCAGCCCGAGATAGTTTCTACCAACATTTCAGAGGAGAGGAAAGCTCCGTCCGGCTCCATCACCATAGCATCTGAAGCCCTTACGGAGGATATTGATTTTCCAAAAGGTTTTTATCTCAGACGAATAAACGACAAGTTATGGTTACGAGGATATCTTGCGGACCATCTACATATTTGGAGTCCTCATGATCGCTTTATCTTCTGCAGGGCTTAGCTTCTATTGTATGAAGATCGAAAGGTATTTTGAAAGAAAAGGAGTGAAAGACCAATGGATATCAAAAACAAAAGCGGAGATGTGCTTGGAAAAATTCAAATTGAATCCTTACGCAACGATAGTGCGATTGACCGGATCGTCATTGACTTAAAGCCTGGTGAGGGGAAGGCGATTTATACCGCAGATGCTACGGAGAACCAATTCACGCAACAGACCAATTATGCAGCCATTCCATGGGAGGAGGGTTTGGAACAATTGGAGAAACTTTATTCTCCATGGCAGCCGAAATTTCCGATTAATTCTGATATCGATGCCATTCATGTATTTTATGGATTTGATAATCTAACTCCGCAAGAAATCGAAGAAATGGTTGAAGAAAGTAACAGGACAGGCAGAAATGTAGTGATACGAGATTTGAAGCCAAATAAGAGGGTTGTGGGCATCAGCATCACGTATCAAGAATACGGTGGTTATAAACTTAATATTTTTGGAACAACAAAGAGCCGAATCACGTTGCCTGATCATGATGGTACTACGGTTAAGCAAGTAGCCATACGTGGCGTCCAAGCATTTTTTATTGTCAATAACGAAACTTCCCAATTGATATGGATCGAAGAGGATGTGCATGGGAAGGCACTTCAATACGAGATCAATGGCAGAAATATGTCAGAAGATCTTGTGATGAAGATTGCGAAATCAATGGACGGATAAATTTTATCTTAATCTGAGTGAGGTGCAACGATGAGTTACAAAGCTATTCTCATAGACCAATTGAACGCCTGTTATCATGACAAGAGCTGGTTTATTCCGCTTCATGATATTTTGACAGACCTCAATGCGGCCGAGGCCGCTTATGTAAAGAATGAGGAGCAGCACTCCATTTGGGCGATCGTCAATCATCTTATTTTCTGGAATGAGAGGTGGCTTGAGAGATATATTGCCGAACAGGTAGACGGGCAGCATTCAGTGAATAATGAGGATACATTTGACATAGATCCGTCTAAGCTGAACGATGTGGAGTGGCACAAGACATTACATAGACTGAAAACCGTTTTTAGTGATTGGAACTAGGCACTCGAAGATAGCGAAGAACATAAATTGACTCGTGCAATCCCCTCCTATTTCAACGCGCCATGGTGGGGAGTTGTATCCAATCTATGTATACATAATGCCTATCATATTGGCCAGATCATGTTGCTTAAAAAATCAATGAAACACACGTAGTACACGCTGTATTACATTTATAAAATTATACTTAAGCAAAGGAAGATGACTATCATGGAAAAAGGCAAAATTATATTTTTGAACGGGGTAACCAGCTCTGGTAAAACTTCAATTGTAGAGGCGATGCAATCATACGATGATCCGTTTTTCTATGTTGTCGCTAATGATCTTTTTGAAAATACGATCGGTGATAAACATCTTCAGACGGATTACTGGAAGTATCTGAGTGAAGCGATTGTAATGATGTATCATACGGCAAAAGTATTTTCAGACCATGGAAAGCATGTTCTGATCGATGGAATACTTGTGGAAAGACCGGAGCTCGCGCCGCATTATGAACAAGTCAAACAGATTTTTGAAGACTATCCACTGGATATTGTGGAGTTATATTGCCCCCTCGACATCTGCCGTCAGCGTAACATTGAGCGTGGGGATCGCAGAGAAGAGCAATCGGATGAGCAGCATCAGATCATGGCCAAAAACATTAACTACAGGTACTCCATTGATACAAGTATGAACACACCGGAAGAATGTGCAGAGAGGATTATTGCGGCGCTGTTCAAGCCCCATCAAGAACCATTGAAAAATATGTAAAGATGATACAACAAAGCTGTAGTGGCATCGATACGGGTGAAATGAGGAATCACAAATGGAATTACAAACAAGAAAAAGTATAGTTAATGATTTAAAGTCAATGGGGATAAGGGAGGGCATGACGATAATTGTTCATTCTTCTTTCAAAGCAATAGGTAAGGTTATAGGCGGACCAGTGAGTGTTATTTTAGCTCTGGAAGAAGCCGTTGGAATCAATGGAACCATTGTCATGCCCACTCAAACAGAACATCTTTGTGAACCTTCGGAGCATGACGCGAACCTGTCTTCAGAGGAGATTGAGTTCATCAAAGATAATATGCCCACTTATTATCCTGATCTAACACCAACCTCGTATATGGGTATTATTCCTGAGGTGTTTCGGAAGCAAGATGGTGTGTTACGAAGCTCACATCCGCACATGTCTTTTGCTGCCCGGGGGAATGAGGCAAAACAGATAACGGAAAATCATAACTTGCATTATGCATTAAATGAGGAATCACCGTTAGGAAAAATCTATAATTTGAGTGGACATATTCTGTTCCTTGGTGCACCTACAAATAGTAACACTTCTTTGCACCTGGCCGAGTATAAACAGCAGAATACATTTGTTAAGCCAAAAGTCTGGGGAGTAAAAATGCTGTTGGATGGAATTGAACAATGGACTACATACGATGATATTAACAATGAATCGGATGATTTTGAATTGATTTTTAATGAGTTTAAGATCCAGACTAACGCCGTTACCGAAGGAATGGTAGGGAAAGCTGTAAGTTATTTGATACCCCAAAGAGAGATGGTTGATTATGCTTTGGGATGGATGAATCGGAACCGAAGAGAACATATAGGGCAGTGAATCATCTCAAAAAGAAAGAAGGGGGAAATGTAATCATGACCAAAGAGATTGAAGATTTGCTTCAAACTTTTGAAGAATGGGCGTTGTTTGCCAAGACGATGAATCATCTTGAAGAGAAGAGCTGGAATTCCAGCTTGGAAGAAGGGAAATGGACGATAAAATCACTAGTAAGTCATATCATGTTATGGGACCGATATTTTTACAAGGAAGCGATTGAGAAGATTGCGCTGAAGCAGGAAGTTACGTTGAAACATATCAATTTTGAAGAGTTTAATCGAAAAGCTATTGAGTACGGGAACCGAACAGAGACGTCCGAAATCGTAAATAAGGCTATCACGTACCGCCATAAAATTATGAATGAAATTCGAGGGTTATCGGAAGAACAGCTTCATCAGACGTATTTGAACGCCAAGGGGAACGTATTCTATATTCCCCAATACCTTAAAGATTTTATATGGCATGACCAGCATCATATGCAACCGTTGAAGAAATATCTTTCCAACCTTGAAGCGTAAAGGATTGCAGGCAGGGGGCGGAACGTAATACAGCATGTTGCTTGCTTTGAATATAATATGTATCCCAAACTAGGGAGGGATTGTAGTGAGTACTCATACAATTGAATTAACTCAGGCAAATCTGATCGGTTCATTTACCAATGAGGTAACTCCCATATTGAGCGTGAAATCTGGTGACTCCATTCGTTTTCAGACGCTGGATGCGGGTTGGGGAACGGGTGTGAGTTATTCGGAACGCATGAAACCTTTTGATCGACAAGGTGAAAAAGATGGAGGTCATGCATTAATCGGTCCGATCTATATCGAAGAGGCGAAGCAAGGACAGACGTTGGAGATTGTTTTCAATGAGATCGTACCCGGGAGTTACGGGTTTACTTCCGCTGGTGGATATCCGAACTGGCAGAACCAGAAGTTACATCTAACAGAGGTTGAAGAACTGTCGCTGAACTGGACACTTGATCGCCAAACGATGAGTGGAACCTGTGAAATACACGGAATAACTTTCACTGTATCTCTCTCTCCGTTCATGGGAGTCGTGGGCATGCCACCAGAGTCAAAAGGAATTCATACGACTTGGCCGCCTCGCTATTGTGGAGGCAACATCGACTGCAAGGAACTGGTGCAGGTAAGTAAATTATACTTACCTATCCCTGTAGACGGAGGTTATCTCGCGATTGGTGATGGTCATGCACGCCAGGGAGATGGTGAAGTCAGCTGTCAGGCGATTGAATGTCCAATGGAACTTGTGGATATCACCATCAACGTAATTGATGATATGATTCTGACAAATCCTCGTGCACATACGCCATCCGGATGGATTACCTTCGGTTTTCATGAAGATCTGAATGAGGCTACGGTTCAAGCATTAGACGGGATGCTTAATCTGATGGGTGAGTTGTACGGACTAGATCGAGTGGAAGCGATTGCACTTGGAAGCGCGGTAATTGATCTGCGTATCACCCAAATTGTGAATGGCGTTAAGGGTGTGCATGCTGTCCTTCCACATGATGCTTTTAAGTAACTTGAGCCCTGTTATACATTGTATTAGATGAACTTGGGGGTCGATAAAATGAAAGGCAGACCACAGATCGTTTTAGATATCGCAGGGGTTTTGTTAAGTAATATGTCGTTGACGTGCTGGAAAGATATGAGTGTGGAAACCAACCTATCGGCAGAATCTTTGAAAGTACATTTTGCAGGAATCAAACGAAAGCTCTGGACAGGAATGATGAGGGAAGAAGAGTTCTGGCAATCGTTGAAGGAAATGTATCCCGAATTATCAATAAGCCGAGCGAAGGACATCTTAACCAATTCAATTGTTCCCTTACCAGCCGCTCAATACCTTGAGCGATGGAGTGAGTCCGCCGATATCCATCTACTCAGCAATCATTGCAAGGAATGGATTGAGCCGAATCTGGGCCGTTTAAGCTCATTTACCAAAAGTGTAACCATCTCTAACCAAGTGGGTTTATGTAAACCTGAGATTGAGATATACCAACGGGTCGAAACCTTCCTGGTAGCTGGAGAAGAGGTTCTATTTATAGATGATCAAGAGAAAAATTTACATTCGGCTAAGCTACTTGGTTGGAAGACTTTACTGGCTGACGAAGCAGGAGATTGGGTTAATGAAGTTGAGCACCGACTACAGTAATCCGGGCGATACAGCGCAATGTATGAGTAATGGGATTACAGTGGATTCAGGCAGAAGTTTATTCAATATGGGAAATTTAGTCCATGTAAATGGGAGAATATAATCGCGGTTGAAATGGGGGCTACTGAAATGGAAAATAAGGAAACGTTTAATCTCGTAACACATGAATATGAACGATATAGACCCGTATATCCGAGTGAAATGATTGATGATATTATTACATATCTGAATCTTAATAAAGAGGATTCCATTCTTGAGGTTGGCTGCGGAACGGGGCAGGCCACAGGCGGATTGGTGAGCAAGGATTATACAAACATCACCTGTATTGAATTAGGCAGTAACTTGGCACAGTTCACCGCAGACAAATTCAAGTCATATCCATCGATTCAAGTAATCAATACTTCCTTTGAGGACTGGAATAACGAAGGAAAGCGACTTCAATTGATTGTGTCAGGAACGGCCTTTCACTTCATTGATCCGGAAGTTGGTTACCACCGGGCTTGGGAATTGCTAGAGAATAGAGGCGGCATTGGACTTTTCTGGACAATTCATGTACCAGTCTATGACCAGCTGCACAATGAAATTCGTTCCCACTACATAGCTTTAGCCCCTCATCTGGATGATTCGCACTATCCTTCGCCGGATGAAGTCATTCAGGAACGCAAAGAAATGACTGAACGATCCGGCTTGTTCGCGGATATTATGGTTAAGGAGTATAACTGGATACAGTCCTGTTCCAGCGAAGAGTATGTCGCGCTGATAAATACCAATTCCAAACATCAGCAGCTTTCTGATGATGTTCGGCATTCACTTCTGGAGCGAGTCAAAGGTTCCATTGATGCTGCAGGTGGAACGATAGAGAAACAACATAAGGTTGCTCTTTTTCTAGGGAAGAAAAAGGTCTAAGGATATACGTTTTTATCATTCCATTGCAGAACAGGAGGAATAAAATATGAGTGATCTACGTTCAACATATAATATTGAAACGACGGTGTTAAGTTTTCAAGAGGAGTTGGCGCGGTTAAAGATGCAGGCATTAATGGGGTGGCCCAAAGAATTTCGAAATCTAGAGTGGTATGGTTTGAAAAATGGAATGCGTGTATTGGAGGTCGGAAGCGGACCAGGGTACATTACAGAGCAGCTATTGAATAGTCTGCCGGACAGCGAGCTTACCTCGCTTGAGATTGATCGTTCACTGCAAGCACAAGCCAAAGAACGGCTGAAAGATATTCCTTCCAAGCGATTACAATTTGTAGAGTCGTCCATCTACCAGATGGATCTGCCTGATGATTCTTTTGATTTTGTCGTGGCAAGACTTATCTTTCTTCATTTGAACAATCCTGACGAAGCTGCAAAAGAGATATATCGTGTACTGAAGCCTGGCGGTCGTCTTGCTATTATTGATGTGGATGACGGCGTTTTTGGAGCAGTGAATCCTGATGTTCCTGCTTTGCATACGGTATTAATGAAGATTTCGGACTATGTAGCACAACACGGCGGTAATCGCTTAATTGGCAGAAGTTTGCCGCGTCTCCTTTCTGAGAGCGGATACATCGATGTTGACATTGATTCTGTCCTTCAACATAGTGATCTTTTAGGCAAAGAAGGGTTTAAGCAGCAGTTTAATCTTAATCGCTTTGTACATTTTGCTGAAAAAGGTGTGATCAGTTCAGAGGAATTTGCTCAGCTGCAACACGCTTCTGAATCGATAAATCATTCCCCGGAAGCCTATGCCATGATGAATTTCATTACAGCTTGCGGCACGAAGCCTCTGTAAGAGCTGTGTACGTTTGAAATAAGGTTTACTTGCTCGGTGCTTTGGCACTGTCTATGACAGAATAAGCTTCCTAAGAGACGGAGGATGGGAATGAATATCGTTCAAGCTTTCCAGGAAACTGTAGTTCTAGGGGATCATCGGGGTATGATTGAGTTACTGAAAAACTACGAACAATCCAGAAGATTGTCTGTCCATGAACGAGGCTGGGTCTACTGGAATGTTTCTGATGGTTATGCCTTGTTAAGAGAGCCGGAACCGCTTTATGCCAATCACCGGGCATTCTTCGAATGGGGGAAAGAAAACCTTGCCCCTGAGCACTTACACTGGATCGTTTCGGATTCGACACAAGCGTTATCATTGTCCTTGGGAAACTATTTTGATCATTGGATTGATTGGTACCAATATGCTTGTGATCATGCACCTAAGCTGGATACCAACCGAGGTGCTCGATTCGAGAGCCATCGGGCTTTGGGTGGTTCGCTTTGGGTTTTGGAGAGGTACAGCGAAATGGACAGTGTGCTTGAAAATATGAACCAACTCATACAAGAAGATGAGACATGGTCCAATATTCTTTTTGCCCGGATTACATACAACAAACAACGTCTGGCTAGGCTTTATCATGCCGGGGACGTTGTCAGAGTTCAAGGTCTTGTGAACGAAACGATGGACTCGATTGATAACATCAATGTTGGAGCACTGCCCATTTCAAGAAAAGACGAAGTGGTCGGTAGCTGGGAGGATATTAATGTCTCCAGAAATTCACAGAGAGATATCAACATTGCGTTGAACAATCTGGCCTGTACTTTAACGGATATTGAAAGGTATGAGGAAAGTATGAAATTGTTCATGCAGATACAGGAACGTGGTCACCGCATGAATGCATATGGTTTTTCCAAATGGATATATTCGATCTGGAAGACAAGAGGGACTGATGCAGTTAAAGCGGCTTTAGCAGATAATGCAGCTTGTGAAATGGCTGATCTTGTCAAACATACTCCTGAACTATCAGAGATCAAAGGTTTAGCATGAGGTGATTGAAGTGGTAAGAGGTTTGCACAACAATGTGAAAGGAGTGATGTGATATGAGAAACAATACGAATCTGAGTAGAAGAAATGGAATTGCCGGAGGTGTTTTAGTCTAGCACAGAGGAATCAAGGAAGCGTTCCGAGGGATTCCTCTGTGTAAATATCAAGAGGAGGAATTCAAACTATGATTCATTTAAAACGTGTCTCGGTAGATAATTGGTATGCATGTACTCAACTGGAAGTATCTGAAGAGCAGAAAAAGAGTTTTCCCGCGCCGGTTGTATATTGGATTGCTGAATCCAAGGTAGTGGAAGACTTTCAACCCATGGCCATCTATTTTGATTCTGATCTGGTTGGATTTACTGTGTACTCAGAGAAGGCGGATCATGAGGATAACTATTGGCTTCTTGCTCTAATGATAGATTCCAAATATCAGGGCAGAGGTTATGGAAGAGAAGCCCTTAAGAAGTTGATTGATCTGATGCAAGAATCGCTGAAATGCAAACGCATCATGATTGGACACAGGCTGGAAAATGATATTGCCGGGAAGCTGTATGAATCGTTTGGTTTTCACCGAGTAAGTGAAGGGCTGATTGATGGCGAAGTTGTTCGTCTTCTAAGATGCAAGTAGTGCCAAAACACACGCGATTCGGATCGTAGAGGAGGTTGGTTGATTTGAAGCATTTACAGAGTATTTTCTCATTACTCTTTATCATGTTAGGCATTGTGATTATTACAATCTCGAAAATGATTGAAGAGGTAATTCCCAAGTTAGGGTATGCAGCATTCCAGTCAGCAGCAGCTGGCAGTTATACTCCGAGTGATTATCAAGTGAATTTTGCACTGAATTATTGGATAGGCGCGATATGTATTTTGGGTGGAATGATCTGTTTATTGACTAGAATGAATTGGGTTCAGCACTCCATACGTGAAATGAATAAAAGAAACAGAGCTTTTGATGAAACTGATAATTATGACGATACAAGAGAACTGAAATAGGATATGATATGACATAAAAAAGAAAGGGCAGATCAACATGATTACATTCCAATACTTTGAACCGGAAGATTTTGATCAACTAATCGAATGGAGTGGAGATGAAGCGTTTCTGCTCCAGTGGGCTGGCCCGCAGTTCCATTATCCACTTTCCAAGGAACAGCTAGCGGATTATTTGCAAGGTGCGAATGATAAGAACACTTCGAATAAGTTCATTTATAAAGTGATGGATGAATCAACTCAAGAGATTGTGGGCCATATTGCTCTTGGCGGTATCGATCGATATAATCGTTCAGGACGTATCGGTAAGGTGCTTCTTGGTAAGCCATATCAGGGTAAAGGCTATGGAAAGCAAATGATCGATGAGGCACTTCGAATTGGATTTGAAGAGGAGAAGCTACACCGGATTAGTCTGGGTGTATTTGATTTTAATGTCTCAGCCATCCGATGTTATGAAAAAGCGGGCTTCGTACAAGAAGGACTTATTCGTGATGCGAGAAGACATGAAGATACATTCTGGAATCTTATCGAGATGAGCATATTAGAAAACGAATGGAAGAAATAGCTTCTCAAAAGGGCTCATCATACTTGAGAGGAGGTTTACCCACTCGCTATGCTGAACATACTGAAAAAGCTGACTTTTTGGTTTGTCATTTTCTCGCTAACCGTATGTTTCATTAATCTATCAGGGAACGATGATAAGAATATTCTGATTTATCTAACGAATCCTTTAAATCCGTTGCTGAATGACTGGTTGACCAAAATAAATACAAATCCAGAGACGACTTCATTTTTCAGGCCGTTAATATACCTGTTCCATTTGATTTTTTGGGGCGGAGTGGGGTTCATTCTGGATCGGCTCATTATGAAGCTTAAGCGTAATAGGTAGATATGAACAACTCTCAGAAAAAGGTCATCTTTCTTTAGAAACACTTGATGAACGGATGTAATAACTACGTGTACGAAAATTTAAAGGGGGGATGTTCGCTTGTCATCTGAATGACAGGCAGACATCCCCTTAATTATTTACTTCCTTCCTGATTGATTACAATGATCCCCGTATCAATAAATTCCTGCACGGGCAAACCGTCGCTTGCGAGTAACAAGGTCTCCATCATTTTGGCACCCCAGACTCCCTCATTCTGCGAAATAACGGCAGACAATTGACCGTTGAGCAACCCGTTTTCACTGGTCGGGCTGTCACCGAACGCGATCAAATGCCGGTTAAGGCCTTTCGCTTTCCAGATCAGGGTAGAAGCAGAGACGGAAACAAAATCGAGTCCGATAATCGCATTGAAGTGAGGGTGAGCTTGAATCATGTTCTCCATATCGGACATGGCGCGATCTTCATTCCCTTGATGATAACGAACCTCCAAGATTTCGATGTCTGTTTCACTGCGGATGTAGTCAATGAATCCATTAAGCCGCTGCTGCAAACCTTGCATCTCCTCCAAACCATTCTCGACAAGAATCATGCCTTGATTATTCAGAAGTCCTGTAGTCGTCATCGCGAACTGCTGGCCAGTGCGATAGTTATCAGCGCCCACATAAGCGATTCGATGACTGGATGGGACATCTGATTCAAATGTAATGACAGGAATACCCGCAGCTTGGGCTGCATCAATAACGGGTGTAAGTGCAGCAGCATCCACAGGAGATATAGCTATCCCGTCCACATGCTGTTTGATCATATTCTCCATGATACGGATCTGTTGTTCGGTATTGGCTTCATCAGGTGCGTTTACAATTAATGTGATATTGTGTTTCCCTGCATACTCCGTTGCATCCTTCGTGATCATCTCATAGGTTGGATACGTCATTGGATAAATAATACCGAAAGCTTTGCTCGCTGCAGATTTCTCTACAGGTGAAGTTGCAGGAAGTGATGCAACCATTTGCTGTGGATGAATGTGTGCGGAACCGGATGAAATGATCATCGGGAACAACAGTATTAGTGTAAGTAAAAGTGCAAATCTGACTTTACTCATACATCGGCTCTTTTCTCATATCTGATGGTCTGGCCTGCGATTCCTCGGTTCCTTGCGTTCGGTATTCTCTTGGCGTAAAACCTGTTATTTTCTTGAATATATTGGAAAAATAATGAGAATCGTTGTAACCGACTTTGTAAGCAATTTCAAAGGTTTTGTTGCTGGTCGTTTTCAGCAGCTCTTTGGCTTTACCGATTCGAATCTGGGTTAGATACTCCGTTATCGTTTGACCAGTTTCCTGACTAAAAATCTTGCTTAGATGACTTGGACTGATTCTTACGTGTGCAGAGATCATTTTCAGCGAGACCTGTTCGTTATTGTATTCACGGGATACATAGGCTTTTACCTGATCAATGACATCACTGTATTTTCCGGAGCATGCTGCTCTTCTTTGCCATAACAGGTTAAGCAGGGAACACAGATATTGGGTGCAATCCTCCCAGCACGTAATCTTCCGGATCGTCTGCTGCAGGGAAGTAATGTTCTCATCCGAATGGTCACTCATGCGGAACAGCTGATTTGCAAGCCGAAACGACTCCAACGTAAGATCATTCAACAGATAGAAACCATACGATGAGGACTTCCAGTCGAAGGACTGTAATGGAGCGGCAAACTCCTGCACAAAATGGTCACGCAGATTGGGGCTGCCGATTTTGAGAAATTCAAGAAACGAATTCCTGTCGAGAAAAAGAGTCGTTTGCTCATCCAGGTTAATTTCACGTAGAGAAGCTCTGTTCTGAAGGGTAAGCCGGGTAATATATTTATCCTCCTCCGCTTCCAGATACGAGACATGAATGCCTTGCAACCGCTCTTGTTGACTGCCAATACCCAGAATAATATTACATTTGAACATATGCTCCAGCTCCATACGAACCCGCCCGCGAAGCTGCTCCAGATATACGGATATGTTCTCATCGTCATTATACTTGAGCAGAAGCACGATCTCCGTCCGGCTTCGAATATAAGGAAGAAGTTCTACGTGGGGATCACGAGTTTCCTCCAGTACGGGAATCAGCTTCTTCATCATGGATTCCGAATCCGGGGAATCCTCTGTTAATCGAACGTCGATAATGACAATGGTGTAATACCTGGCTGAGAGAGGAAGTGCGAGTTGTTTGGCTGATTCAATCGCATCGGTTGTACCGATGAGTCCCCCGCACAAATCGGCCAGCAGTTTTTCCTTGGTGATCGTTCGGCTTGTCATGCGTTGTTGTTCTTCATCCATTTGTTTGCTGACCTTATGAAGCATCTGGATTAGCTCTGCTGCGCTAATGGGCTTTAGACAGTACTCGGTCACACCGAGTCGGATGGCCTCCTGGGCATAGCTGAATTCATCATGACCGCTCATGATAATGATTTTGATATCAGGTTGCTGATTGCGAACGATGGAGGTCAGTTCCAGTCCGTTCATAAATGGCATTTTAATATCCGTAATCAGAATATCCGGTGCCCATTCATGAATTAAAGGTAACGCAAGCTCGCCGTCGGGTGCATCCCCGCAATAGCGAAAACCTTCCTTTTCCCAATCAATGCAGTTGCGTATATTCTCCCGAATTCCAATTTCGTCATCCACAATCATGACTTTTTTCAACGGTTAACCTCCTTGCTTCTGGGGATACGAATCATAAATGTGCTTCCTTCCATATACGTACTTTCCATTTCAACGCCATAAGCTGGTCCGAAATAAAGCCGAATCCGGTGATGTACATTGAGCAGACCGAATCCGCCTTCCTGCTCGTCATCTTGGGGGGAACGGGAACCTGCCGGTTTCTCCAGCTCTTCACGTAATTGAGCCAATCGATCCGCAGACATGCCGATTCCGTTGTCTTGTACGGTGAGAATGATGCTATTTTCCTCAATATATCCGTGGATGGATATACGCCCTTGACCGCGTTTGTTCTTGATCCCATGATATAGTGCGTTTTCAATCAAGGGCTGCAGCGTCATTTTCAGAATGGGATAATCCTGAAGCTCACGGTCAACGCTGATCTCGTAGGTGAGAATATCGTGGTACCTCATCTGTTGAATAACCAAGTAACTTCGCGCATGCTCAAGCTCGGTTTGAATGGATACCCAGTCAAATCCTTTGTTCAGACTTAAACGAAAGAACTTCGAGAGGGCCTGCACAAGTTTGATTACATTTTCTTTTTTCTCTGCTTCCGCCATCCATAGAATGGATTCCAACGTGTTATAGAGGAAGTGAGGGTTGATCTGAGCTTGCAGCGTACGTAGTTCAGCTATTTTCACCTGTTCATTCTCTCGAATACTCTTTTCGATTAATGTTTTGAGCTTATCCAGCATCACATTGAAGCTTTTGCCCAGATCAGCAATTTCGTCCGAGCCGTGTGGTGTGACTTTGGCCTCCAAGTAACCGTTTGCAGCTTTACGCATCTTGTTCATCAGAATCCGGATGGGAAGAATCAGTCGATTATTCAGGAAAAAATATAATGATATTGCAAAGAAGGCACTTAACAAAACCGTGATGATGATCAATTGGCGAATGCTATTGGCCTCTGCAATGATTTCCTGATAAGGAGCTACCCCGATCATTTTCCATCCGGTCTGTTTGGAGGTGCTGTATACAACGAATTGCGGCTTGGATCCTGCGGACAGGATAAAGCTGTCATGCTGCAGATGTAAGGGTATTGATCGGATCTGATCCATCATTGTTATGGATGCCGGGGTGGCATCCGGCCTGAAAAGAGTATTTCCGTGTTGATCACTGATGTAGAAAAAACCTGAATCCTTAATGGGGGTGCTCGTCAAAAAATCATCAATAAACGAATCATTCAAATCAATTACTATAAATCCGATGACCTCGTGCGTGATTCGTTCTTTGACTGTGGTTATAATTGAAAGCGCATTCTGTTTAGGGTAAGCAAATCCATCCAGCCTGTTATATTCAGCATAGGCTGCAGAATGAGGGATACGCAGAATGGCATCCGGATACTGTATCAAATACTTGAAGTAAGGGTTACGCAGCGGATTCCGTTCCAGCTTGAACACACCTTTTCGTTCACTTATGCCTTTACCATAGAAATTCACGAATGAGATATTAAGTACCTTGTCATACTTGTAAGTTTCCCGATATAGATTGTAGGTCTGAAGGATGGCTTTGGCTTCCGGGTAGGACTCTGATTGAGAATAAAGGTATTGAAGCACTTGTGGATTCTTGCCCAGTTCGAGTAGCCGTTCCGTATCCTCAAACAAGATATCAATGTTCCTGGCAAGCTGGTCGGCGACCAGTTGTGTTGAGGCCTTGTTATGATTGGATACAACCGTATAGGATTTGTGGTAAGAAATCAATCCAACCACGATCAGTGGTACTGAACTGAGGATGATAAACATGCTGAGTAATTTAAGCCTGAGGCTTGAAGCAATCCACTGAATGAGTTTCAACGTATTCCACTCCATCTGAAGGGATCGAAAATGTACCATTAGTATAACATGATTTTTAGATATTTAAGAGAATCACTAAATACTACACAATTAAACAAAGAAATTACACGTTCTAGATCTCCGTTTTTGAAATTGCTAAATTATTACATTAAAAAAACAAGATACTCCATATAAGCTTGAAATGAAAGCGTTCTATAATGTGATCACACCACAAGGTGAAATGAAAAAGGGAGGATCACAACATGCGAACCAAAAAAAAGTGGGGACTTGCCATAACATTGGCTATGGTGATGCTGGTTAGCACGGCATGCAGCAGTACTAATGGAGGAGCAGGCTCCGATAATGAAACTTCAACAAATGGCAATGGGGGTACACCTGCCAGCGCCAAAACAATTACACTTGGTTTTTCACAGGTTGGTGCAGAGAGTGGCTGGCGTTCGGCGAATACCAAGTCGATTCAGGATTCAGCCAAAGAAGCAGGCTATGATTTGAAATTTTCGGATGCGCAGCAAAAGCAGGAAAATCAGATTAAAGCTTTGCGATCCTTCATCCAGCAGAAGGTGACGGTGATTGCTTTTTCTCCTGTTGTGGAATCCGGTTGGGATACCGTATTGAAGGAAGCGAAGGATGCAGGCATTCCCGTAATTTTGACGGACCGTGCTGTGGATTCCCCGGATAAAACCCTCTACAAAACCTTTATTGGCTCCGACTTCGTAGAAGAAGGACGCAAAGCAGGTCAGTGGCTTAGTGACCAATACAAGGACACACAAGACGAGATCAATATCGTTGAGCTGCAGGGCACTACAGGCTCCGCACCGGCGAATGACCGTCAAGAGGGCTTTATGGAATTGATTGCTTCCAATTCAAAGCTTAAAGTGATTGCTTCACAATCGGGTGACTTTACACGTGCCAAAGGCAAAGAAGTCATGCAGGCTTTCCTCAAAGCACATAAAAAAATCGATGTTCTCTACGCACATAATGACGATATGGCACTTGGTGCAATTCAGGCCATTGAAGCGGCAGGACTGAAACCAGGCGTAGATATCACCATTATCTCGGTTGATGCCGTGAAGGATGGGATGCAGGCTGCTGCTGATGGCAAAATCAACTTTATCGTGGAATGTAATCCGTTGTTAGGACCTCAATTAATGGAAGCGGTTCAAGCGGTAGTGGACGGGAAAGAGATCGAACCCCGAATCGTAACGGATGAGACAACTTTCACATCGGAGCAAGCCAAAGAAGCATTGCCAACACGCGAATATTAAAAGCAGATTCGTATAACACCGAAAAGTCATTTTTCGACCAGGCTGTCGCTAAATGACTTTTTTCCATAACAAAGGAGAGGTTATATGGCCGAGCAAGCACCCATTTTGCAAATGACAGGCATCACCAAACAATTTCCCGGCGTTAAAGCGCTGTCCAGCGTCAGCTTTCGCTTGTTTCCGGGCGAGATTCATGCCTTGATGGGTGAGAACGGAGCGGGAAAGTCGACACTTATTAAAGTTCTGACGGGCGTTTATTCCATTGACGAAGGAACGGTAACGATGGGTCATCGCGAACTTTCCATTTCCGGTCCGCTCGAAGCACAGAAGGCGGGAATCAGTACCGTTTACCAGGAGGTTAATCTTTGCCCGAACTTAACGGTTGCTGAGAATATTTTTATCGGGCGGGAGCCGATGCGATTTGGCAAAATCAATTGGAAGCAAATGAACCAAGATGCGGAGAACCTGCTGCGAGACAGATTACATCTGTCCATTGATGTTAAGGCTCCTTTACAGAATTACTCGGTCGCGATTCAACAACTGATTGCGATTGCAAGAGCACTCAGCATCTCGGCCAAAGTGCTCATACTGGATGAGCCTACATCCAGTCTGGACAAAAACGAGGTTCAGCAACTGTTTCGAATTATGCACAAATTAAAGAGTGAAGGTCTCGCCATTCTTTTTGTTACTCATTTTCTTGATCAGGTATACGAAATGTCGGATCGTCTAACGGTGCTCCGTAATGGGGAATTGGAAGGAGAGTACATAGCCGCAGAACTTCCACGCATGGAACTGGTGCTCAAGATGATCGGCAAGGAGCTTGAGGTGTTAGAGGAGCTTCCGAAGGAAACGGATGCTGCCCAGGCGGAGTCGGGAGAACTATTAATTACCGCCAAGGCACTTGGACGAAAAGGCGCCATTGAGCCGTTCGATCTGGACATTCGCAAGGGAGAAGTCGTGGGCTTGGCTGGGCTATTGGGATCTGGTCGTACCGAGATCGCTCGCCTCTTCTTTGGTGCAGATCGTTCGGACGAAGGCAAGCTGCTCGTTGTGGGTACAGGAAGTACGGTCAAGTCGCCGCGTCATGCGATTGATCAGAATATTGCCTTTTGCTCCGAGAACCGTAAAACCGAAGGCATCATCGATGATCTGACCATCCGGGAGAACATTATTCTGGCTTTACAGGCGACACGCGGCTGGTCCAAACCGATCTCACGCAAGAAGCAGGATGAGATCGCCGAAAAGTACATCAACCTGTTAAATATCCATCCGAAAAACCCGGAGCATTTAATTAAAAATCTGAGCGGCGGTAATCAGCAAAAGGTGCTGCTTGCCAGGTGGCTACTGATGAACCCGGATCTGTTGATTCTCGATGAACCTACGCGTGGCATTGATATTGGTGCAAAGACTGAAATACAGAAGCTGGTGCTCTCTCTGTCGAAGCAGGGCATGGCCGTGCTATTCATTTCGTCCGAGTTGGAAGAAGTGATTCGTGTCAGCCAACGGATTGCTGTACTCCGGGACCGCAAAAAAGTGAAAGAACTCAGCGGGGAACAGATCCATCAGCAGCAAATTATGAAAGCAATGGCAGGAGGTTAAAGAGATGGCGGGCAAGATGCGTAAACATCATTTGTTTTGGCCGTTATGTATGCTTGGTTTACTTTTAATCTTTAATTTGCTGTACTCTCCGGATTTCTTCTCCCTCGTTATGCGTGAAGGAAATCTGTATGGCAGCTTGATTGATATTCTCAATTTTGGAGCGCCTTTGATTCTGGTATCGATCGGCATGACACTTGTCATTGCGACCGGAGGCATCGATTTGTCCGTGGGCTCCATTGTCGCGATCTCTGGTGCCGTAGCTTGTATGAGTATCAGCAGAGGAGTAGACCAGAATTCCTTGGGGCTTGTGTTGGGTGCACTCGGATTATCGATGGGTCTCTCCCTGATCTTGGGCGTATGGAACGGGGCGCTTGTTTCGATTGCTCGAATTCAGCCCATTATTGCGACGCTTATTCTGATGGTAGCCGGACGTGGGATTGCACAATTGATTACGAGTGGACAGATTATTACGGTATCCAATGCAAACTACGCCTATATCGGGGCTGGTT